>MDTG01168244.1_pt1 | contig 12248 bp, 18 predicted proteins | sample 811421 | NCBI WGS metagenome assembly MDTG01 (sample SAMN05326645, study PRJNA326480) | marine metagenome | isolation source: seawater | place: Pacific Ocean: South East | collected 2011
GATGGTTTCGGCAATCGACTCCACCCACTCCAGCATTGCGGTGACTTGAGATTCTTTGTCCTGAGTGCTTTTGACCCACTGCCCTGATGGGTTGCCTTCGGCGTTGTAATAAGTCGAAACGCCCTTGACTGTGTACCCAGCAGGCACCGTGTGGAGCATATCTTCACTTGGAGCGTAACCCCTCATCGCGGCTTTCTTGAACAAAGCAGTATTGCTGCGACGAACAACAGAATCGTTCACCCCAAATACTTTTGCAGCCTTCACTGCGCTCCCAACTTCACGAGTCGTCACGTAATACTTCCACTGCTTTTCTGTCGCAAATTGCTCAAGCTTCGGATCAAATCTCATCACACTGCCCATTGTTTGTTTTCTGACCTAAACAACGCAATCTTGGTGAGCAATTCCAATTTGTCCCACTTCCACGGCTGACGGGCTTTTTCTTCCATCACCTCGACAGGTTCAGAACCTACAAGCTTGACCAAATTTGCACGGTACTCGAATCCCATGCCGTGTCTGAACGTGTTGCATTGAGGGCATTGCGGGGCAAGATTAGGACAATCAGTGTTGTCTATTTCTGCGCCGACTTGATAGCGCGTGGGAGAGATATTTCTTGGGATGTAGTGTCCGCAATGCATTTGCTTAATGGGCTTGACAATGTTGCACGTGAAACATTGTGCATTTTCACCGTCTTCAGACCAATAATTCCTAACCCATGTTGACACCTCTTTGTCGAGTAAGCCTTTTAGCTGACCAATCGTTCGCTTCTCCAACGGAACTCGCTTACCCATAACTGATCAACCAATCGTCTACACTTTGTAACTCAGTCTGGGTTGCCGCGAACGTCTTGCCATGCCCAAGGTCAGTGACTCGTTTATCTTGCAACAGTTCGTCAGCAGTCATCAGCCCAGCAATCCTGTAATTTGGAAATTGACCAATAACTAAAAGGTAAAAATCACAGGGTTTACCTCGCTTCCAAGTCGCCGCAATTAATTTGCCATTACGATATTTTGTCGCCTTGACATCAACTCGATAGCCCTGCTTTGTAATCAAATCTTCGTCTGGTAACTTATCAAGCTGAGTTTCGAGGTCAGGGTAAACATTCAACGCTTTACAGGCAGCAATCTCACTGCCGATTCCCTCTAAATCTGTTTCTTCGGCTGATTGCGGCCCTTTTTTGAGATCAGGCTTGAGCTTATCCCTCGCATTTGAGTGTCGCGCCTTTGCCAAGTACTTCGATAGCCTTTGCTCAGCTTCGTTCAGAATAATTTCCATTACATGTTTTGACGAGCTTCGTCTTCTTTGTATTGAGAGTTTGGTTGTGACAAATTAAATCCTTCGTTCACGCACCATTCTTCAACCTGCCTCGCAAAGTTATAAAGCTCACCCCTGTCATCACCCAAATCTTTGATGTGCCTCAGAGATTCACCGACTTGAGTTTTTAGAATCTTTTCACTTGGTTCGTAACCAATAAATGTGTGATACCACCACTTTCTCACGGTCTTGGGTTTCAGACGTTGCCCGAAAAATTCATGCGTTTTCGGTAGCTTTTCCAGACGCTTGTTTTGTTGTTGCGCGACTTCTTTGCTCCAAATTGCAATCAGCGCGTAATATGCTTCTGGAGGCCCTTTCGCGCTTATCCGTATTTTTGCTGGATAAGTGAAATCAAACTTTTCTAAAAATTGTTGAACCATTTCGAGCGCGTCTGTCTTTTCTGACGCGACAACTTCAAGATGCTTTGCGTTCATGCGTCAACCACGCTTGATCAAAAGCTTTGAACAGTTTGTCCCATTGAGACTTGTGAACTTTTGTTCGAGCATCAATTCCGACTCTCTGCAACCCCGCCTTGCTTTCTCTTTCAGTAAAAGATCGTGGCAACGCAACAGAATCTGCAACCGCTTGAAAGGGGAAATCGCCAGCGTAGGAGATTGGAGACTTCCCAACTACTGACCCACCTATTTTCATGTCACCAATCACTGCGTTTCGATACGCAATTACAGTCGCTTTTCGCGCTAACTCTCTTTCCATCATGGGACTACCCTCAATTCAGTGGTTCGCTCAAGTTTTACGATCAATGCATCACGGGTTAAGCCGTGACTGCTCAGCCCTCTTTGCTCTGCGAGATTAACTAGCTGCCTGTCACTCAGGCTCGTAACGCAAGCATTTTTGGGTGCGGCCCCAAGCTCCTTCATGAAATAGTCAGCAGTTGGTTTGATTCCTTTCCAGCCATTTTCAGTTAAGACTCTGAAAACTTTTTCGGCTGAAACACCCTGTTCGATAAGCTGATCGAGATTGCTGAGTTGTTTTTTTAATGCGGATTCAGTGTTTGACGCTTTTCCCCTAATTTTCAACCACTCTCTAACTCTCTCTTCAGCAACACCCCTTTCAACAATTTGAATTACAAAATCCTCTATATTGTTGTTCTTAACTTCTTTATTTCTTGAATGTGTCCCGTCCGCTGTACCGTCCGCTGTACCGTGTGTTGTACTATCTGTTGTACCGTCAGTAAGACCTTGACCCTGATAAACCTCATAATTACAAATACTTATAATCGTTGTGAGGTGTCCCGTCTGCTGCTCTATCATCCGTTCGTTTTGAAGGTCATTTAGGAACCGTTTTACCTTCCCTCGACTCCACTGCCATCGCTTGGTCATCGTGATCTGACTCATCGCCAATTGACCTCTTGCGACATTGACCTTGCTGCCTTTGACGAAAAAGAACGAATCTTTGTAACTGGCTGACAAAAGCATATCGATCCACGCTTGAAGCTTACTCGCAGGCTCCGCATTCCAAATACTTGAATTCAGAATTTTTCGATCTAGCTTGATAAAACTCATTGTTTTCCTTTTTAAAAAACCCCCGGCGAACCGGGGGAGAGAGGCCCCGGTGACCTAAACCGGAGTGACCACACCTTTTTCAAGACCCTTGATTTCAATGTAAAGTGCATCAACAAGATCGCTATCGACATGAACTCGTGTTTGATTTTTGAGATGAATCATCCATCTGTGCTTCACTCCTGCTTTCTGAGCCAAAGCAGGCATGGACAATCCAACTTGCCTCATAAAGTCTTTGTCATTGAGCTGACGCACACACCACTGGCGGCGGGTTTCAGTCGTTACTGACATTTCGTTCCCGATCTATTGCTAATTTAAGCCACTTTAGAACAACTGTTCGTTTTTATCAACTTGCAATCAGAAATTATTTGCTAGGTAGCAATTAATTTGCTATCCAGCAAAACAAAAAAGTTGATTGAGCAACCACGGCTATCGATTTATTTCCGAAAACACCAAGAGCCGACGATCTCGAATCGCATCGGCGCTTCTGAATCCCGGCCTCTAGTTTTTTTTGCACAAAATATGAACAAATGTGCTTGACATATATTTCTTACGTGACTAATCTAATAGCAAAATAAATGAACAATTAGACATGAAACACATAATCCCCAGCGAGTTACTGCATCTTCGTCTACATGCCAACGAACACCATCATCGCCACTTAGACTCTTTCGAGTCTTTTTTTTACGGAGAGACGGATTGGGCAGACTTGTTCGATTGCTCCGATTTCAACCAACACTGCTCTAACCCAGACGAGTTCGCTAAGGCGCTTGGGCGCAGGCTTATCAACGCTTATCGCGAAAACTTTACGCTTGTAACTGGTGAACAGTTCTCTGACTTTTGGAACGAAGAAGATTACATAGGCAGTGAATTCAACAGGAGAGAGGCATGAGCAGCTTCAAATGTGGCGACAGCTATCTTGCTCAAGCTGTCTTGAAGAACGGAACAATTGTCGCGGCAGTTATGCCAACACGATGTGAAGCGCAAGAAGCAGTCTGGGTGTTAATTAATAAATTTAATCGAGAGGGAAACAAATGAAATCAAGTGAACTCATCAATGAATTAGCGAAGGCGTTGGCAGCGGCGCAAGCCGATATCAATGATCCTAAAAAGAATGCCACTAACCCGCACTTCAAGTCGCAATACTCTGACTTGTCAGAAGTGCTTGGAGTAGTTCGTCCATCGTTCAGCAAACACGGCTTGTCGGTGACGCAGCAACCATATCAACAAGATGGAAACATCGGTGTGCGAACTGTCGTTTTGCATGAGAGTGGGCAGTGGATTGAGAGCGAGTTAGATATTCCGCTGACTGTAAATCGCAACATCAACCACGATACTGGTACAACGATCACTTATCTGCGTAGATACTCGCTTGCGGCAATAGCTGGAGTTCATCAATCGGACGACGATGGCAATATTGAGGAAACAGAAAGTAGCGGTGAAATTGTCAGCCTAGCCCCCGAATCAAAAGAAAACGAAACGATATCGGAAGAACAGGTTAAAGAACTAGACGCTTTGATGACCGACGCTGAAATAGACAACGTCGCTTTCTTTAACTGGTTAAAGGTTGACGACTTATCAAAACTAAAACCAAAAAGCTTTAATAAAGTTAAAGAAAAGCTTGAAGAAAAAGTGGCTGAGAAAGAGGTGTCAAATGCGAGTTGATTTGATATCTGGAAGTCTTGAATGGTTCGAGCATCGTGCAAAACACGACAACGCATCTGAGGCTGCAATCGTTATGGATTGCGCACCGAAGTTTTGGAACAAGACCAAGCGCGGCCTGTGGGAAGAAAAAAACGGAATTTTGCAGCCAGCAAACGGCGACAACATCATTACAAACTTTGGTCACAAGCTTGAGTCCTTTGCGCGTGACCATATTGCCAAACGATTAAAACTTCAATTAGAGCCAGCCGTATTTGTTAATGGACGGTACTCAGCATCACTCGATGCTTATGGAACTGATGCCGAAAGCCGTTCAGTTAAGATTGAGATCAAATGTCCGTTTCAGAAAGAACATAGCGAAACGTGGAAGTTTGCAAGAGAAGGTGAAGTTCAAGAGCATTATAAATGGCAGCTTGTTCATCAAGACTATTGCGCACCAACAGAACTTTCGTACTTTTTTGTCTACATCAACGACACGAAAAACGTACTGATTCCTTGGCAATCAAGCGACGAAGACACGCAGTCATTAATCGCAGGATGGGAAGATTTCCACGCGAACGAGCCAGAACCAGATTGGGTCGTGATTGAGGATGATCACATGCGTGTGCTAATTGATGAACACAAAGAATTAAAGCGTCGAAAAACCACAATCGAAACAGAACTCAAGCAAGTCGAAGAAGTTATCAAGAATCGGGCATCCGCCAAAAACGTCATCTCTTTTGGCTGCAAAATTCAAACAATCAACAAAAAAGGCTCAGTCGATTACTCGCGGATTCCTGATCTGAGTAGCGTCAACCTCGACGACTACCGAAAAGAATCATCATCCTATCAAAAAATCACGCACGAGAAATAGCTTGAATTATTTTGACGCTAGGCCACGCAGCAACGACATCAACATTGGTTGGGCCACACTTATTTGGTGTCCAAGGCAATTTGGATGGATTGACCACGGCTCAAAGGTTATCCGCGACAGAAATACTGCGGTGCGTTACGCGCAACGTGCAAACGCCCTGCTTGACCAGATGGCTCAGCGGGACGAAAACTTCACTAACATAATTTTTCGAGGAAGAAAAAATGGCTGATAAACGATTTCCCAATGGCTTGTTTGCAAAAGCACCACATGAAAACGCGCCTGATTTTGTCAAGGCTGCTTTGTCAATAAAAAAAGCCGATCTGCTGAACTGGCTTCAAAGCGAATCCCCTAAACCAAACGGAAAAGGTGAAGAGTGGATAAATCTTCAAGTCAATGAGGGGAGAAGTGGCAAATGGTATTGCGCGGTGGACGACTGGCAACCAGAGCAACAGAAGCAACAACCGACAGACGACGACGATTTTGACGACGATATCCCATTCTAGGAGTTCAAATGGACGGTACCCGCTCCAATTTCTTACCTTCCCCCGTAAGCATCTACCAACCAATTTAAAATTGTGGGGATAATGTGGGGCGGTTTGATTTTTTTTAACCTAATCCCCCCCAAACGCTTGCATGACATGTAATGATTTGAGATAATTCTCCCGTTGTTAAGGGAAACATTGATCACAAAAGGAGAGCAAGCATGAACGATTTAGAGCAACTGGTTTCAACCGTCAAGACTCGCATAGACCTTTTTAACAGAAGATCAGCGGTAGTACGCGCAGCGCGGGAAGAACGAGTACGAGAAGCAGTGGTTACGAACAGGGATGTCGAACCTACTCTCGACGGACACTCTCGATATCACGCTCCCTGCGATAACTACCTTTGGACATGGGTAGAGGTCAATTCTGATGGTGACGTTGAAGCTGTATTTGACGGTGTTTTCATGGCTGGTGAGTTTTTGCCAGAAGACAAGAAGATGAAATTGTTCATAAGTGATTATTCTTTCTCATATGACAACTCCCCAATCCGTCGAGTAACCAACGTCCCTGTAGACCACGCGAAAGCGGTTATTGAGGCGCTGTCGGGCATTGTCAGTATAAGCCTTGGAAAGATATTCGAAGGCAGATTTGGCGATCAAGTCTACGTTTACGTTGACGCTCGATGCGAGGATATTGCAGATGTTGTTGAGGCGTATTTAGACGCGCCTAGATTAGAAGCTGCCGCTGCTGCAAAGACTATCGAGGAAGCGGAGTACGCCGCCGCTGAGCCATGTCCCGCTGGGAGAACACAAATCACTGGTGAGATTCTCTCCACCAAACTTCAGCAAGATTTTTATGGAAGCACTTTGAAAATGCTCCTCAAGGATGATCGTGGTTTTAAGGTTTGGGGCAGTGTAGCTGCAAGTCTTGAGCAACCACAACGAGGTGATCGAGTCACTTTCATGGCAACCATCACGCCATCTGACGACGATACGAAGTTTGGGTTTTTTAAGCGGCCAACAAAAGCCGTTTATTTAAACGAAGCCGCCGCATAAAACGGCGCTATATAGGAGCAGAGCAAGCATGAAATTTTATAAAACAGACAACGGAAGAATCTGCAAATCGTTTAAGGACGATTGCGTGATTCGCTCAATCAGTCTTGCAACAGATGAGTCATACGAGTTTATATTTACCGAACTGATGAAAATAGGTTTGGGAATGGGGGCATACCCAAACCATGACAAAGTTTGGATGAAGTACCTTGAAATGAAGGGCTTTGTCAAAAACAAACCGCCGCGAGTTAATGGCAAGCTGATAAAGCTGCAAGATTGGGATGACGCGCCAGATGTTGCGGTTGTCAGGAACAGCGGTCATATCACCGCGATTGTTGACGGAATAGTGCATGACGATTGGGACTGTCGATATAGGCCAGTGAACACCTATTGGACTCTGGGTAAGCCGTGGCTGCTATCTGTAAGTCGAGAGCAAGCATGAAAACGCATATCAAAATCAGTGAAGACGCCGTTCGCAACTGGTTCGGCAATCGCGGTTATCCAATTGATGACACTTCTCGAATCACTTTTCGAGTTGTTGACTCTAAATCCCGTTGGATATTTATCAGGGATTCGCACGACGAATACGAAGAAGTAATCGCTTATCCAATGGATAGCATGTGTTTTGAACCTTACGACGGCTGGCCTACCAAAGGCTTTAGCTGGGCCAAGAAGAATCTGGAACAACTGGTAGATAGGCTGGAGCAAGCATGAACAAAGGTGAGCAAGCATGACAGATGATGATCGTCTAGCAGAAATGAACCGTAAACGAGTCAAGCGGTATCGCGACAATAAGCGTCAGGAAGGCCTTGTAAAGCTAGAGGTTTGGATAAAACCAGAGCTTCGAGAAAAGCTATTGGATTACGCCAAAAATATAAATGCTAACTGTAAGTCCCGTTCTTCGGGCCGCGAGTCTTGACTGTCGGTTTTTTCTTTTTACGCTGACTCTTATGAATACCCGGCATGATTTCTCCTACGCTGTTGGATAGTTACCGCTGATTGCAATTCTATTGTTAGATCCTGTCGTTACCTCACTTACCAGCAACATTGATGGGCCAGCGGTGCCATCCCACAACCCCATCCGAATATAGTTTTGATTACTCTCGATGCTCCCACATGGCACCTGCCCAGCGGTGATGGCAAAACCTTGACCAACTCCAACAACAACTGCCATAGCTATGTCAGTTTGGGTTTTTGAGGAATAAGGCAAGCCATGAATGTGAACCTGTGCGGATGAGGTAAGAGTGCCTTTCGAGCTTAACTCAATTGAAATATCAAAAAAGACTCTGTTGCCGATCTTCGTATAGTTGCCTACTTGCTCGTTGTACGCTTGGCTCTCATCGGCAGCAGTCGCACTATCGTTAAGAGTCGGTGTAAACGTGCCAACCTCGACTAGAGCGTACTCATGCCACTTTGAAGTATCTGTGACTGCGTTCCCGGTATTAGAAGCTGCCAGCGATTTATACAACACACCACTTGACTCTGCTATTTCATTGTTCGCGTAGGTTTGGTTAGTGTTCCACGCCTCAATAATCTTAATCTGCGCCCAATGGCTTGGCGAACTAGTAGGGTTGTTTCCAGAATTACTAGCCGTAATGCTCTTGTAATAGTTAACATCACTACCCTGAACAATATCATCTATCGCATAAGTTCTATCACTAACCCTGTCAGCCCACGGTGAGGTGCTGCTATCGTCACCAATTGGATCACGTTGCCATAACTGCACATCTGCTGATGTGAGAAGCTCAACACGATATGTACCGTTTAAGAAGATGTCGCCATGCCTGCCACTACTATCTAAAACAACAGGATTAGTGTTTGCACTGGTTAAACCTGTATTGGAATACGTGTCTTTTAGGGTGTCAGATCCTGTTGCCTTAAAGCGTAGTTTACCGCCAGCAAGAACATTGCCACTGTTGTCAAAATACTGCGTATTTGGTTTGTTAAATCGATTGGTCATCGTTTAATCCTATTTGCTATACTGTCGTTTATGACCTCTATTGAGAATTGCAATAATTGCGGCATCTCTTTTATCGCTACTGGTGATGAAAGAGTGTGCGATACATGGGTTTGTCTAAATTGTTTAGATAGTCTGATTTCAGAAGGTGTCATTCCTCTTCCGACTGACGAAGCTGTTGCTGTAATTCATTCATAGTTACTGCTGCACCTGCCAAGGTGTACATTGGCATAGTGCCTTTTATAAAACCTTCGACAACTTGTTTTTGCGGTTTTCCTGTTACCATAGAAGTTCTAGCAGTCATTTCATTAAACCACTCCATCATTGGCTTACCTTGGCTCCGCATAATTTCGGAGTACTCCTCTGAGCCACGTTTGGCACCTTTCTTGTCAGCTAACAACTGCCCTTTAAAACCTGCCCATGCAACGTCTTGCATGTTCGCAGGATCAATACCCCTTTTAGCCGCCTCATCTCCAAGAATTTTTTCAAAAACTCCATAAGTTAATGAGGGGGGTGCATTTAAAGCACCTTGAGTCATACCTTTGGTCATTTGCTCATCAATTGTTGCTCTTTTAGTGTCACCTAAAAAGTTAGCAGAAAAGTTATGGCGTTTAGGTTGCCCTGCGGTTGTCAAACCTGCGCCTTCGTTTATAACTTTGTCATACATTTTCATGTTGCCAGTTACATATCTGCCGCCGATTGGGTGCGGCATGCTGTAAGCATTGCTAGGCGGTGATTCTCCGCGACTTCGTAAAAAGTTCCCGTAAGCTGCCATTAATAAATTCGAACCGGGGTCTGCGCCACCAGTTGTTGCAGCCATCGCATCAGCGAACCTTTCCTTAAAAGCCTTTGGCCCCTCAATCGGCCCCAAAACTTTTATAAATTCGTCTTCCAATTGCCCCATTGCATACCAATCACTACTTGCGCTTCCTAAACTGCCGTCATCATATGCTGCGTTTAACGCTGCCCTTGCTTCATCAGTATCAAACTGTTCTATTTTCTCTTGCAGCTTTGCTTCCGTTTTAGGCAACGTATCAGCTAACGTATTTCCTTCTAAAGAATAGTTAGAAGGATCAGCGTAATACCTGTCTTCAAGGTTAAAGTACGGATCGTAATTGCCAGTTTTTATGTTCTCTTCGTTTATACGATTTCTTTCAGCTTGCAAAGAAAGCTCAGCATCTGAAAGCCCTTTTGATAAAAACTCTTTGTTTTTCTTCTTATCTACTTTTAATACAGGTTCTCCCGGTGAAGGATAATCAATGCTCAAATCTACGTTTTCTTTTGGCGAGCCAACAGCACCAACTTGATAACGGCCAAACCCTCCTGTCCTGCCGCCGCCTCCCATGTTCATCAAACCAGCAAGCGCGGCTAATGATCCTGCCGCCAATGCTGATCCCGCTATCGGGCCTGCGGAATCTTGCAAAGCAGGAACGACACGATCACGCCAATATCCCGGCATATGTTCTAAGCCAACTGCGTTAACAGCAGATTGCATTGTGGTGCCTATAGCGTTTAACGCACGTTTACCCATCTCAGTTCTTGGCTGATAAGTCATGCGCGAGGTCATGCCTTCTACCGCATCAGGATCACCAGTTGCTAACGCTGTTAGTCCTGCAACGGGTTCAGCAACAGCGTCACTTGTAATAGTTGCCCCAACGTCAACGGCTGCATTAACGTAAGTCGCTATAACGTCTTGAATCTCTTCAGGCCGCATCCCGTCAGGAAACGAGATTTTTTTCTCTCCGACTTTAACGGTTGTCATTTAACAGTCCTGTGGTTGGATCAAAATCAAAGTCTGAAACGCTAATTTCTGCTGGCACTCGCGCAGGTGCCTGATACAACTCATCCCGTCTTAACAAGTCTTCCATCGCCCTCATGGCTGCTAATTCGTTGATGCCACGCATAGCCTCCAATTTGTTGCTTGCTGCGTCTAACGCCCTAACAGTTAATCCTCTTTGATCTGCAATAGACTCGACTGCTTTTTGCGTACCCGTGATGATGTCGCCTTGAAAAGATGTTGTCCTGTCTGTGCCAAACCTCGCGTTTAAACTTTCACTGAAACTAGCTAAATCTCGTATATCGACATCAAACTCGCCACCTAGCCGCAAAGCAGTATCGTCAAGCTGATCTAACGAAGTTTGCAAATCGCCTACTTTCTGCTGATGACTCATTATTGCCCTAGCCCTGTTGCCAAGCGATAAATCGGCAGAATCCCCAAATAAGTCAATCGAAGTGCCAACAGCTTTTTGAAAATCTCCTATAGCCGTCAAACCTTGTGACATAACGTCGTTATACAGCGCGTACTCTGGATCTACTGCGCGAATAGCCCGATTGATTTGGCTGCGCACTGCTTTTGCTGTTCTGCGTCCTGCGTCTGGCAAACCGCCTTTGGCCTTCTTTTCAAAATCTATCATTGCATCTAGTTGCCTTTTCAACTTATGCAAACGCAATGCATCAACATCCCCCGGCTCTAGCAACAGACTCATGGTGCGTTTTATAAATTTCTGAGAGGCTGGGTCTTGAGATATGTCTGAACGCATGAATACAGGTTCAAAATCACCTTTTTCATTTTTTACAACCCTGACACCTAAATCATCTAATGACGCTTTAAAAGCTTCAACAACGCTTCGCCCATTCACCTTAGTGCCTGCAAGGTTTGTCTCAACTAGATTATCTTGTTTAGCACGTGCGTCATTAATTGCGCTCCTGATAAACGTTAAACGATCAACAAGCGCATTACCTGTTACAACAGATTGGCTAGTCCTAGATCGTAATGACTGATTCTGAAATATTTGCTGTCTAATGCGCAACATTTCTAACATTGCTGCTCTAGTTTCTGGGGTTGCTGTTTTAATAAGTTGAATAGTGCCTTCTGGAAAACCCTGCTTCATCACCTCAACAGCAAGTTGGTCTGTACTTAATTTAGGGCCAAACGTCCCTTCTTTAATTGTTAAAGGCGCTAATGCACTGTCTCGATTACCAGCAGCGACTTCGTTAATTACCATCGTTTCAGCGGTTTCGTCTACCACACTTAGTCTTTTAGGAATTAAATCTGGATCTGCGTAAATAGGGATTAAATCCCTACTTTCTGGCGACAACGAATCAAAATTTAAACCTTGCTTATCTAACGCTAATTGCAAGGCTTTTGTTGGGCGGTTTTGATCATCAAGCAACCTTGTTCCGCTCCTGATTCTTTGGATAGCACCAAGACCAACCGCTTCTAAGAGAGCAGTCGGAGTTGAATAAGCAGCAGCAGCCCATTCTGGTGACCCAGTAATTTCAAATGTAAAATCACCTAACGCCTTTTCAACAGAGTTCATAACTTCCCCAACAGGAGACATGACATCTGCAATTTGACCTAATTTTTCTTGCCCTTGCTGACCACGTGGCGCGTACGTTAAAAAATTACGCA
>MDTG01339848.1_pt1 | contig 12248 bp, 10 predicted proteins | sample 811421 | NCBI WGS metagenome assembly MDTG01 (sample SAMN05326645, study PRJNA326480) | marine metagenome | isolation source: seawater | place: Pacific Ocean: South East | collected 2011
ATATCTTTATAGTATTCGAATTCTTGTGGTGAGTACCATTTCGTAACTGGTAAATGATTTATTGTTGGTCTCATATATTGACCTAATGTTAAAACATCGACTCCTGAGTCTTGAATATCAAGAAATGATTCCCTTATCTCATCCTCAGTTTCTCCCAAACCGAACATTAAGCTTGTTTTAGTTATAATTGAAGGCTTGTACTCTTTTGCATAAGACAAAACATTTAAAGTTTGTTCATATCCTGCTCTTGGATCTCTAACTCTCTTTGTTAATCTTTTTACCGTCTCAAGGTTCTGAGCAAAGACCTCTAAATTTGAATCCATAAGTGTTTCGATTGATCTGGTTTTACCCATAAAATCGGGAACTAAAGCCTCGATAATCACTTGTGGTGCTTTTTCTTTGATTGACTTTATGGTGTCAGAAAAATGCTCGGCACCTCCATCCTTCAAATCATCCCTATTAACTGATGTCAGTACCGCATACTTTAAATTCATATGAGCTATAGAATTGGCAACTTTTTGAGGCTCATCTCTATCTAACTTTCCCTTAGGATTGCCTGTATCCACTGCACAAAACTTACATGCTCTGGTGCACACCGATCCAAGCAACATAAAAGTAGCCGTTCCATGACTCCAACACTCTTGAATATTTGGGCACATTGCCTCTTCGCATACTGTGTGTAATTTTTTATCGGCGACAATACTTTTTAACTCTCTATATTTAGTTGAGTTTTGCGATTTCACTCTCAACCAGGTAGGCTTCCTTTCTATAGGTATCAACTTATTAGGATTTGGTTTTATTCCGTTTTTGATAGCAATTACGCCATTGTCCTTAATCGTCTTGGTGGGTATCAAATTATTCATTAAGCCGCTTCAGATTTACGAAATTTGAGTATATTTATCAGATCAAGCTTGATCTGATTCATCGAGACATCTGCAATATCACTTACCTGAGTGACTTCAAGTGACTCAATGCCGCAAGTGATAATGTCATTAAAAGGCTTAGTGTCCATATCTACATTGAGACTTATTCCGTGATAACAGTGGCCTTTCTTAATTTTAAGTCCCACTGAAGCAATCTTTTTGTTTTCAACATAAATTCCTGGAGCTCCAGATATTCTTTCAGATGAAATTCCATACTGTGATAGCAGATTTATTATTATCTGTTCAAGTTCACAAATAAGTTTTTTTGGTCCCCATTTGAGTCTTCTGAGATTTAATAAGAAGTAGATCATAAGCTGCCCTTGGCCATGGTAAGTAACTTGCCCTCCTCGATCTGATCTTATAACGGGGATGCCATTTTTAAGGACAATATTATCTTCGGATGCGCCATGCCCCAAAGTATAAACAGGAGTATGCTCTGCAAACCAAACCTCATCAACTTCATTACCTTTTTTTTGTTGCGTTTTAGTGGCCATGAGCTGCCACGCTTCATTGTAGTCAATCAGACCTAAGTCTTTTACTTCCAGATTCTTCAATCTAATTCTCTAGTATCTATGTAAGCCTTCTCAGAGATCCTATGATAGTTGATGACTTGTTCTTTAAAGTCTGTGTATGATTTATAAACTTTTTGAGCCATCGGATCATCTTGAATAAAATCTTGCATTACGTCTTCAGTAATTCTTTTTAATTCTATAAGAACGCTATCAGGAAGTTTCCTTAGATCTACATTATGTTTCTCTATTAATTCAGTAAGTGCTTTGTTATTTCTTGCTGTGTATTCATCAAGCATCTCTTGATTGGCAGACTTAGCTGCATATTTAATTATGGCTTTAAGGTCATCTGGTAAAGTTTCATAAGCCTCTTTATTGATTATAATTTCCAGAGTTGATCCTGGTTCATGCCATCCGGGATAATAGTAATAATCGGCAACTTGATGGAATCCAAAAGTAAGATCGTTATATGGCCCCACCCATTCCGCAGCATCCACCACTCCTTGCTGCAATGATAAAAAGATCTCATTACCTGGAAGAGTGACTGTTTCAGCACCTGCTCTTGTGAAGACCTCGCCAGCCAGTCCAGGTATTCTCATTTTTAATCCTTTAAGATCATCTAGGGAGTTAATCTGCTTTTTAAACCACCCGGCCATTTGGACTCCGGAATTCCCTCCGGCAAGAGGAATAAGATTAAAAGGTGCGTAGGCTTCTTCCCAAAGCTCCATTCCGCCTCCATAGTTTAGCCATCCATTCATCTCCTGAGCTGTTAGACCAAAAGGAACAGCAGTAAAAAATTGAGAAGATTTTACTTTTCCGGTCCAATAATAAGATGCTCCATGTCCGAGCTGCACATTGCCCTGTGAAACGGCATCAAAAACCCCCAATGCAGGAACAAACTCTCCCGCACCATAAACTTTTATCTTCATTCGTCCGCAGGTCATTTCGTCAACATACTTAGCAAAATTTTCTGGGCCCATGCCCAATCCTGGAAAATTCTTAGGCCATGTCGTTACCATGGTCCACTTATAACTTGTACTACCAGTTGAAAAGCAACCCTGATCTTCCAACCCCGCCACCTCTACTTCTGAGCAAGAAATAAAGAATAAAGTTAAAGTGATAATTAATAATTGTTTCATTCCATTTACCTTTCCTATATCTGTTGCAGTTTAGCGTATGAAACCATTAACCACTTGGTTTTACTGGAATCAAAATTTACTTCCACTCTGGCATTCGATCCTTGCCCCTCATAATTAAGAATAACGCCCTCTCCGAAAGCTTCATGAAGAACTCTTTGACCTAATTTAAACTCAGTATCTGGGACTTCTCCAGACACTTTTTTTGAGGAGTATTTAGATGTTCTAGAAACATTGCCTCCAGTCCTCACTTCTACTGTTAGCTCTTCAGGTATTTCTCTTAAAAATCTTGAAACAGGATTAAAATTTTCTGCGCCGTATAGATTCCTCATTTCAGCATGGGTTACATATAACTTTTCCATAGACCTAGTCATGCCTACGTAGCAAAGTCTTCTTTCTTCTTGAAGCTGATTAGGATCTTCGATAGATAGTTTGTGAGGAAATAAGCCTTCTTCAAATCCAGTCACAAACACTAAAGGAAACTCTAAACCTTTTGCTGAATGCAGTGTCATAAGTTGTATGGCCGATTCATGATCGGATGCTTGAGTTTCGCCTGCATCAAGTGCCGCGTGATCTATAAACTTCTTTAGAGCACTCTCTTCTATTTCTTCAAAAGAATCAGGTTCAAAATCTCTTGCTGCACCAACTAGCTCTGATAAGTTCTCAACTCTGGTTCTTCCTTTTTCTCCCGCTTCTTTCTTGTGATATTGAATGAGTCCACTTCTTTCTACGGCGATATCAACAATATCCCTTAGTTGCAGGTCTTTTGTATCTTCTTCAAGTGAATTAAAACTAGACATAAAACCCTGAATAGCTTGAGAAGCTCTTGGAGTAAATCCTTCATTATCTATTAATTCTTCGCAGGCCTTCCATAATGAAATACCTTTTTCTGCAGCTTTTGCCCTAATAATATCAATAGTTTTAGCGCCAATCCCTCGAGGAGGAATGTTTATTACTCTTTCAAAAGCAGCATCATCCTCTCTTCCGTAAATAAGCCTTAAATAACTCATAGCATTTTTTATCTCTGCCCTTTCGTAAAACCTTAGTCCCCCGTATATCTTATAAGGGAGAGCTTCTCTTAAGATTGCTTCTTCCAATACCCGTGATTGAGCGTTGGATCTATAAAGAATTGCCACCTCATCTAGGCTTCTACCTTGATTAATCCAGTTTTGAATACTGCCAACAACATATCTTGCTTCATCGTCTTCGTTGTATGCTGAGTAAACAGAAATAGGCTCTCCTTCTTTTTGATCGGTCCATAGCTCCTTGCCCATACGGCCTTGATTATTTTTAATAACTGCATTTGCAGCATTTAAAATTACTGATGTGGATCTATAATTCTGCTCAAGCCTTATTACCTCCGTCCCTTCATAATCCTTTGTGAATCTATTGATATTTTCACTCTTAGCACCTCTCCAACCATAAATTGATTGATCATCGTCCCCAACAGACATGAAATTAGCACCCCCATTTGCCAGTAATCCTAGAAATTGATATTGAACCTCATTAGTATCTTGGAACTCATCAACCAAGATATGACTGAACCTTCTCTGATAATGATTGAGAACTTCTTCGTTGGTCTTAAGTAGAATATAAACTCTCAATAAAAGTTCTCCAAAATCTACTAAGCTTTCTCTTTCACATAAATCTTCATAAACTTTATAAATTTCCGCCATTTTCTCGGCAAAATAATCATCTGCAACTTCTACATCTTTTGATCGCCTGCATTCATCTTTTTGTTTATTAATAAACCACTGAACTTGGCGGGGTGGCCATTTAGTGTCATCTAAACCCATAGATTTAATGACCCTTTTTATGACTCGATACTGGTCTTCAGAATCTAGGATTGCAAATTCCTTCCTAAGACCTGCCTCTTCCCAATGAGTTCTTAATAATCTATGAGATATGCCATGAAAGGTTCCGCACCAAAAGTTTCCCATCTCTTCTTGAACAATATCTTCGATCCTCCCTCGCATTTCTCTAGAGGCTTTGTTTGTAAAGGTTACGGTTAAAATAGAATGAGGGTTTATATTTTCAGCCTTAATAAGCCAAGCTACTCTATGAGCTATAACTCTCGTTTTTCCAGAGCCTGCACCAGCAAGAACCAATAAATTTTTTGAGTCTGAAGTTACGGCGTTCCTCTGAGGTTCGTTTAGACTTTCAAAAATTTCAGATACATCCACGGCTCTATTTTAACTAAGAATTGAAATTCAATCTCGGGTAATTGAGTTTAAATTTGAAGATTTTTTTTATGTCATAAAATTATTTAAAGTCTCTATTAATATCCTATTCTTTAGGTATCATTAAAAAATGAATAATGCAGACAAATTCTTTGAAACTTATTGTGATTTTGTAACAAAGGTTACTAGTGATCCTAGTTTAAAAATAGAAGATCTTAAGAAATCGCTTGAAGAAATACAGGATAACTCGGCCATAGATGTCCCTCGCTTGCTAACCGCTGCACTTGGATTAGGAAGCGAAACAGGAGAGTTTGTTGAGATAGTAAAGAAAATGATTCTTCAAGGTAAGCCTGCCGATGCCGATAATATTTTTCACATGAAAAGGGAACTCGGGGATGTTATGTGGTACTGGGTGACGGCATGTATGGCTTTAGATTTAAATCCTGTAGAGGTAATCTCTGAAAACCAGAAAAAGCTTGAGGCTAGATATGGTGAACAGTTCACTATTGACCAGAGTGAAGTAAGGGTAGAAGGAGATCTTTAACTAATAAATTCTGGCCACAGTCGGCTTTTTTTCTTCTAAAGATTCGCTTCTCTTAAGGTCTAAAGTAGTCCATACATCATCAAGAGCGTCTAAAAAGTGTTGAATGTCGCTGGCATCATGACGAGGTGTTATAGTGACTCTGAACCTTTCATCTCCCTTAGGAACAGTAGGATAGAAGATAGGCTGAATATAAATACCATGCTTCTCTAAGAGAAGATTAGCAGCCTCTTTACATAACCTAGGATCGTATAGGTGTATTGGAATTATGTGACTATCATTTTCTAGAAAAGGAATTTGGAGGTCTCTCAAACCAAGTCTAATACGGTCGGAATTGATCCTAATATTATCTCTGAGGTCTTCAGAAGCCATGGCTATTTTTATACTTGTAATCGATGCAGCTGCTATAGAAGGATTCATTGAAGAAGTGAAGATAAAACCAGGAGCAAAACTCCTAATATAATCAATAATATCCGAATTAGCAGCAACATACCCTCCCATCTGTCCAAATGCTTTTGAAAGAGTTCCGTTGATGATGTCGATACCATCTTCCAATCCTTTTTCAGCCGTTATACCCCTCCCCTCAGGTCCATAAAGACCTACTGAGTGTACCTCGTCTAAATATGTCAAAGCATTGTACTTTTTTGCAATCTCAATGATCTTTTGAAGTGGAGATCGTAGACCTTCCATAGAATAAAGAGATTCGAAAACTATAATTTTAGGTGAATCAGCATTTGCGTTATTTATAAGTTCTTCTAAATGTTCCGTATCGTTATGCCTGAAGACATGACATTCAACATTTGCATTTTTAATACCTTGGATTAGGGAAGCATGATTGAGTTCATCAGAAAAAATTTCCACACCTTCCAGGTTTTTACACAGAGTCCATAAAGTAGATTGATTCGCTGTATAAGCAGAAGGGAAAAGCAAAGCGGCTTCTTTGTTATGTAGATTAGCTAATAAAGCTTCGAGGTCAACATGATATGTTGAAGTTCCAGATATGTTTCTCGTTCCGCCAGAACCTGTTCCAAGTTCATTGATAACTTCTACAGAAGTCTTAGTCACTTCAGGATGCTGACTTAGATTTAAATAGTCATTACTGCACCAAACTTCCACTTCTCTTTGTTTGCCTTCAAAGCGTTCTGTAGCTTTCGGGAAGCTAGACTTATTTCGGTTGATGGCTCTAAATTTTCTGTAGAGACCCTGTGATTTGAGTGATATTAGTTCGTCGGAAAAGAATTTTTTATAGTTCATGAATTAATTATTAATAAAAGTTAATATAATTAAGGTTGACGCGGAGAGCATTGTAAAACAATAAATCTGTGCGTCGTTTATTAAGAACAATTCTCATTTAAGTTTAAATTGAAAACCTTAAAAATAGTTTCAAGGAAAAGTCCTCTCGCAAGAATTCAAGCTTTTCTTGTGGCAAAAAAAATATCAGAATCTTTTGCTGATATTGAGATAGAACATATCTTTAAAAGTACGTTAGGTGATAAGGATTTAAATACACCACTGAATAAAATGCCAGATATTGGTGTTTTTACGAACGACATAAGAAATGACCTGCTTTCCAAATCTGCAGATATTGCCGTTCATTCTTGGAAAGATCTTCCTATAGAACTTGAGGAAGGTACTGAGATAATTGGGACTATAGAAAGGGGTGATATGCGAGATATGATCTTTTTAAAAAAAGATAGCATGTTAAAAAAAGACCTTGTTGTACTGAGCTCATCTCCAAGAAGAGAAAAAAACCTTTCCAGTTTTTTGCCTATTGCCCTTCCCTTTGAAGCCAACATTTCCTTCAAGGATGTAAGAGGAAATATCCATACAAGATTAAAAAAACTTCTTGAAGGCAAAGAAGATGCCCTTGTGATCGCGAAAGCAGCAATAGACAGATTTATTGAAAGTAAAGAAGATGAATTTAAAGAAGAAAAAAAAGAATTATTTGAAATGGCTGAATCTTTCAACTGGATGATTTTACCTATTTCTCATAATCCTTGTGCAGCTGCTCAAGGTGCATTGGCTATAGAAGGTAGACAGAACGATGATATCGTGAAAAAAATAATTTCCAAAATTTCAAATAAAAATGATTTCAATTCAGTGGAGGTAGAAAGAAGTATATTAAAATCTTATGGAGGTGGTTGCCATCAAAAGATTGGCGTCAGCAACCAATCGCTTAAAGGGGGCAGCCTACTCACTGTCAAAGGAGAAACTGAAAAAGGAAAAGAGATTTCAGTTAGATCTTTCAATGTAAATAATAATGAAGACTATTTTTCTTCCGTGAATGAAGAAAACTTTTTTCCAAAAAATAGAGAAGAGCAAAAATTTTTTAATAGAGAGCCTATCTCTGAAGCTAATGAATATATTAAAGCTATTAAAAATAAAGGGATTTATGTCAGTCGGTCAAATGCGGTAGACGGAAGGAATTTGATAGATGAGTCTAATATTATTTGGACAAGCGGTATCGATACTTGGAGGTCTTTAGCAAAAAAAGGTTATTGGGTTAATGGCTCTTCAGATAGCCTTGGAGAAAATAACTCTCCAGAAGCAAGCCCCTTTAAGGAAGTTGATTGGCTTAAAATTTCACATAAAGATAATCTTGAAGATTCTAAAGAACTACTTTTGACATACGAATTGAAACCTATAGAGATTTCTAGCAGACTAAAGGATTGCGAATATTTTTACTGGATGAGTGCAAGTTCATTCAAATTAGCAACAAGGCAATTTCCAGAAATTTTAAGTAGGAATCATGCATGTGGCCTTGGAAAGACTCTAGATATCATTCAGTCAGAAGTGGCTGATGCATATGCATTTCTCAGCTATGAGAGCTGGAAAGAAGAAATAAGTAAGAAGATAAAATAAAAGACACCTTTGGCGTAAGGTATAATCATCTTTTTTTTCAATTAGTATGAACATATCGAGAAAATTCCCTCATTCAAGATTAAGACGAAATAGGTTTACCTCTTCTATTAGAAACCTGGTTGCTGAAAATAATCTGACGGTAAATGATTTAATTCAACCAATATTTGTTAAAGAGGGCCTTGATGGCTCTGAAACTATAAATTCCTTGCCTGGTATAAATAGATATGGCCTTAATGCATTAGATTCTGAATTAGAGAGAACTCAAAATAATAAAATTAATGCTGTCGCTGTCTTTCCTGTAATTGATCCTAAAAAAAAGGACGACAAAGGAACTGAATCCTTAAACGAAGATAACTTGGTTTGCAAAGCGATAAAGCAAATTAAAAATAATTCTGATCTCACCGTTATTGCAGATGTTGCACTTGATCCATACACCTCTCATGGCCATGATGGTTTGCTAAATGAATCAGGCTATGTGGATAATGATAAAAGTCTTGTCTCACTTACCGCTCAAGCAATGACCCTAGCTAAAGCTGGAGCAGATATGGTTGCTCCGTCAGACATGATGGATGGAAGAATAGCAAGTATTAGAAGTTCTCTCGAAGAGAATGGGTTTGTTAACACCATTATTCTTTCTTATGCTGCGAAATATAGCTCTAAGTTCTATGGCCCCTTTAGAGATGCCGTTGGTTCTTCTTCAAATTTAGGTGTGGGAAGTAAAGATACTTATCAAATGTCTCCTACTAATATTAATGAGGCTCTCCATGAGGTAAGAATGGATCTCGAAGAAGGTGCAGATATAGTTATGGTTAAACCTGGAATGCCCTATTTAGATGTAATAAAAGCTGTAAAAGAAACTTTTAGTGTTCCTACATTTGCTTACCAAGTAAGCGGTGAGTATGCGATGCTCAAAGCGGCAATTCAAAATGAATGGCTAGCTGAAGATGTGTTGGTGGAATCGTTACTGAGCTTTAAACGCGCAGGTGCTGATTGCGTTTTAACCTATGCAGCCAATGAAATAGCAAATAAGTTAAATCGATAAACTGTCTTGTCAAATACCAAGTTTATAAATGCCATAGAAAGAAAGCCTCAAGCTTGTCCTCCTATATGGCTAATGCGACAAGCCGGAAGATATCACGATCACTATCAGAATTTAAAAAAAGACTACACTTTTGAAGAACTCTGCAAAAAACCAAGTCTTGCAGCAGAAACAGCAATGGGCCCAATAAATGAATTCGATTTTGATGTAGCAATTCTTTTTAGCGATATTTTATTTCCTCTTGAAGCTCTTGGCATGGATCTGTCATATAACCCAGGGCCTCAGTTTGGACTTCATCTCGATGAAGAAAACGCCGCTAGTCTGCTCACAAACTCCAATCCAATAAATTTCATGGATTTCCAAGGAGAGGCCATAGAGAGAACATTAGAAAGACTACCTAGTGACAAGTCTCTTATTGGCTTTGTAGGTGGTCCTTGGACCTTAATTGCCTATGCTTGCCATGTGGATAAAGATTTAAGAAACATTTCTCTAAATAATTTTCAGTTGGGTTTACTAGACAATGTCATCCTTCCTCTTTTGAAAGAGAACGTTAAATTACAACTTGATGCTGGTGCCGAAATAGTAATGATTTTTGACTCTACAGCTCACCAATTAGCGAAAGAAGATTTAAATTTTTACTTAGATAAAACGTTCAATTCTTTGGCTAAAGATTTCCCAAATAAGGTAGGTTACTACGCAAAAGATGGTGTGAATTATGAAACTGTTATTACAAATAAGAACAATCAAGGCATAAAACTTGCAGGGATGGGGTTAGATTCTAATATTGATCTGAGAGATTTTTTTAATAAAACAGGTGATGGCTTTATCCAAGGAAATTTTAGCGAGCATTTTCTTACGCTGCCTAGTAAAGAATTCTTGCCAAAATTAGAAGACTATATTCTTCAACTATCAGATTTAAGTCCAGAAGATAGACTCGGATGGGTCTGTGGCCTAGGTCATGGTGTTCTGAAAACTACGCCGCAAAATAACGTTAAGGAATTTGTAACAAGGATCAGGGAAGCTTTTTAAGATCTAAATGGATATTGAAGAAAAAAAATCACTCACCTCCTCTTGGTTCAAAGAGCTAAGGGATAGATTCTGTAAGGAATTTGAAATTATAGATGGTACCAGTTTTGAAAGAACAAAATGGGATCATAAATATGAAGGCGGTGGTGAAATAAGCCTCATGAAGGGTGACATATTTGAAAAGGTAGGAGTAAACATATCTACGGTATCAGGGGAGTTTGATAATGACTTCAAATCAGAAGTTAAAGGTACCGAAGAGACGCCTAACTATTGGGCAAGCGGTATTAGTCTTGTTGCACATATGCATTCTCCTAAAATCCCAGCTTTCCATTTCAATACAAGATTTATAGTGACAGGTGACTCCTGGTTTGGTGGCGGGGGAGATCTAACTCCAACAATCAAACCACATAAAGAAATAGAATTCTTCCATGATTGCATGAAAGAAGCCTGTGACTCAGCGCATCCTGAATACTATGAGAGGTATAAAAAAGCTTGTGATGAATATTTTTATCTACCTCACCGATCGGAAGCTAGAGGTGAAGGAGGTATTTTTATAGATCATCTGAAAACAGATGACTGGAAAAAAGATTTTGATTTCATAAAAGAAGTCGGTTTATCAACATTTCAAGCCATCACTACTATAGTAAGAAACCTAAAGAATGAAAGCTGGAGCAATCAAGAGAAAGAGCTGCAACTTGTCAAAAGAGGTCGTTATGTTGAGTTTAATCTTCTCTGGGATAGGGGTACAGCCTTTGGTATAAAAACAGGTGGCAATACAGATGCAATTCTAATGTCTATGCCTCCATCTGCAAAATGGAGCTGAATTAATAAAGTGTAATGTTAAAAGTTCTCATTCTTTATAGTTCGACTGATGGACACACTTACAAGATCTGCAAGAGGATATCAGAAAGGATAGAAAAATCAGGCGAAGCAGACATAGCTACGATTGCTGATGCTAATATTTATAATCTAGATTCATTTGACAGGATAATAATTGGGGCAAGCATAAGATACGGCAAACATAATCCTAAAGTTTATGAATTTATAAATCAGAACCTGCAGCTTCTAGAATCAAAAGATAGCTCTTTCTTTAGTGTGAATGTGGTTGCCAGGAAGCAAGATAAGAATACTCCTGATACTAATCCTTATATTCAAAAGTTTCTCTCTAAATCCGAGTGGAAGCCAAAAAGGATTGGTGTTTTTGCAGGAAAAATTAACTATAGTAAATATGGCTTTATAGACAAACATATGATTCGTCTAATTATGTGGATTGGAAATGGTCCAACTGATTTATCTGGTGAATATGAATTTACTGACTGGGCAGCAGTTGATGAGTTTTCTGACAAGTTAGTAGGTTCTATTTGAAAAAATAGCTTAAAACATTCTTTAGCCAGTTAAAACTTCATCTATTTTGTCAATTTGATCATCTTCCAACTTTCCGTTTTCTTCGGCCTCAAGACACTCTAATAGTTCGGACCTGTTTTTTACTCCTAGTATCACAGAAGAAACTTTCTTGGCAGTTAAAGCGTATCTATGTGCAAGAAGCGAAGGAGTGGTATCCCACTCTTTTGCCAAAATTCTAAAGGGCTCAGCTCTGTCATAGTCTTCAAAATCTTTGATATCTCTTCCAGATTCATGTGGCTTTCTGTCCATTTCAGAGGTCAAGGCTCCAGCCTGAACTGCCCTTATTCCTAAGATGGGTAAATCAGCCTTCTGGCTTGCTTCCAAAATACTATTTGGATCATAGTCTTTATCTACATAGCCAATAGCGCCAGCAGAATTCAAAGGGTTAACAACACACTGTATTGCTTCAGGAGGGGTTTCATAATTTATCGCTTCAATAATTGCTTTATTTTGGCCCATTCCTCCGATACCCCAACTCCCTATTTTTCCTTCTGCTTTTAATCTTTCAAAAGCTGGGATTGCTGCATTAAAGTAGCAAGATAAAGAAGTGCTCACAGCATCTCTATGTTTATTTAATACTTGAAGTTGAAAATCATCTTCCCGCAACTGAGTATGTAAAAGAAAAAGG
>MDTG01098989.1_pt1 | contig 12247 bp, 11 predicted proteins | sample 811421 | NCBI WGS metagenome assembly MDTG01 (sample SAMN05326645, study PRJNA326480) | marine metagenome | isolation source: seawater | place: Pacific Ocean: South East | collected 2011
AGTCATCAATGACACTATACACGGGTCATTTTCGATCGACGGAGTTAGAGAGGATTTACTGGGTACTCCTGAGTTCAATAAATTGAGCCATATCAAACAATTAGGACTTGCTCATTTAGTTTTTCCTGGTGCTCATCATACTCGATTTGAGCATTCTCTAGGTGTTTCTCACCTCGCTGGAAGAATGGCAAAAAGCCTTTGTCTTACAGACCAAGAATCAACTATCGTTGAGGTGGCAGCGATGTTGCATGACGTTGGTCATGGCCCGTATTCTCATACATTGGAACACATCCTTCATGAAAGAGGAGGAGCAGACCACATGCATATTACCGAAGGAATCATTACCGGCGATTATGACATACTTTCCGAAGAAGAAAGAGAACTTTTTCCTGAACGTAGATCCATTCCCGAAATATTAGAATCACACGGAATTAACCCCAAAGAAGTAGCATCTTTGATTCATGGACCCGATGCAGGAGGTAAAGAGAGAAATTTATTTCATTGGGGTGAGGGTGCTGAAGCCTTTCATTCAGAAGATCATACTATGGGTCATTTAGTCCATGGCCCTGTTGATTGTGACCAGATGGATTACCTCCTACGTGATGCTCATTTCACAGGTGTTCGCCATGGAATCATAGATCATGATCGATTAATACACTGTATGGAACGACATTCTGGAGATATAGCAGTTTCAGAGGGCGGCTTGTCAGCCTTGGAAGGAATGATGACCGCTAGAGCACTAATGTACAGCGCCGTGTATTTCCACCGAGTAACAAGAATTACGGAAGTGATGCTTTCCCGTGCTGTTGAAAGGTCAGAAAATACCCTCCCTGAAGCGGTTCAAATGCAACGAATGGTTGATGCTGAAGTTTGGCATGCATTAGATTCTGCAGGTCCCTTTGCAAAGGATATGATTAAACGTCTGAAATATAGGCGTTTATTGAAAAACTCTTTGACACGACGGATGGATGAATTGACTCCTGAACAAATAAATCGTTTGATTCATTTAGCCACCAATTCTGATGAACGTATTCAAGTTGAAGACGAGATCGCAAGGCGTGCAGGTCTTGACCCGGGATATGTTTGCATAGATGTTCCATCAATTAAGTTGTTACTCTCAGAGCCAAGGATGGCAGCAGTCGATGTCCGTATAATTGGGAAAGATGGACGAACAAGATGGTTCAGAGAACACACTCCGGTAGCGGATGCTCTGAGGAAGCGTCAGGTTAGTCAGAATGCAATGTCAGTAATCACTCTTCATGGATATGAAGACTCAGTGGCAAGTATTGCTGAACGTATTATCTACTCCTAATTTTAATTTCGAATCCAATCTTTGAAGTGCTTAATTGAATTCGATTAGTATACCCCCATAGGGGCGAACCTAGGAGCGATGGAAAAAATGCATGACCACCTGAAGGAAGTATACGAAAACGTCAAGAAAAGGGATCCTAATCAGCCTGAATTCCACCAAGCAGTTCTTGAGGTACTTGAGAGTTTAACTCCAATCGTTGATGAAAGGCCCGAATTTCTCGCCGCTAACATTTACAACCGTGTAGTTGAGCCTGAGCGTATTATTCAATTTAGAGTTCCTTGGGTTGACGATGAAGGTAAAATGCAAGTTAATCGTGGATTCCGAGTCCAGTTCAACGGGGCGATTGGTCCCTACAAGGGTGGATTCCGTTTCCATCCGTCGGTAAATGCATCTATTCTCAAATTTTTAGGATTTGAACAGATTTTCAAGAATAGTCTCACTGGTTTACCAATGGGAGGAGGAAAAGGTGGGTCTGACTTTAATCCTAAAGGAAAATCTGACAATGAAGTCATGAGGTTTTGCCAAGCTTTCATAGGAGAACTTTGGCGCCATATCGGTCCTGATACTGATGTTCCAGCAGGAGATATTGGTGTAGGTGGTCGAGAGATTGGATACATGTTCGGAATGTATAAGAAAATGGCAAACGAATGGTCGGGAGTTCTTACCGGAAAGGGGCTTCCATACGGTGGTTCTCTTATTCGCCCGGAAGCAACGGGATATGGATGCGTATATTTCGTCAGAGAAATGCTCGCAACCAAGGGTGAAACTATGCAAGGTAAGCGCGTCTCAATATCCGGGAGTGGAAATGTTGCACAGTTTGCAGCAGAGAAAGTACTAGATCTCGGAGGGATTCCTGTTACTCTATCGGATTCTAGCGGATTTATTTATGATCCATCAGGTATAACTCGTGAGAAATTAGCATGGGTAATGGACCTAAAGAATGAACGTCGTGGTAGAATCAAGGAGTATGCTGACCATTTTGACGGTGTCGAATTCCATGAATCTATGCCTGAACCGTCAATGAATGGCCTTTGGTCAATAGATGTTGATGTTGCTCTTCCATGTGCTACTCAGAATGAACTCAATGGCGAAGAGGCTGCTGCATTAGTTGCTAACAACGTCATGGCAGTTGGAGAAGGTGCTAACATGCCTTGTACTCCTGAAGCAGTAGAGACATTCCTGAAAGCTGGAGTGCTCTTTGCTCCCGGTAAAGCATCGAATGCAGGTGGTGTTGCAACTTCTGGCCTTGAGATGTCTCAGAACTCTCTTCGTATGTCATGGACTCGCGAAGAAGTCGATGAGAAATTAGATGGTATCATGGTTGGAATCCACAAAGCTGCTTATGATACTGCGCAAAAATATGGTCGTCCTCACGATTATGTGTTTGGGGCCAATGTGGCTGGATTCCTTAAGGTCGCAGAGGCGATGTTAGCGCAGGGTTCTTGGGGCTAGTCTCTAACTTTTGTTAATTCATCAGGCATAGTTGGTGGGTGCATAGCAGCTGCGAGCAAAGCACACATTACACATGATATAATTATTGAACCAGTAGTGGCATGTATCGTCCATCCATAAGGTGATATGAAAAATTCTCCATGACGTTCAACCATTCCTATCGTTCTTGAGGAAAATAAAGTCGCTAGCATCTTTGTACCAAGCATGACTATTGGAAGTGTGATTGCGAAGGCTATATGCCGTCCTTTTCGAAGGTAGAAGTGGCTGAGAACCTCCGATATCAGGCCGATTACTAAGCCGTAATAGATTAGAGATATATTCAGATTCTCCATCGCGAAATTACTTATGCCCCAAAACAGGAATAATACGAGCATCGAACCTCTGGCAGGCGTCCATCTTCTGGAGAAGGTCAAAATTAACCCTACTGCGATAGTAGTGGGAACAATAGATGATATTACCCCAGTGGCCAATGTATCTTGATAATTGCTATATCCTACTCCAGCATAAATGTCGCATCCAGCATAACAGAAATCATTTACTTGTAACTGAAAGATATCCCATTCGCCTGTTATGAGTAAAATAGGGACCCATGCAGCAGCGAAACCAAAAATCAAAATTAATTGACTCAAGAGTCCGTCTGATCCAGATAACGGATTCTGCCAGCCAGAAAATACTGGGGCCATTACGGTTAGAATCAGGCCAACCAATAATCCTAGATGGGAAGGTGACAGCAAGATATCGAGTCCTCCTTCAATACCGAATAATGTGTGCCAAATCATATCCGCGAAACCAGACAAGCCGAAAATTGCAATTCCCGCTACAGCAGGCCCATATCCTTTGGGAACATTAGTTACAAACTTCCGGATGCCAGCGATTGTGAGACTTGGAGGTGCGTCTGCTAATCTCCATAATGCGTAAATTATGAATCCCGAATATGCAGTTGCACCTGAGTACCAAATTGCATGCCATTTAGTGAAGAATGAATCATCAACTTCTCCGCTGGTGTGTGCCCATACATCAATCAATAATCCAGTCATACACCATAACCCAAGAAAAAGAAGAATGCCATCAAAACCTCGTTCACTTGGTAATGGCAAAGGATTCCGCTGATGTCGAATTAAACCAAAAAAAGAAACAGGAATAAGTGATCCAAAAAAAATAAATGCGAATGATTTGAGTTCTTCTGGTGTACCAAACACATCTAAAATGGCCATGAGTGTCAACCTAACTTTTTGGAATGTATATATTTTGTTTATTATACCATTGTAGGCGCAGGATGATCGTCATCTTTGTCATCTGGTTTTCTGACTCGAGTCCAAACGTTCGCCATTAATTCATCATGGTGATGCATGCAATAATGAAAACGTCGATATGCTTCTCTGAATGAATATGCTTTTTTTCCAGTGGCAACCAAGAAACCTTCAGGAGAAAGACGAGAAATTACTTCACCTTCCTCGGTGCATCCGGAGTGGTCGCAGTTAGGCATTCAACATCACCTGTAATTCACATCACTTGAACCATTGTACGAATTCAATTAGTTTCATCTCCTTCAGAATTAGGTTCGATTACCACTAGAGCCATGTTGGCTTCAACATTATCTCCTTCTGAACAATTGATAGTAGATATCTTTCCTGCTATGGGTGCAGTAACTTCATTTTGCATTTTCATTGCCTCCAGAATTAGTATCACCTGTCCCTCTGTTACCTCTTGTCCAATGGATACTTCCAAAGTAACAATTTTACCTGGGATACTAGTAGACACAGTTCCAGATTTTCCTTTAGATCCTCCTCCTCCAGTTCTCCTTCTAGGAGCAGGGTTAGATGCTGTGCCTTCTGGTAGTTTTACTTCGAATTCCTTTCCTGAAACAGTAGCGATTAATTGTCCATCATCTCTCTCATCAATACTGACAGAAAAAATTTCTCCGTCAATTTCAATATCATAAGTTTTGGAAATAAATTCACCTCCATGTGCTTCTAGAACTTCTTTGTAGGATGAGAGTTTTTCTTCCAAATCTCATCCTTCGATGGTCTTGTGCGAAAGCGGGTCCTAATTGTCTTCCAACATCTGCTCTTTCGTCAGTTTTACTTGAAGTGTGGAGTTTCACAGCCATGGCAACTGCTAGAAGTATTCGTTCATCCCCTTCGGCGATATCTATTTCACGAGACTCTCTTAATATTCTACCAATTTCAGAGGTAAATGACACTTTTTCATCCATTTGATAACCTCAGAGTGGAATATTTCCATGTTTTCTAATAGGTCTTGGTTCTTCTTTGTCCATTAGGTGTCCAAGAGCTCTTGAAAGTCGTTCTCGAGTTTCTGAAGGGTCAACAACATCGTCCAAGTATCCCAGAGAGGCTGCTTTGTAGGGCGTTGCAAAAGATTCGGTGTAATCTTGTACCAATCTTTCACGTTCTTGCTCTGGATTTCCTGAAGATTGAATTCTTTTTCGATGAATAATCTGTACTGCTCCCTCAGCTCCCATAACTGCAAGTTGAGCAGTTGGCCATGCAATATTATAATCACCTCGAATATGCTTAGAAGACATTACATCATACGCACCCCCGTATGCCTTTCTTAGAATCACAGTCATCTTTGGCACGGTTGCCTCCGCATAGGCATACAGTAATTTGGCACCATGTCGAATGATTCCTCCCCATTCCTGTCCTGCGCCTGGAAGAAATCCAGGAACATCCACGAGTGTGACTAGAGGAATATTGAATGCGTCACAAAATCTGACAAATCTTGCAGCCTTTACTGATGCGTCAATATCCAAGCACCCTGCTAGGAAATTAGGTTGATTCGCAACTAATCCTATCGAGTGTCCATCAAGTCTAGCGAATCCACACACAATATTCTGAGCAAAGTCAGCTTGGACTTCCAAGAATGCTCCGTGATCTACAATTCCTTGGATGGCCGTGATTACATCATATGGTTTAGCCGGATCCTCTGGAACAAGATTTCGAAGGGTTTCAGCATCTATTGATGGCTTGGATGCAGTCATTTTAGGGGCCCTCTCAAGATTATTACTTGGTAAATGACTGAGTAAGTTCCGAACTAAATCGAGTGCATCTTCATCAGATTCTGCGGTGAAGTGTGTGACCCCTGATCTGGTTGCGTGCGTATTTGCGCCACCCAATTCCTCAAATGATACTTCTTCATTGGTTACTGTTTTGATTACTTCTGGACCAGTGATGAACATGTGAGCTGTTTGATCGACCATCACAACAAAGTCAGTTATTGCAGGGCTGTATACTGCTCCACCTGCACAAGGACCCATGATAACTGATATTTGCGGAATTATTCCACTCGCCCTTACATTTCTGAAGAAAATCTCTGCATATGATCCCAACGACGCGACTCCTTCCTGAATCCGCGCACCACCACTGTCATTCATCCCAACTACCGGTGCACCAGTTTTGAGGGCCATATCTAGCAATTTACAAATTTTTAATCCATGCATTTCTCCTAGACTTCCACCATAAACTGTGAAGTCTTGGGCATAACAGTATACTGTCCTTCCTTCGACAGTTCCGTATCCACATACTACTCCATCTCCGGGGATAACATTTCGATCCATTCCAAAATCTGAACATCTGTGTTCTACCAATGCATCAATTTCTTGGAATGTGTCTTCGTCCAAGAATGCTTCAATACGTTCCCGAGCTGTCATTTTTCCTTTATTATGCTGGGATTCAATTCTGGCTTGCCCTCCTCCCATTTCTGCTTGGACTTTCCGTCGCCTCAGGTCCTGGAGTCGCTCCTCCGTCGTCTCCATGTAGTCCCATTCTGCGAAGTTGCCCATAATTCCTACCCTTGAAGTTGGGTTTTGAGACGGTTGGTTCAAGACAAACGGGTTAACTCGCGGTGCATGGATCCCCTCCGCATTGTCGTGGCCAAGCCAGGCCTTGATGGACATGATAGGGGTGCAAAGGTAGTTGCCAGAGCACTCAGAGATGCAGGGCATGAGGTAATTTACACCGGTTTGAGAAGAACCCCAGAAGAAATAATCCGAATTGTAGAGGATGAGGACGCTACAATTCTTGGTTTATCGTCATTATCTGGTGCGCATGGTTTCCTTTTCCCTAGGGTGTGTGACCTACTTCGAGAAAATGGTTTGAATGATGTTGTTGTTTTCGGTGGGGGCATTATCCCACAGGCAGATAGGCCTGCTCTCTTTTCTGCAGGTGTTAGAGCGATTTTTGGGCCGGGTACTCCAACCGAGGAATTTCTTTATTTCCTTAACGAAATCAAAAAACGCAGCCTTACAAACGAACCAGTAGGCGTCGGTTCTTCTGATGGTTGGCACTGGGGATAATCCTATGGAGCAATCTGAGTTAGTATCTCGTGCAGCGGAAGGATCTCGGCGTGCTTTAGCGCGTTTACTAACGCAGATACAGCATGGTAATCAAGAATCTATTAACTCTGTATTATCGATTTCTCCAGTTCAATCCATAGGTGTTACAGGCCCACCGGGAGTGGGTAAATCGTGCCTTACTGATTGTTTGGCAAAATTCTTTGCAGACAGGGGGGAACGCGTGGGAGTACTATGTATTGATCCGAGTTCTCCGATCAGTGGAGGCTCTCTTTTGGGGGACAGAATGAGGATGGAACAAAGTGGGGTACATGACCGAATCTATATTCGCAGCGTTGCAACTAGGACCTCCCATGGATCAATTCCATTACGTCTTAAAGCAATGATTTCTGCATTATCCCTCGCAGGAATGGATAGGATTTTGGTTGAAACTGTAGGGGTTGGGCAAACAGAGATCGGGATTGTTTCTATGACTGATTCAGTTCTATTGGTTGATGGCCCTGACAGAGGAGATATAATTCAAGCTGAGAAAGCAGGATTATTGGAATTAGCAGATGTAGTAGTGATAAATAAAGGAGATTTGCCGGGCTCGGAACAAGCGGCTGCTAATATCCGTTCAGGTCTAGCACTTGGACCTGCATCTAACGTCCCTGTACTGGTGGTCAGTGCATTAAATCGAACGGGAATAAATGAGTTGGTTGAGGCGTTGGATACAATTCAACCACGTCCTTCAGTAGAGAAAGTAAAGTGGCGTCACCGTCTTTCATCGGCAATTATGGATGAATTGCTCTCTAAACCGTCTTTCGATGAATCACTCATAGATTTGGTAGATGGGAAGATTTCAATAAAACAGGCAATTGATAGAATAATTAATCAACATGACAAGTAGAGATATTCGCAATAGTGGTGAAGTTAGTGAATTCTGAATCTCATGTTGATTCTGAAATTGAAAACAACCCAAATGATCACGTCCCTTCTTCTGTAGGGGGCCTCTCTGGCCATATATTCCGTCGAATGGTGCATGTTGGAATGATTATAATTCCAGTTCTATACTACTACTGGGATGGCGTTGATTTCTTTGCTTCACTTGTTTTCAATTCGACTAAAATACAATTTGTGAGTATAATGACATTCGTACTTGTTATTGTCGAAATCATTCGACTTCGTTTTGGTCTAGTTGTTTTTGGTCAAAGGGATTACGAGAGTAATCAAATATCAGCATTTTTCTGGGGGGGATTTTCAATCTGTTTAGTGCTTCTACTAGCCCCTGAATATGGTTTTGAAAATAGTGCCTTTGGTATGCCTTTAATCATCAGCCTAAGTTTGGTAGACCCTTTAATGGGCGAATTACGCCGTGCGAATTTCTCGTCCAGAACAGTTTCAATAATAGGTTACATTGGAGGTTTGATTATCTGGTTAAATTGTTCAATTTTCTTGGATACTCCGTTCGTAATTGCGCCATTTATTTCTGCATTAATTGTTGCATCTGAGTGGCCTAGATTAACTTGGATAGATGACAACGCAACGATGTTGTTGATCCCGCTTACGCTAATACTTGTAATCGAACCGTTTCTGGTATAATAAGGTCCAACCCGGGTTAGATTTACAATCCAGAGAATGGTGGGAAGATCATGGCCGCTCAGGACGCTCCTTCTAGGGAAAAGACAAGTTCAGGCGTAAGCAGTGATGGGATATCTCAATCAACCTACGTCTTCGTTTACCTCCTCGCCATGGTTCTCTCAGTTTGGATATTCGTTGGATTCTGGTGACATCCGCACTTTCAAATCTAATACCATTAATTCTGACATATGTGCGGCATTTCAGGGGTCTTCGGTTCAGAGAATCCTTCTATCGCCTCTGACATGATATCTTGTATTTCGCATCGGGGCCCTGACGGACAAGGATACTGGTCTGATAACGTAAATCAAGATGGAATTATTTCACTAGGTCATTCACGCCTGGCAATTTTTGATGTGAATGGATCGAGTCAACCAATTAAGAGTGATCATGGTTGTGTTCTCATCCAGAATGGAGAGATATACAATCAGAATGAAATACGACAAAGTGTGTCCTACCCTTGGAGAACTAGTGGAGATGGAGAAACAATTTTGGCCGCTCATTTCGACTCAATACCTCCTCCTTTAGTTATCCCTGAATCAGTGTCTGGTAAGGAGAAGGGGTGGTTCAGAGTGTCATCAGGACCAAATCAAGCACTTCGTCATATTGATTGGGTAAAGCGACTTGATGGGATGTGGAGTTTTGCATTATGGGACCCACGATATAGCGAGTTGATTCTCTGTAGAGATATGTTGGGGATTAAGCCGCTGTTAAAGTGGCAATCATACGATGGGACCCTGTTGTTTGCATCAGAAGCAAAGGCGTTTAGAGCTCATCCAGAATACACTCCGAAATTAGATCTCCAAGCATTTTTTGCTAGATTAGCATTCGAATATTCAATCGATGATACTACGTTATTTTCAGGAGTGTCTCAAGTCCGCCCAGGCACAATTGAAACTTGGTCACTGGATAGTCTTGGACGAGCAGTATTAACAGGGGTTGCTCAATTTTCAGGATTTACCAACAACCCGCGAAAGAGTTGGGATCCAAAGAAGTCCTCTGAACAATTATTGCATAGTCTAAGAATGGGTTTAGCTGATAGGTTGAATTCTGAAGTTCCTGCAGGTATCGTCTTATCTGGCGGTCTTGATTCAAGTATGATAGCGTCGTTAGCAAAAGATGCCTCAGAAATTGCTGGAAAGCCAGTCCCAAAATGTTGGACGGTTTCTGAAAATCAAGAAAATCCTGATTATATGGCAGCAGTTGAAGTTGCGAAATCTCTAGATCTTGAACATCATTGCTGGACTTTGGATGAGGATGTATTTTGGAAGAAATTACCCAATTTATCATGGAGTGGGGAGGATTTGGACCTCACAGTCCTTTTTTTCCAACCCCTTTTTGAACAGATGTCGAAAGAAGTCAAGGTTGGTATTTGTGGTCAAGGCGCAGATGAACTTCATGCCGGATATCCTCGCCATGCTAATTTATCTAGCCATTCGAAATTGGTATCTAATAGATTAAACATGATTAGTCATCCGCTGGCCAAAGGAATCTCGTCTGGAATCCTTGAAAATTCAGATATAATCGGTCCAGGGCAACCATGGGTTTCCTCTCCACCATCGGTCAGTGAAACATATTCTGATTTGGAATCCACTTTGAATTTCGAAATGTCTCGGGGTCAATTAACAAATTTCCAATTAAGACTTGTCGATCGACATAGCATGTCACATGGATTAGAAGTTCGCGTGCCATTTTTATCAAGTCAACATCTTGAATTGTCCAGTCAGTTACCGATTGAATGGAGATTAAAAAAGGGGCATTTAGAGAAAAGAGCGTTGAGATCCGCTGCCGCACTAACTAATCTTCCGTCCAACATTGTCCATCGTCCAAAACTTCCTGCAGGTACAGCAACTTCTCCCACTTTAATCAATTCAATAATTGATGAATTAAAACCTAATATCATTGAATGGAATGCTGAAACACCATCTATTGCACCTCTTTTAGATAGAATGCCGGATATAGCTATTGGGTTCAGATTATTTTGCTCCTTACACCTCGGAGAAGAATCCAAATCATTGAATAGTAATTCAGATTTGTTAAGTATACTAGATGATGTTGAAACTGGGAGGATAATTTGATGAAGGCATTTGAATCAGCACTAATTTCATTATTTGAAAATAAAGAAGAGATTCAAGAGTGGTTAGATAAAAAGAGAACCAATGTTCCACTGCCAATTTACGGTTCTTTTGATATTAGAGATGCAGGATGGAAAGTAGTTGTTGTTGACTCTAACGCATTTCCCGCTGGATTCAATAATCTTGATGTCATGGACCACGGGGTTCTATCAGATAGCATGAAAAGGTGGTTTGAAAATTTAGGTAAAATTCCAAATCGAGTACTTCTCTGGCCTGAGGCCCATACTCGGAATCCAGGGTATTTGGAGAATGTTCAAGTCATTAAATCACTGATTGATAATCTTGGAATTGAGGTATTAGTTGGTACGGATTTACTGAATTCTCAAACGGTTTCAACATCATTAGGGGATTTATCATTTTCAGATATAGAAGTGAATGATAATTTGGTCTTAGCGGATGGTAAAAATATCGATATGATTTTCCTTAATTCGGATCTGAGTGATGGTCCTCTAAATATCTCTGGGGTAAAGGTGGTGCCTCCTAGTAACATGGGTTGGCATTCTAGAAGTAAATGTCGACATTTTGAACACGTTTCTGACCTAGTTCATGAAGTAGGGGAATTGGTTGGGATTGATCCATGGCTGATTGGTCCTTGGGGATTCATCAGTAGGGGGAGATGTTTGCAAGATCCATTTTGCCGAGAAAGATTAGCTGGGGAGATACACGAAGGTCTAGAATTCATTTCAAGAAAATACAAGGAACATGAAATCGATTCCAAACCATCGTTGTTCATCAAGAATGATAAGGGAACATATGGTTTAGGGATTCTTCGTGTTGAAAATCCCAATGAGATCTTAACTCTTTCAAAACGAAAGATGAATCGTTTGACTTATGCAAGAGGAGGTAAAGATGCGGAGGATTTCTTATTACAGGAAGCAGTTCCAACCTTTTTCAGGTCAGATAATTCAGTAATTGAGCCAGTAGGGTATGGTGTAAATGGTGAGGTAAAATCATGGTTCTATCGTTCAAATCAAAAATATGGTGCACTAGATAACCTGAATACACCTTCCACTAAATTCATTCTTGATTCTGATTTGTCAGCTCAAGCATCGCTAGAAATAAATGCAAGAAAATGGTTGCATTCATTAGTCGCAAATATCTCAATGATTGCGATGGGTAGAGAAAATTTGGATCATGGTTCTTCTTCAGGTGTCTGATCTTCTTCCATTCCTACAATTTCATAGTTCGAGGGAAACAATGCAATTCCCACACCAAAGACAAAGCAAACCAATGCCCAAGAATACGCATGCTGAACTATCATCAACTCTAATCCAATTACCATCAAAATCAATCCGCCAATGTTTGAGGTCCATACTAGAGTTTTGAATGTTGAAAGAGATACACCACTTGTTCGGCTAGATCTATAAGGCCCAAATTCGGCCCCGAATCTAACTGGGTCAGCTTCCTCTTCGTCCATAA
>MDTG01178167.1_pt1 | contig 12247 bp, 25 predicted proteins | sample 811421 | NCBI WGS metagenome assembly MDTG01 (sample SAMN05326645, study PRJNA326480) | marine metagenome | isolation source: seawater | place: Pacific Ocean: South East | collected 2011
TAAAATTAATCTAGAATCAGGAGATAAAAAGATTAGATTATTATTTACTAAAACCCCATTTAATTTAAATTGGATCCTATTTGAGGGTTTTGAAGGTACTGTACTTGGACTTGAGAAAGATGATCTTAGAATAGATGTTTTTCCTAATCCAACTAATAATTTCATTAAAGTTATTTCAAATTATATTCCAAAAAATATAATTAATTATAAATTAGTTGATCTAAATGGTAAAATTCTTTATGAGAGAAGCAAATTTTACAGATCAAATATTTTAGAGGAAATTCATATAAACTCATTTAGACCAGGTTTAATATTTCTCGTAATAACTGAGGCAGATCAACTCCTAGAGATTAAGAAAATTATTATTAATAATTAAACTCTTTTTTCACTTTTTTTTTAATAAAAATAATTTTTCTATTATTTGATGAAACAGCTTAAATTGTTATCTTTGCACACATTTTGTATAAAGATTTTAACTGAATTATATAGTAATGTCTGGAATAATTGGTAAAAAGTTGGGAATGACAAGTGTCTTTGACTCTAGGGGTAGGAGTATAGGATGTACTGTAATTCAAGCTGGGCCTTGTTTTGTTACTCAAATTAAAGATAGAGATAAGGATGGATATAGAGCAATTCAATTATCTTTTGATGATCTTAAAACAAAAAAAATATCAAAATCAATAAAGGGTCATTTTTCAACATCAAATGTTGTCCCAAAAAAGAAAGTAGTTGAATTTCGTAATTTTAGAAAGGAATTTGATTCTAAAGTAAAATTAGGAATGGAAATTAATATAGATGATGTTTTCAATGAAAATGAATTTTTAGATGTTACATCTATATCTAAAGGAAAAGGATTTCAGGGTGTTGTAAAAAGACATAATTTTGCTGGTGTTGGTCAAAATACACATGGTCAACACAATAGAAATAGGGCACCTGGATCAATTGGTGCTGGATCTACACCATCTAGAGTATTTAAAGGAATGAGAATGGCTGGAAGAACTGGAGGTGAAAAAGTAACTATGCAAAATTTAAAAATTTTAAAAATAGATCAAAAAGATAATTTAATATATGTTGGTGGGTCTGTTCCAGGATCTAAGGACTCTTACGTTGTTTTATCAAATTAGCACTAATGAAAGTAGATATTAATAAAATTTCAGGTAAATCAAGTGGTAAAAAGATTCTTTTATCTGATAAAATCTTTTCAATTGAACCTAATGATCATGCAATATATCTTGATGTTAAGAGTTATCTAGCTAATCAAAGACAAGGGAATAGTAAAGTAAAAGGAAGATCTGAAATTACTGGTTCCACAAGAAAAATTAAAAAACAAAAAGGAACTGGAACAGCTAGAGCTGGTAGTATTAAATCTCCATTATTTAAAGGTGGTGGTCAAATATTTGGCCCAGAGCCCAGAGAATATAAAAATAAGATTAATAAGAAAGTTAAGGATTTAGCAAGAAAATCAGCTCTTTCTCATAAAGCTAAAGATAAATCAGTTTTTGTAATTGATAATTTAGATATGAAAAAACCAAAGACTAAGGAATTTATTGCTTTCTTATCTAATTTCTCAGTAAGTGATAAAAAGACACTTTTATTTATGTCTAAGAAAAATGAAAATGTTGTGCTTTCGTCTAATAATTTGGATAATGCACTTGTAAAAGAAATTGAAGATATAAATACTTATGATATAGTTAATGCTGACAGTATCTTCTTTGATGAAGGAGCAGTAAAAAAACTTAATGAAATTTTTAAATAAAAATGGCTATACTTATTAAACCTATTTTAACCGAAAAAGCTACAGCATCCAATGATAAAGGAAAGTTTTCATTTATTGTTGATAAGAGAGCTAATAAAGTTCAAGTAAAAAAGGCTGTTGAGAAAACTTATGATGTTAACGTTATCAGAGTAAATACCATAAATATTTTAGGAAAGTCTGTATCTAAGTATACTAAAACTGGTATTGTTACTGGTAGAAAGCCATCTTATAAAAAAGCAATTGTTCAATTAAAGGAAGGTGAGTTTATAGACTTTTATTCTCAGATTTAAATAATATACAATGACCAAAAAAATTAAACCAGTAACTCCAGGTCTTAGATTTAGAATCGCACCATCTTTTGATGAGATTACTACTTCTTCTCCAGAAAAGTCTTTATTAAATACTCTTAAAAAATCTGGAGGAAGAAATAGCAGTGGTAAAATGACTGTTAGAAATGTCGGTGGTGGACATAAAAGGAAAATTAGAATTATTGATTTTAAAAGAGATAGAGATGATATTAAGGCTATAGTCAAATCAATTGAATATGATCCTAATAGATCAGCTAATATTGCTTTAATTTCTTATGTTGATGGGGTTAAAAGTTATATTATAGCTCCTAATGGCTTAAAAGTTGGACAAAATGTTATTTCCGGAAATTCTTCACCAATTGAGGTTGGAAATTGTTTGACACTAGAAAGTATACCTCTTGGTACAATTATTCATAATGTGGAATTGTTTCCTAAAAAAGGAGCGGCACTTGCAAGAAGTGCTGGTTCATATGTACAATTAGTTGCTAAAGAAGGAAAATATGCTACAATTAAGCTACCATCTGGAGAAACAAGATTAGTTCTTCTAACTTGTAGGGCAACTATTGGTGCGGTTTCTAATGCTAATCATATGAATACTAGGTTAGGAAAGGCTGGAAGAAATAGATGGCTTGGTAAAAGACCAAGAGTTAGAGCTGTTGCTATGAATCCTGTTGATCATCCTATGGGGGGTGGAGAAGGTAAAGCTTCTGGAGGTCATCCTAGATCAAGAAATGGTTTATATAGTAAAGGTTTAAAGACCAGAAAAAAAAATAAGTATTCAGATAAACTAATAATTAAAAAACGCAAATAAAATGTCAAGATCATTAAAAAAAGGACCATATATTGATTTTAGATTAAAAAAGAAAATTGATGATGCTAATGATAGCGGTAACAAAGGTGTTATCAAAACCTGGTCAAGAAGATCTATGATATCTCCAGATTTTGTAGGTCATACCTTTGCCGTTCATAATGGAAATAAATTTATACCAGTCTTCGTTACTGAAAATATGGTAGGACACAAACTAGGTGAATTTTCGCCTACAAGAAATTTTAGGGGTCATGTTAATAAAAAAAATAATTAATGGAAGCTATTGCTAAACTAAATAATGTACCAACATCACCTAGGAAAATGAGATTAATTGCAGATCTTATTAGAGGTATGGGTGTTGATTTAGCTTTAAATACTTTAAAATTTGATTCTAAAATTGGTTCTAAAAGAATGGAAAAGCTTCTCCTTTCTGCTATTTCTAATTGGCAGGAAAAAAATAAGGATCAGAAAATTGAAGATGTTGATTTATTTGTTAAAGAAATTTTTGTAAATGGTGGTAAAATGATTAAACGATTGAGACCTGCTCCACAAGGTAGAGCTCATAGAATTAGAAAAAGATCAAATCATGTTACAATTGTTTTAGATAGTATTATTAAAGAAAATAAAAAAGATGGGTCAAAAAATTAATCCAATAGGTCTTAGGTTAGGTATAATAAAAGGATGGGAATCTAGCTGGTATGGGGGGAAGGATTTCTCTGAAAAAATTGTTGAGGATCATAAGATAAGAAATTATATAAATTTAAGGATCCCAAGAGGGGGTATTTCTAAGATTGTTATTGAAAGAACGATGAAACTTCTCGAGATAACCATTCATACTGCAAGACCAGGAATAATTATTGGTAAAGGTGGAACTGAGGTAGATAGACTAAAGAATGAATTAAAGAAAATTACTGGTAAAGACATACAAATAAATATTTTTGAAATAAAAAGACCTGAAATTGATGCAAAATTGATAGGTGATTCTATTGCTCAACAACTTAGAGCAAGAATTTCACATAGAAGAGCAATGAAGCAAGCAATTTCTTCTGCGATGAGAGTTGGAGCTAAGGGTATTAAAGTTAAAGTATCAGGTAGAATTGGTGGTGCTGAAATGGCTAGATCTGAGCAGTATAAGGAAGGAAGGACTCCTTTACATACAATTAGAGCAGATATTGACTATGCAATATGTGAATCTCAGACTATTTATGGTAAAATAGGTGTTAAAGTATGGGTCTATAAAGGTGAAGTTGTAGGAAAAAGAAGTTTATCATTAAATGTTGGAAGTAAAAATACTTTTAAGGCTTAATTAACTATTATGTTACAACCAAAAAGAACAAAATTTAGAAAAAAACAAAAAGGTAGAGTTAAAGGTATAGCTCAAAGAGGTCATACAATTAGCTTTGGATCCTTTGGTATTAAGTCTTTAGAAGCTGGTTGGATTACTTCTCGTCAAATTGAAGCTGCAAGAATTGCGGTGACTAGAAAAATGAAAAGAGAGGGTCAGGTTTGGATAAGAATTTTTCCTGATAAACCAGTCACAAAAAAACCAGCTGAAGTAAGAATGGGTAAAGGAAAAGGTGCTCCTGAATATTGGGTTGCAGTTGTAAAACCTGGTACAATAATGTTTGAAGCAGGAGGTGTTACTACAGATCTTGCAAAAGAAGCACTTAGACTAGCAGCTCAAAAATTACCTGTAAGAACAAAATTTGTTACAAGAAGAGATTACGTTGAATAATTATGAAGAATTCAGAACTTAGAGCATTATCACTTGAGGAACTTCAAAAGAAGTTAGTTGTTGAGAAGGAAAATCTAGAAAAGTTAATTTTTTCTCATGCGGCTACTCCAATTGAAAATCCTATGAGAATTAAGGTTGCTAGAAGGTTTGTAGCAAGAATTAAAACTGAAATAAGTAAAAAAGCGTTAAAATCTAAATAAAATGGATAGAAACTTAAGAAAACAAAGAGAAGGAATTGTAACAAGTAATAAGATGGATAAAACCATTACTGTTGAGGTATTGAGAAGGGTTAAGCATCCTATTTATGGAAAGTTTGTAAAGAAATCATCTAAGTTAACTGCACATGATGAAAAAAATCAATGTGATATTGGTGATTTAGTTAGAGTTATGGAGACTAGGCCAATTAGTAAAAATAAGAGATGGAGATTAACTAGAATAGTTGAAAAAGTAAAATAAAATGGTACAACAAGAAAGTAGATTAAAAGTTGCAGATAACAGCGGAGCTAAGGAGGTTCTTTGTATTAGAGTTCTTGGTGGTACTAAGAAAAGATATGCATCTGTTGGAGATAAGATTGTCGTTACTGTCAAACATGCTATTCCATCAAGCTCAGTAAAAAAAGGATCTGTTTCGAGAGCTGTAGTAGTAAGAACAAAAAAAGAAGTAAGAAGAAAAGATGGTTCTTATATTAGATTTGAGGATAATGCAGCCATTCTTTTAAGTGAAAATGATGAATTAAAAGGGACAAGGGTTTTTGGACCTGTTGCCAGAGAGTTGCGAGAGAAGAATTTTATGAAAATTGTTTCATTAGCACCTGAAGTTTTATAGTTGAAGTTATGAAAATACATATTAAAAAAGGAGATACAGTTTTTATTTTATCGGGAAATGATAAAGGTAAGTCAGCTAAAGTACTTACTGTATATCCTTCAAAATATAGAGCAATAGTTGAAGGGTTAAATCTTGTTACAAAACATGTAAAGCCTACTGCAGAAAATCCTAAAGGTGGTATTGAAAAACAAGAAGCTTCTATACACATAAGTAATCTTATGATAGTTGATCCAGCAGATGGAAAGCCGACTAAAATTTATAGAAAACGAAATAAGGAAGGTAAGATTGAAAGATATTCAAAAAAAACAAATAAAGTAATCTGATTATGGCAACCTCAAGACTAAAGAAAATATATATTGATGAAATTGTTCCTACTTTAATGGAGAAGCTTCAATTTAAATCAATTATGCAAGTGCCTAAGATTAAAAAAATTTCCATAAATCAAGGGTTAGGTGCTGCAGTTAATGATAAAAAGCTTGTTCAATCAGGAGTTGATGAAATAACTTTAATCTCAGGACAAAAAGCAGTAGCTACCAAAGCAAAGAAATCTATTTCAAATTTTAAACTTAGAGAGTACATGCCTATTGGTGCTAAAGTTACTTTAAGAGGAGAAATGATGTATGAATTTTTAGATAGGCTTATATCTGTTGCACTTCCTCGTGTTAGAGATTTTAGAGGTCTAAATAATAAAGGATTTGATGGAAATGGAAATTATACATTGGGAATTAAAGAACAAATTATATTTCCTGAGATAAGTATTGATAAGATCAATAAAGTTACTGGAATGAATATAACTATTGTTATTGATTCTAATAATGATGAAGAAAGTTATGAGTTATTAAAGGCATTTGGTATGCCTTTTACTCAAAAAATTAAATATTAATTATGGCAAAGAATGCAGTTAAGGTTAGAGATTTAAAAAGAAGAAAACTAGTTGAAAGGTATGCAACTAAAAGAGAAGAATTGAAGGCAAAAGGTGATTGGGAGGGTTTAGATAAATTACCTAGAAATTCTTCTTCTGTTAGATTGCATAATAGATGTAATTTATCGGGGAGACCAAAGGGTTATATGAGAAAGTTTGGAATATCTAGGCTTGAGTTTAGAAAAATGGCTTCTGAAGGAAAGATTCCTGGTATAACAAAAGCTAGTTGGTAACTTTTATTATTAATGATTAAATTTGCAAGCTTTTTAAAAAAAAGATATGAATACTGATACTATAGCAGACTTCTTAACAAGAATTAGAAATGCAATTCAAGCAAACCAAAGAATTGTTGAAATTCCTTCCTCTAATATTAAGAGAGAAATAACAAAAGTCCTTCATGATAAAGGTTTTATTACAAACTATAAATTTGAAGATAATGGACCCCAAGGAACTATTAAAATAGCTCTTAAATATAATCCAAGAACAAATTTATCTGCTATTGAAAAAATTGTTAGAGTTAGCAAACCTGGTTTAAGAAAGTATGTCGGGTTTGATAATTTACCAAGAATTATAAATGGACTTGGTATTGCTATTTTATCTACATCTCAAGGAGTTATAACTGATAAGGAAGCAAAAAAATTGAAGATTGGCGGTGAGGTTTTATGTTATGTTTATTAAATAAAAAATATGTCTAGAGTAGGTTTAAATCCGATTTCGATTCCAGATGGTGTAACTGTTAATGTTAGCGGATCTAATATTAATATAAAAGGACCAAAGGGGGAATTAAATCAAAATTTTGATTCAGATTTAAAAATTAAAATTGATGATAATATTTTAACTTTATCTAGACCTTCTGACCAAAAAAGACACAAATCACTTCATGGATTATATAGAACACTTATATTTAATGGTATCCATGGTGTATCTGAGGGTTATGAACTTAAACTAGAACTAGTAGGAGTTGGTTATAAGGCTTCTAATCAAGGCAATTTATTAAATCTTACTTTAGGATATTCTCATAATATATATTTTCAAATTCCAGATGAGATAAAAGTTTCTACTGAAACTGAGAAAGGTAAACCACCTGTTATAACTTTAAATAGTATAGATAAACAATTAATTGGTCAAATAGCTGCAAAATTAAAGTCACTAAGACCAGTAGAACCATATAAGGGTAAAGGAATAAAGTTTGTTGGAGAATACGTTAGAAGAAAAGTTGGTAAAACAGCTGCAGCTTAATTTAATAATGTCATAATGAGTATAAATAAAGAAAAAAGAAGGCTTAAGATTAGAAAAAAGATTAGATCAAAAATTTTTGGTACTGGAGAGAGACCAAGGGTATCAATCTTTAAAAGTAATAAAGCAATATATTCTCAAATAATTGATGATATAAATGGAAATACTCTTGTTTCATGTTCATCTGTTGAAATTAAAAAGTTTGGTAAACATAATATCGAATCCTCTAAAGAGGTTGGACTAAAGTTAGCTGAGAAAGCTAAGAAAAAAGGAATAAAAAAAGTCTTATTTGATAGAAGTGGATATTTATACCATGGTAAAATAAAATCTTTTGCTGAGGGAGCAAGAGAAGGAGGATTAATATTTTAAATATGAAAAATATAAAAGCTAGTGATTTAGAATTAAAGGAAAAAGTTGTATCTATCCAAAGAGTAGCTAAAGTGGTCAAAGGAGGAAGAAGATTTAGTTTTTCAGCAATTGTTGTTGTTGGAAATGAAAATGGTGTTGTAGGATACGGTCTTGGAAAGGCTAATGAAGTTACAAATGCTATAATTAAAGGAACTGATGATGCTAAAAAGAACTTGATAAATGTTCCAGTTTATAAAAATACTATCCCTCACGAAGTTTTAGGGAAATATGGAGGAGGTCTTGTATTAATGAAACCTGCTTCTCAGGGTACAGGAGTAATTGCTGGAGGAGCTATGAGGGCAGTTATGGAAAGTGCTGGAATAAAAGATGTTTTAGCTAAATCGAAAGGATCTTCAAATCCTCATAATGTTGTAAAGGCGACTTTTGATGGTCTTCTTAGGTTAAGGGATCCTCTTGCAGTTGCTAAACAGAGAGGAGTAAGTTTAAAAAAAGTATTCAATGGTTAAAGAAAAATTTAAAAAAGTTACAATCACTCAGGTTAAGAGTATAATATCTCAAACTTCTAGACAGAAGAAGACAATTTCTGCCTTGGGATTAGGAAAAATTAATAAAACTGTTGAGAAAATATTAACCCCCCAAGTTAAAGGGATGATAAGTAAGGTTAATCATTTAATAAAAGTTAATGAAATAAAATAATGAAATTACACAATCTTAAACCAGCAGAAGGATCAACAAAAAAAGGCAAAAGAATTGCAAGAGGGCAAGGTTCTGGTAGAGGAGGAACGTCAACAAGAGGGCATAAGGGTGCTCAATCTAGATCTGGATACTCTAGAAAAGCAGGGTTTGAAGGTGGGCAAATGCCTTTACAAAGAAGAGTACCTAAATTTGGATTTAGATCACCAAACAGGATTGAAACAAGACCTGTTAATTTAGATACTATACAAAAATTATGTGATTCTTCAAAGACTAAATCTATAACACCCGAATTATTAATAAAAAATGGTTTAGCTAATAATTCTGATTTAATCAAAATATTAGGTAGAGGAAAATTGACTTCAAAAGTAGATATATCCTCACACTATTTTTCCGAATCAGCTATAAAGGCTATTGAGAAAAACGGGGGAAAAGTTAAGAAATTAATAAATGATTAAACTAATTGACACTATAAAAAATATCTTCTCAATAGAAGAGCTTAGAGATAGAATTATCAATACAATTGGTTTTTTGATAATTTTTAGATTAGGTTCTTTTGTTGTTTTACCTGGTATTGATCCATCTAAACTTCAACAAAGTGCTGGTGGAATATTTGGTTTGTTAGATACTTTTTTAGGTGGGGCATTCAGTAATGCATCTATTTTTGCATTGGGTATAATGCCATATATTTCTGCATCAATTGTTGTTCAATTATTAGGTGTAGCAATGCCTTATTTTCAGAAACTTCAGAAGGAAGGGGATAGTGGAAGAAAAAAAATGACTCAAATTACTAGATATTTAACAATTGTGATTTGTATGTTCCAAAGTACCGCTTATATCTCAGGAACCATTCCTCCAGAGGCTATATTAGTTCAAAATAAGTTTTTATTTACTATTTCAAGTCTAGTTATTCTTACTTCAGGAACGATTTTTTGTATGTGGTTAGGAGAAAAAATTACAGATAAAGGAATAGGAAATGGAATATCTATGCTAATTATGATAGGTATAATTTCTCGTTTTCCTGGAAGTATTGTTGCAGAAGCCCTTTCTAGAGGGATGAATCAAGCTCTTTTCTTTCTCATTGAAATTGGATTTTTATTTTTAGTGGTAATGTTCACAGTTATGCTTGTTCAAGCAATAAGAAGAATTCCTGTTCAATATGCTAAGCAGGTTGTAGGAAGTAGTTTATATGGTGGAAAAAGACAATACCTTCCCTTAAAGGTTAATTCTTCTGGGGTTATGCCAATAATTTTTGCTCAAGCTCTTATGTTTTTACCTGCTATAATTGGCCTTCAGTTTGCAGAAAATTCAGATTTTTTTCAATATATTGCAACCTCTTTTTCTAACATGCAGTCTTGGCTGTATAACGTAACATTTGCAGTATTGATAATTGCTTTTACTTTCTTTTATACTGCAATTACCGTTAATCCAAACAAGATGGCTGATGATATGAAAAGAAATAATGGATTTATTCCAGGAATTAAGCCTGGTCCTGAAACATCAGATTTTATATCTAATGTTATGGATAGGATAACTCTTCCGGGATCAATTCTTTTGGCTGTAGTTGCCATTCTACCAGCATTCGCTATGATGTTCGGTATAAATCAGAGCTTTGCTCAGTTTTATGGTGGAACCTCATTATTGATAATGGTAGGAGTGATTTTAGATACATTACAGCAAATTGAAAGTTATTTACTGATGAGACATTATGATGGAATGATGAAATCAGGTAAAATAAAAGGAAGAAGTGTTTAATTATGGCTAAACAGAAAGCAATAGAACAAGACGGTATAGTAACTGAAGCTTTATCTAATGCGATGTTTAGGGTAAAATTAGACAATGGGCATATAGTAACTGCTCACATTTCTGGTAAGATGAGGATGTTTTATATCAGACTCTTACCTGGAGATAAAGTTAAATTAGAGATGTCACCTTATGATTTGACAAAAGGTAGAATAACGTTTAGATATAAATAAAATGAAAGTTAGAGCATCAGTAAAAAAGAGAAGCAGTGACTGTAAAGTCATAAGAAGAAAGGGAAAGGTTTATGTAATTAATAAAAAGAATCCTCGATTTAAACAGAGGCAAGGATAAAATATGAGAATTGCAGGTATAGATATTCCGGACAATAAAAGAGGTGAAATTTCCTTAACCTATATATATGGTTTAGGAAGAAGTTCAGCTATTAGAATTTTAAATGATGCTGGTATTAGTATTGATAAAAAAGTTTCTGAATGGACTGAAGATGAATCAAACAAAATAAGAAATATAATCTCTAAAAAATTTAAAATTGAAGGTGACCTAAAATCTGAGGTAAGACTAAACATTAAAAGATTACTTGATATTGGATGTTATAGAGGTTTAAGACATAGAAAAGGATTGCCAGTTAGAGGTCAAAAAACAAAAAATAATTCTAGAACAAGAAAAGGTAAAAGAAAAACAGTTGCAAATAAAAAGAAAGCAGTTAAATAATGAATAAGAAAAAAGATAAGTCTAAAAAGAGGGTTGTAGTAGTTAATAATAATGGACAAGCTCATATTAAGTGTTCATTTAATAATATTATTATTTCTATAACTAATGAGTCAGGTCAAGTTATATCTTGGTCATCTGCAGGAAAAATGGGTTTTAGAGGTTCAAAAAAGAATACACCATTTGCTGCTCAAATTGCTACTGAAGATGCAGTTAAATCTGCATATGAACTTGGATTAAGAAAAGTTGATATTTTTATTAAGGGTCCAGGTGCAGGTAGAGACTCCGCAATTAGAGCTATTCAAAATGCTGGGCTTGATGTTATGTCAATTAATGATGTAACTCCTCTACCACATAATGGGTGTAGACCCCCTAAAAGAAGAAGAGTTTAAAAATAAGTATAATGGCAAGATATACCGGACCAAAGTCAAAGATCTCAAGAAAGTATGGTGAACCAATATTTGGTGACACTAAAGCTTTAGAGAAGAAACCTCATCCACCTGGTCAACATGGAAGAGGAAGAAGAAGAAAAAAATCAGAATATGCTATTCAACTTGCTGAAAAGCAAAAAGCAAAATACCTATATGGAATTTTAGAAAGGCAGTTCAGAAATATGTTTGATAAAGCCTCAAGAAAAGATGGTGTAACAGGGGAAAATCTTCTTCAGTTATTAGAAGCAAGACTTGACAATGTTGTTTATAGATTAGGTATTGCCCCAACAAGAAGATCTGCAAGGCAACTTGTTACTCATAAACACATAACAGTTAATGGTAATCTTGTAAATATTCCTTCTTATACTTTAAAAGAAGGTGATATGGTTGCAGTTAGAGAAAAGTCTAAATCATTAACAGCAATATCTTCAAGTATATCAAATAAAAATGCTAATAAATATAAATGGTTAGAGTGGGATGACAAATCACTACTTGGTAAGTTGGTAACTTATCCTGATAGAGAGTCAATTCCTGAGAATATTAATGAACAATTAATTGTTGAATTATATTCTAAATAAAATATTGTATAAATAAATTATAAAATTATGTCACTACTTTCATTTCAATTACCAGATAAGATAGTAATGGAAAAAGCCGATGATTTTCACGGTATTTTTACATTCTCTCCTTTACA
>MDTG01273933.1_pt1 | contig 12247 bp, 8 predicted proteins | sample 811421 | NCBI WGS metagenome assembly MDTG01 (sample SAMN05326645, study PRJNA326480) | marine metagenome | isolation source: seawater | place: Pacific Ocean: South East | collected 2011
TGAGCGTGGATACGACCTATAAATCACGAGTGGGGAAGTGGGGCTAGTCGGTGTCTTTGGCCAGCCTCACTTTCACCCCCAGTTTCTCAAACGCCGACTTTGACTCTGAAATTTCCCAGATAGTGAGTGGGTGATCCGCCCGCCATTGTGCGGGGAAGTACACCCTTAGCTTGTCGCCTTTGGCGCGCGCCGAGAAGTCTGGTTGCATGGTTGATGGCCCTGCATGCTTTAGGATCACAGCCATCCGAAGTAGAACCAGCATTCGCGCAAGCTTCTCGCGCTTCTTGCTGGGTATGTCCTCAAACAAATAAGAGGGCAGCTTTCCGCGATGCCCACGTAGCAAACGACTCATTGTGAGCTGATCGCCCTGCGAGAAGCCCGGCATATCAGAGTTTTCTATTAGATAGGCTGAGTGCCGGTTGTAATGCTTTTGGGAGATTGCGACGCCGACCTCATGAAGCCTCGCGGCCCACACAAGGAGCTCAATGTCGTCATCCAATAGGCGCCAGGAGGAGGCTGCTTGTGACGCTAGGTGACGGGCGTAGTTGCCCACCGTCTCTGCTGTTGGCTGATCGACTGAATACCGCTGCAGCATTGCCTGAATGGTGCGCTCACGTACGTCTTCATGCCTCAAGCGCCCCATCAAATCGTAAATCACGCCCTCACGAAGTGCTCCTGAAGAGGTGCGCATGATCTCGACACCCAAGACGTCAAAAATAGCTGTGGTAATCGCTACGCCCGCCGTAATGACGCCACGCCGTCGGTCATTTAGACCCTCAAGATTGATGTCATCGACTGATTCGAATTTCAAAAGCGCTTTACGTAGTTTTTTAAGCGACTTTGAATCTATGCCCTCAGATTGCCAACCGGCAGAAGTTATAAGAAGTTCAATGGCCTGAAGCGTTCCGGAGGACCCTACGGCCTCGGTCCAGTGGCTGTGCTTGAAATTACGCCGAATATGCGAGATTTCCAGACTCGCCTGATCGTACGCTTTCCAAAAGCTATCTTTCGATAACTTACCGTCGGGAAAAAAGGTATCTGAGTAGCTTACGCAGCCAAGTTGCAGACTCTCCAATCGCTTCGGTTCAAAGCGTTGTCCTAAAATGAACTCAGTACTGCCGCCACCAATGTCGACCACCAGACGGCTCTTTTCATCATCTGACAGTGTATGAGCGACACCGAGATAAACGAGCCTCGCTTCTTCTCGGCCGTAAATAACATCAACTGATGTGCCCAAAATTGTCTCGGCTGGCTCAGTAAAGTCAGTGCGATTCCAAGCTTGTCGCAGCGCATTTGTACCGACAGCCCTTACTTGCTTAGGCTTAACCGATAACAAAAGCTGTTGAAAGCGCTCCAAGCAGGCAAGTCCGCGCTCAATGGCTTGGGGTGTTAGGCGATGATCTTTAAGACCCTTGCCCAACTGAACCTTTTCCGCCAAAACATGTAGGGGACGAATCTCACCATGTTCGAGGCGCGCCACGATTAGGTGAAACGAGTTGCTCCCGATATCGACCGCCGCGAATATGGGCTCTGCCGCAGTGTCTTTGTGATTTGGGAGCACGGAGAGTTCAAGCTTCACTTTGATACGTCACTTTGCAGTCTGTCATAGCGCGTTGCCTGAGGCATAATTTAATCTCATTGCAGGGTCAGTCTTGGTCGCCGGTTATACAATGAAACCGACGCGGTGTACGCCGAGTTATCCGAGTGCATAGTTCGTAGCCAATCGTGTCACAGTATCCGGCAACCTCGTCAATACAAGGCGAGTCTCCCCACAGCTTCACGGGACTCCCAACATTTAGCGATGGTAGGTCGGTGATATCAGCCGTGACCATATCCATGGAAACCTTACCGGCTAAAAGAACAGTGCCCTGCTGTGTACCAATAGGTGTTCCATCGCGTGCAGAACGCGGATAGCCGTCGCCGTAACCCGCCGGGATGGTTGCGATGCGCGAGCGCCTGCGTGCCAACCATCGGCCGCCGTAGCCGACACTCTCACCCGCGTCGATCCATCGAACACTGGCAATACGGGACTCAAACTGCATTACGGGTTTGAGTGAAAACTTCTCAGGTAAGGCAACCAAGGAGCCTCCGTATAGAGAATAGCCAAGTCGTATCCAGTTTTCCTGCGTTGCAATTTGCCCTGTTGTTGCAGCTGAATTTGAGAAACTACCAGATGATGAGGCGTCGCTCACCTCATGCCAGCGTGTCAGCTGTCGCTCGGTTAACCTTGAGTCAGGCGTTTCAGCATCGGCAAAGTGGCTCATCAGAACGATGTCATTAGCGCTGTGAGTTGTGAGACGAGACCGAGCAGATGCAATCTCATGGGGCATGAAGCCCAGTCGATGCATGCCGGTATCGCATTTCATCCAAACCTGTTCGAACTGAACACCTGATTGCTCAAGCCAGTCAATTTGGCGTTCACTCGATATGGCAGGCCACAATCCGGCTGAGGACATGACTTGTGCCTCCTGACGGGAATGGGGTCCTTGTAAGACAAGAATAGGCAAGTTAATACCTGCCTCGCGGAGTGCTATCGCCTCTTCTCCGATGGCCACTGCAAACGCATCAACTAGCGGAGCGAGGGCCTTCGCGCAGGGCACTGCGCCATGTCCATAAGCGTCGGCCTTGACTACAGCCATTGTACTTCGGGGGCCGGCAAGCCTTTTTAGCGTCCTTGCGTTTTCGCAAAGCGCCTGCAGGTCAATGGTGAATTGTGTTGGTCGGCTCATTCGAAGTGATCGAAGCGATGCTGATCAAATAAACTCTGGGCTTGCACCCAAACCGGTCCGGGGACGCCATCGCCAACCAGTTGGCCATCAATACTCACAACGGGTGCTAGTTCTTTAGTTGAGCTGCTTAACCAAACTTCGTCAGCGGAGAGTACTTCTTCTTTAGTGATCTGAATTTCGCGCACGTTTAGCGAGCTGTGTACTCGAAGTATGTGGAGCGCCATATCACGGGTGACACCAGCCAGCTTATGTTGGTCCAGAGGCGGGGTTTTGACCTCGTTATTGTGGACAACGAAGACGTTACAGGCTGCGGCTTCAGTCAGTCGATTATTCGCATCGAAAAGTAGGATTTCACTTTCACCCTCATCGACAGCTTCCATCATGTGCAAAACGTTGCCTAGCAACGATGTGGTCTTGAGGTGACAGCGCTGCCAACGCAGGTCCTGGCGTGTCGTTACCTTCCAATGTGTCACTTTGCCAGGGTCTCCCGATGAAGGCGCGGGAATATCAAATGTGTAGGCGAAAAGTGTAGGCGGGGTATTCGCCGGAAAAGCATGATTCCGTTTCATTGTGACACCCCTAGTAATCTGAAGATAGACGCCCAGGTTCCCGTTACCGTTTCTCTCCATGAGCTCTGTGAAAATATTGGTTAGCTGATCGCGACTCCAGGGTATCTTGATTCCAATCTCATTGAGTCCGTTCTCGAGTCGTGCGAGGTGAAGATCAAGGCCAATCAATTTTCCACCGTGAGAGGGAATCACCTCGTAGATGCCATCTCCGAATAAAAAGCCTCGGTCCATCGGCGATATTTTCGCTTCCTCCAGGGGAACGAACTCGTCATCTAAAAAAGCGACTGTCATTGCCATAGTGTCCTTTGTTTTTCCCGTCTCTTGCCACATTCAAAGAACGCCTTATAGTACTGGAGTAGAGCAGTCTATAAAAAGGAAAAAGAGACATGCCCACTATTACCGATCATGCAATTGCGACCCCGGATAAGCCCGCCTTCATCATGGGGTCATCGGGGGAGACAGTAACCTTTGGCGAACTGGATGCCATTGCTAATCAAGTAGCTCAGCTACTGCGAGAATCTGGCGTTCTGCCGGGGCAGCACATCGCCATGATGATGAAAAACTGCCGAGAGTTTATGGAGATCATGTTCGGTTGTATGCGAGCTGGTGTTGTTTTCACGCCGATTAGTACTCATCTGAAAAAAGATGAGACGGCCTACATCATCAACAACTGCCGAGCGCAATTATTTATTGCATCTGCCTCGCTAGCGGACGTTGCCGCAGAAGCCGCAGCGCAAGCACCGGCATTAGAGCATTGCTTCATCGTCGGTGGCGAAAGAGCAGGATTTGTCGATTGGCATTCAACCTTGGCGCGGCAGTCATCAGAGCCCATTGCGGATCAAAGTCTTGGCGTCCCCATGCTGTATTCGTCCGGAACGACCGGGAAACCCAAGGGTGTCTTTCGAGCGCCTGAAAACATTGATTTGGATGCACCACACCCGCTTAAACTTGCAGGCACGTACTACGGCTTTAACACGGACACCATTTATCTCTCGCCGGCACCGCTTTATCACGCTGCGCCGCTGCACTACAACACGCTGAATCTGATACAGGGTGGCACCTCGGTAATCATGGAGCGCTTTGATCCCGAGCAGGCGCTAGCCCTCATAGAACGCCACAAGGCGACCCATAGCCAGTGGGTACCTGTCATGTTTATTCGCATGCTGAAACTGCCCGAGGAGCGTAGATCGAAATACGACGTCTCCAGTATGCAACGCGCCATTCATGCGGCAGCACCCTGTCCTATCGATATTAAACGCCAGATGATTGATTGGTGGGGTCCCGTTATTTGCGAGTATTACTCGTCCAGCGAAGGTGTTGGTTTCACCCTTATCGACTCTGAGGATTGGCTTGAACATCCGGGGTCGGTGGGCCGACCACTGACTGGTATTCCCAAAATTCTCGACGATAACCTCCAAGAGTTGCCCGTCGGCGAGGTGGGTCAAATCTATTTTGCCGAGGTAGCGCGCTTCGAGTACTTCGACGAACCCGGGAAGACTGACGAAGCCTTCGACTCCAGAGGTTGGGGAACTGTTGGCGATATGGGTTATTTGGATGAGGAGGGTTACCTCTATCTCACCGATCGAAAGAACTTCATGATCATCACAGGGGGGGTTAACGTGTACCCCGCTGAAATAGAGGGTCTACTTGTAACACATCCAAAAGTCGCTGACGTCGCGGTATTCGGCATACCGAATGAAGAGTTTGGTGAGGAGGTTAAGGCCGTTGTGCAGTTGATGGATCACGGCGACGCGTCGACTGAAACCGCAGAGGACCTCACCTTGTGGATGAAGGAACGTCTCGCCTCATTAAAGGTGCCACGATCGATTGATTTCATGGAGCAGTTACCGCGAATGGATAACGGCAAGCTCTACAAGCGCCATTTGATGGATTCCTATAAATAAAACCATCCAATAAAAAGGGCAGCGATGGCTGCCCTTTTTTTCATATCCGAGGCGCTAGCGCAGTCCCAAGCTCGCTGCAGCCATAATGGTCAGTGTGGCGATGACGGGGATAACGACTGTGATGATGCCGGTGTCTCGATACGCTTCCTTATGAGTCAACTGCGTTATGGTGAGCATAGTAACGACTGCACCACAGTGTGGCAGCGAATCAAAGCCGCCAGCTGCCACGGTAGCCACTCGGTGAACGACCTCAGGATCTAAGCCCATGGCGACATAATCTTGTGCCATGGTTTGCATGAAGATCTGCAGACCACCGGATGCCGATCCGGTAATGGCTGAAATGACGCTAATCGAACCAAATAGGGACAGCAGGGGCGGTAGACCTGAGTTGAGTACGAGATCACCAAATTGCTGAAATCCCGCTGTCTGCACCACAACACCGCCATAACCAATGATCGCCGCGCTGTTGAGCATTGGCATCAGTGAGTCGTTAGTACCATTACCTAGGGTCGTAAAGCCTGTTTTTCGAATATTGCTGAATAGTCCGAGGCACAACATTGTGCCCATGGCTAGCGAAATGCTGGGCCACATGATTGGCTGCGATGCGGCGAATTGCATTAGGTCAGCGAGCGATCCCGACTCTGGGCTGATTAGTCGCGGTAAGACGATAAGCCCAATTACGACAATGAGTGGGAAGACAGCGGCCTGCCAGGGTGGGAGATTGGCATCGCTGCTGTCCTGAATCACATCGCGTGGTCCCGGAACAAAGCCTTCTCCAGCCGCTTTTGCAATCGCACGTTGATGCTCGAGGTACCAGAGACCCAAGCTAACCATAACCGCGGCGGCTAAAAAACTGAGAAGTGGCGCCGCAGTCAAGCTGGTGCCTAGTGCAGAGGCCGATATCGCATTGTGAATCGAAGGAGTTCCCGGTAGCGCGGTGAGGGTGAAGGTTCCGGCCCCTAAGGCCAGTGCGGCGCAGAACAACCGCTTGGGAATATCAGCTTCTTTAAGTAATTGTAGACCCAAGGGATAAACGGCAAAGATAACGACGAAGACAACGACGCCGCCGTAAGTCAGTGCGGCACAGGCCAACGTAGTAATGACTAGTGCTCTATCTGCCCCTAGTTTCTTTACTAACGCCATGGCGATGCTCGCCGCTGCGCCGCTGTCTCCCATAGCCCTGCCAAATATGGCGCCAGCGGCAAATAGGAAGAAGAACTTACCGGCGAACGTAAAAGCGCCTAATGGTCCGCCCGCAAAGCCGTTTACCAGTGAATCTGCGAGGGGCATGGTGTTTGAAATGATGACGAAGAGCGAACTCAATATCGCCGCGAACATAATTTCCACACCGCGCAGAGCCATCCATATCAGTAAGGCAACGCTGCCAAGAAGTCCCAGATAGCCAAAAATCTCCATGCGTATTCCTTATGTTTCGTTGGTGCGACTCAGGGCAAGTTTTTGGCCTGAGCTGGCACTGCTGTGGCTTAGCCACATTTTTGCAAGGAGCGTCAGACTAGTCGGTGTAAGCAGCGCCCATGGTGGACAAAGGACCTACCATTGCCGCTTTTGCTTCGGCTTCAGGGCTTGATGCTGTACCGATTAAAGCCCGCTTTCTGATGCCTTGTGTTATTGAGGCTAGTCGAAAGAAGCAAAAGGCCATATAAAAATTCCAGTCTTCGATACCAGGCTGTCCTGTGCGTTCGCAGTATAGCCGGATGTAACTCTCATCATCTGGGATGTTTAAAGCGCCGCGAGAAAGCCCGGCAAGACCGTTAATGCCGGCTTCGCGTGGGAACTGCCACGCCATAAGCTGGTAAGCGAGATCGGCGAGCGGGTGACCTAGAGTCGATAGTTCCCAGTCTAGGACGCCGATAATATGCGGCTCCGAGGGATGAAAGATCAAATTGTCCAATCGATAGTCGCCGTGCACCAGTGAGACACGGCCATCATCTACCGGCATGTTCCGAGGTAGCCAATCGATGAGCTTTTCCATTTCGGGAATCGTTTCCGTCTCTGCGGCCCGGTATTGTTTTTCCCACCGTCCGATCTGACGCTCGAAGTAATTACCTGGCTTGCCATAGTCACTCAGGCCAACCTGGTGGATATCCACACTGTGCATATCTGCCATCACCTGATTCATCTGATCGTAAATGGCTGCACGATCCTGATCCGATACCTCTGGTAAAGCGGGGTACCAAAAGACACGCCCTTCAAGGTATTCCATTATGTAAAACATCGAACCGATAACGGAATCGTCCTCGCACAGAGTGACAGGTTTGGGTACTGGTACATTTGTCGGCGCCAGCGCAGATAAAACCTTGAACTCTCTGTCAACGGCGTGCGCCGACGCTAGCAATATTCCCATGGGCTTGCGACGAAGGACGTAGCTGTTCTCGCCGGCCGTTAACTTAAATGTTGGGTTCGATTGCCCACCGGCGAATTTTTCCGCTTTGAGATCGCCCTCGAAGGCGGGCACATGGTCTCGTATCCATTGATCTAAATGCGTTAAGTCGAGTCCCTGCGCCATTTTTTGATCACCAATGTAGCTAAGTGCTTACCGATTCAGTATTGTTCTTGGGTGCGTTATACACGCTGGTATTGCGACTCGCAAACCAGAGTGAGTAAACGCGTGCGACCGCCTTGGCGGCTAATAACGATAAGCACAAGTTGTTCGGAGATGAATACGTTATGTCTGTTGTAGCCCAATTCAAAGAAGCTCTTGAGATGACCACGGCGCCTGGTGGGTTGCTCGAGTTAACCACGATCGAGCGCGATGGCGTGCCTGTCAAAGCCTTTGCTCAGGCCCCGGGTTCGATGCGCGATCTCTGGGCATTGTCGATCGGTCATGGGGATGCGGAATACTTAATCTACAATGATGAACGCTGGACCTACGCGCAAACTGCCAAGTTAGTCGCGGAATTCGGCGGTTGGTTGATGGAGCAGGGTGTGGGCCCCGGAGATCATGTGGCGATTGCCATGCGCAATTATCCGGAGTGGATGATGGCGCATTGGGCGGTTAATAGTATTGGGGCGGCCATTGTGGGTATGAACGCTTGGTGGGTGGCGGATGAAATGGATTATGCCCTCAATGATTCGAGGCCCAAAGTATTGATCGCAGACGATCGTCGATTAGAGGCTTTTGCGCAAATTCAGGAGAAATATACCGATATCAAGGTGGTCTCTGTGCGTGAGCCTAACTCGCCCGTTGCAGCCACCGACTTTCACTCGGCAATGGTTGAGGGTGCTCAGCTACCTACGATTGACATCGACCCCGACAGCGTCGCCTGTATTTTTTACACCTCAGGTACGACCGGCCGGCCTAAAGGAGCGCAATTAACGAACCGTGGGTGCATCACCAATGTATTGAACGTGGTGTCAATGGGGCGGGCCTTCGCGACGGCATCGGCGCTTTCGAAATCTGAAGGCGGTAGCGAAGTCGACGTGCAATCGCCACCCCCAGCAACCTCCTTGATTGCTACGCCACTGTTCCACGTAACAGCAAACAACTGTTCAGTCCAAGCAGGGACGTTGGCTGGAAACCGATTTGTCCTCATGTACAAATGGGATACGCTCGAGGCGTTAAAACTCATCGAGGCAGAGAGCGTAAACATGCTTAGCGCGGTCCCCATGATGACGCGGGAGCTATTGACGCATCCTTATTTTAACGATTACGACACCTCTAGCCTCGCAAGCATGGGTGGTGGTGGTGCGGCGGTTCAGCCGGATCTTGTGAAAAAGGTGGATGCGGTCACTAAAAAAGCGAGACCAGCGCAGGGCTATGGTATGACCGAAGTCTGCGGGATCATCACCTATATTGCTGGGGACGTATTCGTAGAGCGCCCGTCTAGTTGCGGCTACCTGGCGCCCACTTTTGACGGCAAAGTGATTGACGAAAATGGAAAGGATCTTCCCGTGGGAGAGATGGGAGAAATTTGTGTCAAAGGCGCGGCGGTAATTAAGGGCTATTTGAACCGCCCCGAGGCCACCGCCGAGACAATTGTTGATGGCTGGTTGCACACTGGTGACATTGGCTACTTTGATGAAGAGGGATTCTTGTACTTGGTGGATCGCGCGAAAGATATGATCCTCAGAGGTGGCGAGAACATCTATGGTGCCGAAGTAGAATTCGCGGTCTTCGATCATCCGGCGGTCCTCGAATGCGTCGCATTCGCTGTGCCGGACGAACGACTGGGCGAGGAAGTTGGTGTAGCAATTCACGTGAAAGACGGTGCCATGTTGGATGCATCGGGTCTTCGCGAGCATCTGTCTACACGCCTAGCAGCTTTCAAGGTGCCCAGGTACATTTGGTTCTTGGCGGAACCACTTCCACGAAATGCTAACGGGAAGTTCTTGAAGCGGGAGCTTCGTGAAGTACTCGATCCAGCATCCGCAGACTGAACACCCTTGATTCAAACAGCAAATGCCCTAGAGGGTATACCAGCAAAACGGAGCATAATTATGAGTCAGTATGAGACGCTTGAGTTGACTCAAGATGGCAGCGTAATGGTCATTGCGCTCAATCGCCCCGAAAAAATGAATACCTTCAACATTGCCCTGCGGCGTGAAATTGCAGAGGCTGCAATAGCGGCCAATCTCGATGAATCAGTCAGGGCCGTGGTGCTTACAGGCAATGGACGCGCGTTTAGCGCAGGCGCAGACCTGTCGGAGGGAGACGGGATGGCCAACGGTAAGTCGGTAGAGAGTGATCTGAATTATGAGTATAAGCCCGGTGTGCTTGCTATTTATAACAGCTCAAAGCCCTGGATAGCGGTGATCAATGGTCCTTGTGCTGGTATTGCCTACTCCTACGCTATGGCTTGCGACTTAGCCTGTATGGGAGAGAGCGCTTATTTATACCAACCCTTCTCGGCTATCGGCCTGGTGCCAGATGGTGGAGCAACTTGGTTGATTCCCCGACTAGTTGGAACCAAACGCGCTTTTGAACTCATGGCACTGGGAGAAAAGTTGAGCTCGGAGAAGGCTATGGCGATGGGCATGGTCAACAGGGTGTTCTCCGACGAATCACTTCGTGAGGACGGTATCGCTTACGCTAAAGAAGTGGCCGATAGATCGCCACTTGCGCTGAGCTGCACCAAAGCTGCTGTAAGTTTTGGTCAAACGCACACCCTCGATGAAACGATTTCTAAAGAGGCCGAGCTACAGGCCATTTGCATTGATAGTGAAGACGCCAAAAACGCTGTTATTTCCTTCTTCAATAAGCAAAAGCCTGAGTGGAAAGGTCGCTAGGTGAAATCGGCGTCTTAATGAGGACAATAACAATGAAAATACGCGTAGCCGCGGGCATTTTGTCTGCGCTCTTATGTGCCCAAGCATGGGCCACGGAAAAGCAAATTTTGTGGGGTGATACGCACCTCCACACGAATTTATCTTTCGATGCCTTTACAAATCAAAACTTTTCTGTGGGCCCTGACAGAGCATATCGCTTTGCCCGTGGGCTTCCAGTCGAGCACCCAGGACATAAAGCAAGGGTACAAATAGGAACGCCACTGGATTTTTTGGTCATATCTGATCACGCCGAGTACCTGGGAAGTGTTCGCCAACTTTATGAGGCTGGGTTACCAACGCAGGGGATGAGTATTTGGCAAAAATTGCGATTGTGGTACGGCCAGTATTTGATCAGAGATGCGATCAGTAAGGGTGAGGGTCGAAATTTCTTCGTTAGTCAGTTGCCGGATCCATACGATACTCCCCAGGAAGCAATTGAAGCCTTTGATGCAGCTACGTCAGTATTTCCTCAGATACCCTCGGTGGAATACAAGGCTTGGCATGAGACAGCCGATGCTGCGGCCGCCAACAACGTACCAGGAACCTTCTCGGCGATTTTGGGCTGGGAATACAGTTTGATTCCCGGCGGCGCGAATTTGCACAGAGTGGTTATGACTGACCTCGATAGTGACGCAGTGAAGACGTTTCAACCATTTGGCTTCGACGATAGCCGCTACCCACAAGATTTGTGGCAGTGGCTAGAGAAAACAAGCAAAGCAACGGGTGGTAACTTCATCGCAATTCCTCACAACTCTAACATTTCAAAAGGCGCCATGTTCGACACCATTACTATGCGCAACGAGCCCATTGGTGTGGAGTACGCCGAGATGAGGCGCCGCTGGGAGCCCATTGTTGAAATAACTCAATATAAAGGCGACTCCGAAACACATCCCCTATTGTCACCGAATGATCTGTTTGCTGATTTTGAGGATTACCCTTACTACATTCAGCGCGATTGGACAGAGTACAAGCCGCAAGTCGGGGATTTTATTCGATCTGCATTGGTAAGAGGGATGCAGATTGAGCGCGAAATCGGCCTAAATCCGTATCAATTTGGCGTCATCGGATCAACGGATTCTCATACTGGTTTGTCTGCGGCTGAGGAAAATAATTTTCACGGAAAGTTCGCTACTGACTCCCGGCCTTCTCTAAAACGAGTGGGGTGGTCGGATAATGCAAACAGCTCGTTTGGTTGGGCGATGGGTGCTCAGGGTTTAGCGGCTGTGTGGGCCGAGGAAAATACTCGGGAATCCATCATGCAGGCGATGAAGCGTCGTGAAACCTATGCGACGACAGGGTCGCGTATAGGGTTACGATTTTACGGCGGTTATAACTTAGACGCCTCTGCGCTGGAGGCGTCGCCCTTTCCTTATGCGAGCAGCGGTGCCGTACCCATGGGAGGCGAACTCTATCAAAAAGAGGGCAATGCGCCTGTTTTCCTGGTGCACGCAATGGCTGATCCGAAATCAGGCACATTGGATCGGATCCAGATAGTGAAAGGCTGGGTTGATGAGGCCGGTGAGGCAAACGAGCAAATCTTTGATATCGCGTGGTCCTCCCCAGATCGATTGCAGGTAGACGGATCCTTACGTCCAGTGCCGAATACGGTTGATCTGGAGGCCGGCACCTGGAGCAACGATGCCGGCGCTGCTACGTTGACATCCGAGTGGCGCGACCCTGAGTTTGATCCTGCGGTGGCCGCTTTTTATTACGTGCGTGTCCTCGAGGTGCCAACGCCGAGACACTCACTACTCGACAA
>MDTG01278637.1_pt1 | contig 12247 bp, 10 predicted proteins | sample 811421 | NCBI WGS metagenome assembly MDTG01 (sample SAMN05326645, study PRJNA326480) | marine metagenome | isolation source: seawater | place: Pacific Ocean: South East | collected 2011
TTTATTACTTACATTTTTTTTTATTTTTTTATTGATAATTTTTTATTATGTTCTATAAATGTTCTGTTGATTTTTAATTTATATAGTATATCAACATGAGTAGCACACAACATATGGTTGTTTTGTGTTCAAATAAAGAAAAATAACTAGATTATGAATAAAATACTATCTCAAGCGATAAAGAAAGCTGTCTCTGAATATAGCCCAAATAATATAGATATTACAAAAGAAAAAAGGCCAGATTTGTTCTCATTAAGTAATGAAACAGAACTTTTTCAAAATGAAAAAGGAATAACTATTAAGATTGATAGATCAAAAGATTCAAATCTTACTGAGTTTGGAAAAGCAACACTTAGCGATAGGTATTTAGGAGCCAACGAATCATATCAGGATTTGTTTGCAAGAGTTGCTAGTCACTATGCTGATAATAATTTACACGCTCAAAGAATTTATAATTATATAAGCAACCTATGGTTTATGCCTGCTACGCCAGTTCTATCAAATGGTGGTACAAAAAGAGGTTTACCAATTTCTTGTTTTTTAAATGAAGCAGGCGATAGCTTAGATGGAATTTTAGATTTGTGGAGTGAAAACGTTTGGCTTGCAGCTAGAGGAGGCGGAATAGGAAGTTACTGGGGAAACCTTAGATCTATCGGAGAGAAAATTGGAAGAGTTGGAAAAACATCTGGAATAATTCCCTTTATTAAAGTTATGGACTCATTAACAATGGCTATCAGCCAAGGTTCTTTAAGGAGAGGATCTGCCGCATGTTATTTGCCGATTGATCACCCTGAAATTGAAGAATTTATAGAAATGAGAAGACCTACTGGAGGAGATCCTAATAGAAAATCTTTAAATCTTCACCATGGTGTTTTGGTTTCCGATGCATTTATGAGAGCAGTTGAACTTGATGAACAATGGGCACTAAAGAGCCCCAAAAATGGATCAGTTCAATCAACAGTTTCAGCAAGGAATTTATGGATAAGATTACTTACTGCAAGAATTGAAACGGGAGAACCGTACATTATTTTTATTGATACAGTTAATAGACAAATTCCACAACATCATAAACTTGCAGGATTAAATGTTAAAACTTCAAATCTATGTAGTGAAATTACTTTACCAACCGGAATTGATAAAGAAGGCAGAGATAGAACTGCAGTTTGTTGCCTTTCATCTTTAAACGTAGAAAAATATGATGAATGGAAAGATGATAAGAATTTTATTTCTGACATTATGAGATTTTTAGATAATGTTTTAACTGACTTTATAGAAAAAGCTCCAGAAAGTTTTAGTGATGCCACATATTCTGCGTTAAGAGAAAGAAGTGTTGGTTTAGGTGTAATGGGACTTCATTCTTTCTTTCAGCAAAAAATGATCCCGTTTGAGTCTGTAATGAGCAAAGTTTGGAATAAAAAAATATTTGAAAATATCCAAAAAGAAGTAGATAAAGCGTCAAAAGATTTAGCTGAGGAAAGAGGACCTTGTCCTGACGCAGCTGAGTATGGAATGAACGAGAGATTTTCAAACAAAACCGCAATTGCACCAACAGCATCTATTTCAATTATTTGTGGTGGTACTTCTCCAGGAATAGAACCGATAGCTGCAAATAGCTATACACATAAAACTCTTTCAGGTTCTTTTAATGTGAGAAATAAATATCTTAAAAAAATATTAGATAAATATAGTAAAAATGATGAAGAAACATGGTCAAGCATCACAACTAATCAAGGATCGGTTTCCCATCTTGATTTTCTAACCCAAGAGGAAAAAAACGTGTTTAAAACAGCCTTTGAACTTGATCAGAGATGGATTGTGGATTTGGGAGCAGATAGAACACCACATATTTCACAAGCCCAATCAATTAATATATTTATACCAGCCGATATTCATAAAAGAGATCTTCATCAAATTCATTTTCAAGCTTGGAAAAAAGGATTAAAAAGCCTTTATTATTGTAGATCTAAATCAATACAAAGAGCTGAAAATATAAATAGTGGTTCATCAACAGATGTAACTAAAAATGTTTACAACTCAGATTCAAATGAATCAGAACAAAATAATTACGAGGAATGTCTGTCATGTCAGTAGAAAAATTAAAAAAGGTTGAGATAATACAAAATAAATCTAAAGAAATGGGTTTGCTAGTTGAAAATCCTGTCTACAAACCTTTTAGATACCCATGGTGTTATGATGCATGGTTGACACAACAGAGAATTCACTGGTTGCCAGAAGAAGTTCCTTTAGGAGATGATGTAAGAGACTGGCAAAAAAATCTTAAACCAGAAGAAAAAAATTTATTAACGCAAATCTTTAGATTTTTTACACAAGCTGATGTTGAAGTAAGTAATTGTTATATAAGACATTACATGAACGTTTTTAAACCAACAGAGACATTGATGATGATGTCAGCGTTTGCGTCAATGGAGACAGTGCATATAGCTGCATATTCTCATTTATTAGATACAATAGGAATGCCTGAAACAGAATATTCTGCTTTCTTAAAATACAAAGAAATGAAAGACAAATATGATTATATGCAGGGATTTGATGTTAAATCTCATCATGACATTGCAAAAACTATAGCAGTTTTTAGTGCCTTCACTGAAGGTCTCCAATTATTTGCAAGTTTTGCAATTTTATTAAACTTTCCAAGACAAAATAAAATGAAAGGCATGGGCCAGATAGTGACATGGTCTGTTAGAGACGAAACATTGCACTGTAATTCAATGATCAGACTTTTTAAAACTTTTATTAAAGAACAGCCCGAAATATGGACGCCACAGTTAAAAAAAGAAATTTATGAGTCTTGCAGAACAATAGTATCTCATGAAGATGCATTTATAGATTTAGCTTTTCAACAAGGACCAATAGAAGGATTAAAAGCACAAGAGATCAAAGATTACATAAGATGGATTGGTAATAGAAGATTGATTCAATTAGGCTTAGAACCAATTTATAAAATTGATAAAAATCCACTTACATGGTTAGATACAATGTTGAACGCTGTAGAACATATGAACTTTTTTGAAGGAAGAGCTACAGAGTATTCTAAAGCGTCAACCAAAGGAACTTGGACTGAAGCTTTTTCTTAAAGATTAAAATTTGAAAAAATTTGGATTAGTTGTAATTGGTGCGCATATAGGTGTTCATATACAACAAGATTTAGAAGAATATAAAAATCAGAATATACTTCTAATAGAACCAGTTCCTCACAACGTAGGAGCTCTTAAGAAAAATACCTCAAAATTTTTCAACATAGTAATAGATCCAATATCAGTAAGTTCCAAAAAGGAAATTAAAAAATTTTATTTTGTTAAAGCTGAATCAATAAGCAAACTGGGTAAGCATTGGGCAAGTGGAATAGGCTCGTTTAAAAAACAACATCTTCTAGATCATAAAACTAAAAGGTTTAATATTGAAGAAATTGATATAGATTTTGTTGAAATCCAGTCGTTGTCATTTTCCGATTTAACACGCAAACATTCAATATCATCAATTGATAAACTGCAGATTGATGTTGAAGGGAGTGAATATGAAATACTAAAATCTATAAATTATAAGGAAGCAAATATTAATAAAATAATTTTTGAGTCAAAACATTTTGATGGAACTTTTACCGAAGGCGAAAAATTGGATGAAATAAAAAAAAAATTAACTGAAAATGGATATAAAATAAGCAAACTAGATAAAGAAAATTTCTTAGCAGAAAAATTATAAATTATCTTTGATTTAACAACATGACACGTCTGTGATCAGGTCCACTATATTTTGAAAGCGGTCTAATCAATTTATTTGCAGCATGCTGTTCCATAATATGAGCTGCCCATCCAGTGATTCTTGAAATTACAAAAATCGGCGTAAAAAAGTCAGTATCAAAACCCATAAGATGATAAGTAGGACCAGTTGGATAATCTACATTTGGATAAATATCTTTTCTTTTAATCATAACATTTTTAACAACATCGTAAATTTTATGAAATTTAGTGTCTTTTTTTATTTTAGAAACTTTTCTAAAATATTTTTCCATAGTTGGAACTCTTGAGTCGCCTTTTTTATAAACTCTATGACCAAACCCCATTACCACTTCTTTTTTATCAAGAGTATTATTAATCCATTTTAATGCATTTTTTGGTTCTTTAATTTTTTTCATCATGTGCATTACTTCTTCATTTGCGCCACCATGTAGAGGCCCTTTTAAACTTGCTATAGCGCCAGTTATTGCTCCATGTATATCAGATAAGCTACTTGTTATTGTTCTTGCAGTAAATGTTGATACGTTAAAACTGTGCTCGGCATAAAGAATTAAAGAAACATCAAAAGCTTTCACAATATCTTTTGAAGGAACATTTCCAAAACACATATAAAAAAAATTTTCTGCAAAGGATAAATTTTTTTTTGGAGGTATTATTTTTTTACCCTTTCTTACTCGAAAAAAAGCTGCAATTGCAGTTGGCATTTTTGAAAATATTCTTATTGCTTTACTCATAGTAGCTTTATGAGAATTATTTGAAGTGTCCTTATCTTCTAATCCTAATACACTTACGATTGTTCTTGCAACATCCATTGGATGTGATTTTTTTGGCATATGCTTGATTATTTCTTTTAAATTAATTGTAATATTTCTGTTTTTTTCTAATTGTTTTTTAAATTTTTTTAACTCTTGTTTCTTTGGAAGATCTCCGTTTAGAACTAAATAAGCAACTTCTTCAAAGTTACATTTTTCACAAAGGTCTTGAACGGCATAGCCTCTATATGTAAGAGAGTTTATGTCTGGCATTACTTGGGATATAGTTGTTTCGTCAACAACAATTCCTAGCAGCCCCTTTTTAATTTCATCACCCATTATTCATGACCTTCTGTATTAAAATTATATATTTTTTCATCTAATGAGTTGTATTTTTCATAATCAACCAATTCATACAATCTCTTCCTAGATTGCATTTTATCAATAATTTTATTTTGATGTCCATCAGTAAAAATAGCGCGCAATCCATCTTCAACATTTTTCATTGCTAGTCTTTGAGTAGTTACGGGATATATTACAATATTGTATCCTAAATTTTCTAATTTTTTGAAATCTAATAGTTTTGATTTTCCAAATTCAGTCATATTTGCTAACAAATAGCTGTTTAATTTTTTCCTAACAATTTCAAATTCTTTTTCATTTTTAAGAGCTTCAGGAAAAATTATTTCAGCACCAGCATCAATATAAGACTTACACCTATCTATCATTTTTTCTAGACCTTCAACATTTCTTGCATCAGACCTCGCTATAATTTTAAAGTTTTTATCTTTTTTAGTCTCTACACATTCCTTAATTTTTTTTATCATTTTTTTTGTTGAAATTAGTTCTTTATTATCTAAGTGACCGCACCTTTTTTGGCTTACCTGATCCTCAATATGAACAGCTGCTACACCAATTTTTTCAAAAGTTTTTATAGTTTTTTTACAAGATTTAAAACCGGTATCAATATCAACTATTGTAGGAAGATTTGTTACTCTTGAAATTTGCTTTGATCGATTGCTTACATCTTGAAGTGTAGTTAAACCAATATCTGGATATCCAAGATCGTTGGACATTACACCCCCAGAAACATAAACTGCATCGTATCCTATTTCTTCAATTAATTTAGCGGTTAATGGATTATATGCTCCAGGTATACGTAAAATTTTATTTTTTTTTAACTTTTTTACAAAATCTAGTCTTTTTTGACTTGGTTTTTTTTTGACAAAATGCATTAAAAAATTCCTTTTTTCTTATTTTTTTTAAGTAATGATTTTTTAACCTCAATGTTAAGTTTATATAAATTACCTTTTTTAATTTCTTTTATTTTCTGAACAATCTTTAGAAATCTTTCACTTTCTTTATTTGAAATTAAATCTTTTGTAAGCACTATAAATTTATCAATATAATTTTGTCTTTTAAAGGGTCTTAATCCGTAAGGATGAGCATCAGCTCTATTTAAGCTTTCAATATATTTTTTGCCATTATTTAGAGTAATTATTACTTTTGCACCAAAAGATTTATTTTTAGGATTTGGATCATGATATTTTCTTGTCCACTTTTTATCTTCATATGTTTTTATAGAGTGCCAAATTTTAATTGTACTTTTTCTCTTTGCCCTAGATTTTGAATAAGATTTTATATGATGCCAATCACCATCTTCGAGTGCAACAGCGAAAATATACATTATTGAATGATCTAATGTTTCTCTACTTGCGTTTGGGTCCATTTTTTGTGGATCATTTGCTCCAGTACCAATGACGTAATGAGTATGATGGCTAGTATAAATATCTATCTTTTTAATTTGTTTTAAATTTTTAATCTTTCTATTAAGTTTTTTTGCAATATCAATTAAAGCCTGCGCCTGATATTCTGCAGAGTATTCTTTAGTGTAAGTTTCTAAAATTCCTTTTTTTTCTTCATTTTTTTTTGGCAATGGAATTTTATAAATTGCTTTTTTTCCATCTAAAATTCTAGCAATAAGACTATCTTCACCTTCATAAATAGGACTTGGCGATCTCTCTCCTCTCATTGCTCGATCTACTGCTTCAATTGCAAGTTTACTTGCATGTGCTGGTGCATAGGCTTTCCAACTTGAAATTTCTCCTTTTCTAGATTGTCTTGTAGATATTGATGTATGTAATGATTGTTGAATTGACTGGTAAATTGTTTCAGTATTTAATTTTAACATTGAACCTATACCTGCTGCAACACTTGGTCCAAGATGAGCAATATGATCAATTTTATGTTTGTGTAAACAAATTCCTTTAACCAGGCTTACTTGAATCTCGTATGCAGTAATAATTCCTCTTAATAAATCTAAACCGGTTCTTTTATTTTGTTGCGCTACACTCAATAGAGGTGGGATATTATCTCCTGGATGACTATAGTCTGCTGCTAAAAATGTATCGTGAAAGTCTAACTCTCTTACTGCTGTTCCATTTGACCAAGCTGCCCATTCACAATCAAACTTTAATTTTGAGCTTACACCAAGTAAGTTTGCTCCATCTTTTCTAGGATGTTTTAAGGCCATTTCTCTTGAGGAAATTACTGGAATTCTATTTAAAGAAGCTATCGCGACTGCAGCATTATCAATGATTCTATTAATGACCATTTCTATAGAATTTTTATTTAATTTGGAATTATCAGATGCAATCTCAGCAATCTTCCATGCTAATTGTTTCTTTTTTGGCAGGTTTTTTTTTGATGGATAGACTTTTACTTTATGTAAAATCAAAATTACTCCTTAAATTTTTTGTTTAAAGTAATATTAAATTATTTCTGTATTACAATCAAAATGGCTGTAATCAAAAGTAAAAATGCTAAAATATACTCAATTAATGCTTTTATTTTGTTATTCTTTACTAAATTTCTTATTGCTGATCCAAACGCAGCCCACGGAGATATTGATAATGGACAAATAATTAAAGCAATTGATGCAATATAAAAAATAGAAATTATTAAATTTCCGTCTTTTGGTAAAAATCCTGATGCAGCCATACTAGAAATGGTCCATGCTTTTGGATTTACAATTTGAAATAATGCTGCTTCATGAAATTTTAAAGGTCGAGAGTCATCCTCTTTAATTTTACTGAACGATCCAATAATTTTATAACCAAGATATAGCAAGTATATAGCGCAAATTATTTTAAGTACATTTTGAATTATAGGAAATATTTGAAAAATTTTTCCTAGTCCAAAACAAACTAAAATTAGCTGCAATATATGACCAATAGTAATTCCAGACATATGAGGAATAGTTTTTAAAAAACCAAACTTTAGACCAGAGGTAAGTACCATGGCATTATTAGGGCCCGGTGTTACATACATTACAAAATAATAACTTATTAGTGCAATTAGAATATTCAAATCAATCATTAAGATATGATTCCACTACTTTTTTTATACCAATAAAATCTTTTACTAAGTGATCATGATGTATTTCATTTGCACTTTTTTCTGTATAACCGTTTTCTAAAAGTATAAATGGGATTTTAGCTGATTGTGCAGCATCAGCATCTGTTTCACTATCGCCAATCATTATACTTTTTTTAATATTTCCATTCATTATTTCTATCACTGTTGTTAAGTGTCTTGGATCAGGTTTACAATAATCAAATGTATTACTTCCAGCAACATATTCAAAAAAATTGTAAACTTTAATTTTTTTTAAAAGATCAATAGCTAAGTAATCTTGTTTGTTTGTGCAAACAGCCATCGAGATTTTATTATTCTTGGCCCATTTTAAAAATTCATAAGCTCCACTTATAAGTTTACTTTCAACAGCAATATTTTTTTTATAAAAATTTAAAAATTCGCTAACCATTTCATTCTTAATTTTTTCATCTTCGATTTTACCAAATTCTTTCTTTGCTTTCCCCCAAACAGATCTGGTAATTAATGAATCAGCTCCACGTCCTACTAATGTCCTAATATCATTTGAAGATTTATTTTTATATCCAAATTTTTTCATGACATGTCTATGAGCATTTACTAAATCTGGGGCTGTGTCTATCAGCGTCCCATCTAAATCAAATAAAATAGTATAATTTTGACTCATTTATAAAGTATTTTTAAGAAATAATTTGTGAATTTAGATTTTCTATAACTTAATGTAAAGATTTTTTCAAATGAAACTAACTGATTCACGTAAAATTCAAAGTTCCTTGAGAACTAAGTTTATCAAAAAAGGTGTAAAGATGTTTGGTCCAGAAACAGTTTTTTTTTCAAAAGATACTAAAATAGGAAAAAATGTTACCATTGATCCCTTTGTTGTATTAAGTTCAAAAGTTACTATTGGAAGCAACGTAAAGATTAATTCGTTTTCTCATTTGGAAAATTGTAAAATAGAAAATAATGTCCATGTTGGCCCTTATGCAAGAATAAGACCTGGAACAATTTTAAAATCAGGTTCAAAAATTGGAAATTTTGTTGAAATTAAAAAAAGTATAATTGGAAATAAATCTAAAGCTAATCATTTAGCATATATAGGTGATAGTTTTTTAGGAAAATCTGTTAATATAGGAGCTGGAACAATTACTTGTAACTATGATGGATTTAAAAAAAATAAAACTTATATAAAGGACAAGGTATTTATTGGTTCAAATTCATCATTGGTAGCACCCGTTACAATAAATGAAAATAGCGTTGTTGGTGCTGGCTCAGTAATTACTAAAAATGTTAAAAAAAAATCTTTAGCCCTAACAAGGTCTAAACAAACAGAAGTAAGAGATTATAAAAAAAAAAATAAATAATTATGTGTGGAATTATTGGCATAACTAGTAACAAACCTGTTTCTTTAGCAATCATTAACTCTTTAAAAAAACTGGAATATAGAGGTTATGACTCAGCTGGTATAGCAACGTTATCTGGTGGCTTTATTAATGAAATTAAATCCGAAGGTAGGGTTAATAAGTTAGAAAAAAGAATTAATAATAAAAATATGCTTGGATCAGTCGGTATAGGACACGTAAGATGGGCAACACATGGTATTCCTAATACTATAAATGCTCATCCACATTCATCGGACACTGTATCTGTTGTACATAATGGAATTATTGAAAATTCATCAATATTAAAAAAAGAATTGGAATCGAAAGGACATAAATTTAAATCACAAACTGACACAGAGGTAATAGTTCATCTTATCACAGAATTTCTTAAAGAGAATAATTTAAAAAATTCTATATTGAAAATGTTAAAACAACTTGAAGGAAGTTTTGCTTTAGCAATAATTTCAAAAAATCAACCCGATCTGATAGTTGGTGCTAGAAGAGGATCTCCACTAGCTGTTGGTTATGGACCTAATGAAAATTATTTAGGATCAGATTCTTATGCATTAAAATCCATGACAAATAAAATATCTTATTTAGATGATGGTGATTTTTGTATTGTAAAAAATAATCAAGTAGAATTTTTTGATGAAAATGGAATTAAATTGAATAAAAAAATATTAAAACTATCTTCAAATGAAGAAAGTTATGAAAAAGGTGAATATAAACATTTTATGGCCAAAGAAATCGATGAACAACCAACAACATTAAAAAATTGCATTAAAGAATATGTGGATAATATTAATAATGATATTAATATTTTTAATTTTCCATGGAAAGTTCAAGATATTTCTTCAATTACATTAATTGGATGTGGAACTGCTTATCACTCTTGTTTAGTTGCAAAATATTGGATTGAAGAATTAACTTCTTTAGATGTTACAATAGATATTGCTTCAGAATTTAGATATCGAAATAATAGGTTTAGAAAGAATAATCTATATATATTTGTTTCACAGTCGGGTGAAACTGCAGATACTTATGCTGCATTAGACCTTTGTAATAAAAATAATATGAAAACAGCTAGTATTGTAAATGTTATTGAAAGTTCAATCGCCAGAGATTCGAATTTTATATTACCAATTCATTGTGGTCCTGAGATTGGAGTTGCTTCAACTAAAGCATTTTTAGGACAAATACTTGTGCTTTATATTTTAATATTAAAAATTTCATATTTAAGAAAAGATATTGAAAAAGAGTTATATATTGAAAAAATTAAAACTTTGAAAGAATTACCAAAACTTGTTGAAAAAACCTTTTCAAGTGAAGCCAAAATTCAATCTATAGCGGAAACTTTTGCAGAAGCTAAGGGATCAATGTTTTTGGGACGAGGTTTTTCTTATGCTATAGCTTTAGAGGGAGCTCTAAAATTAAAAGAACTTTGTTATGTTCATGCCGAAGGTTATCCTGCTGGTGAAATGAAACATGGTCCTCTTGCATTAATTGAGGATGGTTTGCCTGTTGTAATTTTAGCTCCTAGAGACAATTATTACAAAAAAACCATTTCTAATATGCAAGAAGTTATCGCCAGAGGAGCTAAAGTTTTATTAATTACAAATAAAAGAAAAGATGAAATTGTTTCAGAAAATATTTGGGAGAAAATAGAAGTTGAAAATACTATTGATGATTTAATTCCATTTTTATTAACTGTTCCATTACAGAAATTAGCTTACTATTCAGCCTTGAAAAAAAGCTATGATATAGATAAACCAAGAAACTTAGCCAAATCAGTCACTGTTGAATAATTATCAAACTTTGATAGAACACTCTTAGGTTGAAATGAAAAAATGGAAAACAAATAGTTGGAGAAATTATCCAGTTAAACATATTCCTACATATAAGGATGAAAAAGAACTAAATATGGTTCTAAGCAAAATTAAAAACTTTCCTCCTTTAGTATTTGCTGGAGAAACTCGTCATTTAAAACAACAATTAGCGGACGTTGTTGATGGTAAAGCTTTTCTTTTACAGGGAGGAGACTGCGCAGAAAGTTTTGTAGAATTCAATCCAGACAATATAAGAGATTATTTTAAAGTTATGCTACAAATGTCCTTGGTCTTAACTTATTCAGCATCTTTACCAGTTGTAAAACTTGGAAGAATTGCAGGACAATTTTCTAAACCAAGAAGCGCTCCAACTGAAAAACAAGGTGACAAAGAATTACCAAGTTATTTAGGTGATAATATTAATGGTATAGAATTTAATGAAAAATCGAGAATACCTGATCCAAAAAGATTATTTAAAGCTTATTCACAAGCTGCATCTACCCTAAACTTATTAAGAGCTTTTTGCCATGGTGGATTTGCCGATTTAAAAAAAGTTCATTTATGGAATTTAGGTTACATTAAAAAAAGTCCACAGGCTAAAAAATTTAAAGATTTAGAGGATAAAATTGCTGATGCATTGGCATTTATGGATGCATGTGGAATAAATTCAGACTTTAATAGGAGATTGAAGACAGTAAATTTCTGGACATCTCACGAAGCATTATTGTTACCATTTGAAGAATGTATGACCAGAATTGATTCAACAACAGGTGAATATCATGATACTTCAGCCCACTTTGTTTGGATAGGGGATAGAACTAGACAATTAGATGGCGGACATGTCGAATTTTGTAGAGGTATTGAAAATCCAATTGGCATTAAATGCGGACCCACTTCTAAACCTGAGGAGATTGTAAAGATTTGTAATGTTATTAATCCAAGTAACGAAAAAGGAAAGATAACACTAATTTCAAGATTTGGTCATGACAATGTAGAAAAATTTTTACCAAAATTAATTAGAGCAATTAAAAAAGAAGGTTTGAATGTTATTTGGTCATGTGATCCAATGCATGGAAATACAATAAAGTCTACAACAGGTTTTAAAACAAGACCTTTTAATAGTGTTTTAAAAGAAGTAAAAA
>MDTG01428767.1_pt1 | contig 12247 bp, 10 predicted proteins | sample 811421 | NCBI WGS metagenome assembly MDTG01 (sample SAMN05326645, study PRJNA326480) | marine metagenome | isolation source: seawater | place: Pacific Ocean: South East | collected 2011
AGAGATTCAATAGGACCAGTAAATCCTAAAATAATTCCCATCTTAATTTCTGCAAAAGAATTTGCTGTAAAAGTTGAAGCAAATATAAATGCAGCAATAAATAGTTTTTTCATTATACCCTCATTAATTGTTAACAATTTATAAAAAATAAATTAAATCCTATTGGTATATTTTTTCAATAAGTAAATTATCTTATTTTTTGGAGCAAAAAGACGGAAGTTATTACTATAATTCCACCAATTAACATAATTAGCGTTGGAATTTCTCCAAATATGAAAAAACTTAAAATCATTCCAAACACGGGAAATAAGGCGTAGAAGGGCAGCACTTGCCCAACTGAATAAAACTTGTAAAGATAAAACATTGACATGTGTCCGACTAAGGAGCAAAGAATACCAGCGTGTAATACCATTAACCATGCTTCAATATTTAAATTTTTTAAATTAGAAACTGTATTTCCTTCGAAAAAAATGGAAGCAATTAATAGAATAATAAAAGCAATAAAACCCATAGATGCATTTGTAAATTTAACATCTAATTCTTTTAGATATCGTGAAAATACTTGTGATGAGGCATAAAAAAAAGCCATAGCGCATACCAGCAAAAAACCTAAAATTTCATCTGCAATTTTTGGGTCAAATCCTATTAATATAATTCCAAAAAGAGATGTAATTATTAAAATCCATTTTTTATAATTAATTGACTCACCAATAAATATGGAACTTAAAATAATTGCAATAGGAATCGATAGTTGGGCAGCTATAACTAGTGGCGACATTATACTTGAAGCATTTATTCCTAGATATAAAAATAAGTTTACACCTACACCCATCGACAATGAAAAAGCAAACAAAGGCAAAATATATTTTTGATTTGGTATGATAAACTTACAAAAAGGAATTAAACAAATAAATACAATTCCCATTCTCAAAGCACCAAACAAAATTGGCGGCATTGATGCATTAACACCAAGCTTTCCTGTAGGATAAGCACTTCCAAGCAAAAACATAACAAATAAAATTAATAATGTATGATTTTTAGTCAATTATTTATCCCATTGTAAATGGGTCATCCATAGGTTTGTCAGATGTATTAAACCAGGTTGTTTTAATTCTTGTATAGTCTTTAATCGATTCAATCCCTGCCTCTTTTCCATAACCACTATCTTTCATTCCTCCAAATGGTGCGGATGGAGAAATTAATCTATATGTATTAACAAATGTAATGCCAGCACGTATTGCATTCGAAACTCTTAAACCTCTATTAATATCTTTTGTATATATACCAGAAGATAATCCGTATTGATTATCATTCATTTTATTTATCACTTCTTCTTCATCATTAAATTTCATTACTGAAAGAACAGGCCCAAACAACTCATTTTCTGCTGTTGGTAAATTATGATTGTCACATTCAATTATTGTTGGTGGAAAATAATAACCTTTATTTGATAAATTATGTCTTTTGCCCCCACATTTTAATTTACCACCTTGATCAAGAGTTCTTTTAATATTTTCTTCTATTATTTCTAATTGTTTTAAACTATTTAATGGCCCCATTTGGGTTTCAGGTTCCATTGGAGAGCCTAACTTAATTTTATTTGCGCGTTCTGAAAGTTTTTCTAAAAATTCTCTGTAAATACTATTTTGAATATATAATCTTGATCCAGCAATGCAGCTTTGACCACTAGCTCCAAATATTCCAGCTGTAATACCATTCAAAGCATTTTTTTGATCAGCATCTTCAAAAACTGCCACAGGACTTTTGCCACCAAGTTCTAAGCTTACTTGAGATAAATTTTCGGCAGAATTTCTTATTATGTGTCTAGCGGTTTCTGGTCCTCCAGTAAAAGCAACTCTTTCAACTAAATTATGGGAAGTTAAAGCTTTTCCACATGGATTGCCAAATCCACTTACTATGTTTACTACTCCTTTTGGCATTCCAGTTTTTTCAATTAGTTTAGCAAGTTCAAAAAGTGTAGCAGGAGCAAGTTCAGAGGATTTAATTACAATTGTGTTACCCATTGCAAGAGCAGGAGCAAGTTTTACTGCAGTTAATAGCATTTGAGAATTCCACGGAATGATTGCCGCCACAACACCTATAGGCACTCTTGTTGTTATTGCCTGCATGTTTTGTTTATCAATAGGCAAGACAGTTCCTTCTACTTTGTCAGCCAATCCTGCATAATAATCATAATACTCAGCTATATAATTAGCCTGTGTTTTTGTTTCTTTATATAATTTTCCTGTATCAATAGTTTCAATTTTACCTAAATGCTCTGCATTTTCTCTTAATTGATTAGCAATTGCTTTTAAATATTTTGCTCTTTCTCTTGGAAAAAGTTTAGGCCATTCACCATCAAAAGCTTTTTGTGCAGCTTTGACAGCTTTATCAACATCTTTTGTACTTGCTTCAGGAACTTTTGCCCAAGGTTCATTATTTTCTGGATTTAAAGTTTCAAAGGTTTTTTTACTTTCCGACTCTACCCAAGCACCATCAATAAACATTTTATATTCTTTAAGCATTGTTACTACCCAAGTTAATAAAATCTTCTATACAATTGTTAAAATCTTTAGCACATTCTATGCTACAAAGATGTTTGCCGTTTCTAATCATTGCATATTTTGAATTTTTTATTTTTTTACTTAAATTTTTAGCCATTTCAGTTGTCGATCCTACGTCATATTGTCCAGTACATACAAGCGTATTTGTATTAATTCTATCTAAAATTTCATCGCTATCTTCATAAAAAACAAAGAGTTTATAAGCCTTTAAAAAATTCGAAAGATTATTATTATCTAAAATTTTATAAATTTTATCATAAATATGCTTATTTTCTCTAATATAGATATCAGTGAACCATCTTCTTAAAGCACGATCTTTTGAAACAGGTCTATCAGTTTTTATTAACTCAAATCTATTTCTGACTACCCTTGTTTGTTCTTTGGTTCTTTTGTAAATTGAACCATGCAGTATTAACGAATTTAATCTATCATTGTGTTCAGCAGCAAAATGTCTTGCTATAAGAGAGCCTAAAGAAAAACCAACTAAGTCAATTTTTTTAATATCTAATTCATTAATTAGATTTAATAACTGTTTTACAAAATCATCAAAATTTAATTTTTGCTTATTTAAAGGTGTTTTTCCGTGTCCAATTAAATCATATAAAAGTATATTTTTATTTTTAAAGTATTTAATTTGTGGTTCCCATATTTGTTTATTTAATCCAACACCGTGAATAAATACTAAAGGAATTTGATCATTTTTTTTTTCAATATAATAATCAGTTTGGTACTTATCGCTTGTTTGCGGCATAGATTTTATTTAGGATTTTTAATTCCCATTTCTTTCATATCTTGATATCTATCGCCTGTTCTAGCGTGAGCCCTTCCACTTGAAGCACCACCTATTGCAATTACAATTTCGTTATCAAAAGGTGCATCATGAATTGTAAATTCATGAGTTAAATAATATGGTCTTAAACCAGAGTCAGTTTTGTGCATCATAGGTATTGATATTTTTGATCCTGCTGGACCCCTTGTGTTTGTAAAACTTAAATAAGATGTTCCACCTACAGCATCTCTAAATTTATTTCCAAACCTCAATGTATGGATAAATGCAGACGCATGTTCAATTTCACCATCCAACCCAACTATTCCTGCCTTACCGTAAGCTAAAATTTTTTTAGCAGAGCCCATCTCTTTTATTAATTCTGAAACCAAAACATCGCCTAACTGTGGGGCTAATTCTAAAATAACTGGTTTTAAATCATTAACAAATCCTTTTCCATGCCATGGGTTTTTGAATACAGCAGCAACTGATACTAATAAAACAGGCTCTTTTGCTTTTTTTCCACCTTCGATGTAGGTTTTGTCAACAAATTTTGTAAATTTTCTTAATTCTAACTTCATCATTTCTGTCTGTGTTTAAAACTATCTCTTCTAAAACTGTATAGTGCTTTTGGATCCACATCAACATCAATGACCACAGGTTTATTTACTTTTAAAGCTGCACTCACAGCTTGATTTATTTCAGAAGTTTTTTTGACTTTAAATCCTTTTGCACCATACATTTCAGCAACTTTGTCAAATGGAGGGCTAGTTATATCTGCACCAAGATACCTTTTTCCATAAAAGTCTTTTTGATAAGCTTTTTCAGCGCCCCAGCTTTTATTGTTCATAACTATAGTTATTGTATTAATTCCATATTCTACAGCAGTACTTAACTCTGAAATTGTCATTCCAAATCCTCCATCTCCCATAAGACTAATCACTTTTTTTTTTGGTTGTGCAACTTTTACTCCCAAGCCACAAGCAAACGAAAATCCAACCAGGCCAAAATCTAGGGGCGTAAATAAAGACGGTGGATCATAATATTCTAAAGCATCTGTAGCTTGCAGACATAGTGTCCCAGCGTCTAAAGTTATTGCAGAGTTTTTTGGTAGAACTTGTCTTAACTGTTCAAATAAATTTGAAGGTTGGATAGGGAAATTTTTTTTTAATTTAATTTTTCTATTATGTAAAAACATTGATCTCTCACGCAAAAAAGTATTCGTCCATTTTTTTACATCTAAAGTAGTTTTTTGTTTCTTTATTTCTTTATATATCTGGTCAGCAACTGTTGATGCATCAGCGTTAATACCAATTATTACAGGAAAATATCTACCTATCATTTTTTTTTCTAACTCTACTTGTATAATTTTTGCTTTTTTATTTATATTTTCATAGGAATAAAAAGTTGAATTAAAACCAAGCCTTGTTCCAAGAGCTAATATTAAATCAGCTTCTTTAACTAATTTTGATGCAACTGGATTTCCTCTAGGACCCATTTGCCCAGCATTTAATTTATGGTTAAATGGAATAGCATCTCCATGTCCTGCAGATGTCACTATAGGTACATTTAGCAATTCAGCGAGTCTAATTACATTTTTATATTTTGAAGTATATTTTATCCCAGCACCAGCAATTATTACTATTTTTTTAGAATTGCTTATTAATTCTACTGATTTCTCTATAGAGCTTAGTTTGGCTTTAATTATACTTTGGCTAACAAAAGATTTATTTTTCATATCAATATTAAATTTTGCTGATGCAGCTAAAATATTTCTTGGCAAGTTAATACAAACAGGCCCTCTTCTTGGTGACATTGCCAATTTAAATGCATCACTAAAAATCTTAGGAATTTTTTTGGTATTTGTTATAGTCCAAGTTTTTTTAGTTATTGGTTCAAATAATGATTGTTGATCAAGACCTTGGAAAGCATCTTCCATTTTGTCTTTTGTTGAATAAGATCCTGCAATTGAAACTACAGGAGAAAAAGCAGCTTTTGCTTGAGCAATACCAGTAATTAGATTTGTGGCTCCAGGACCATTTTGTCCTGCAAGTATTACGCCAGGTTGATTAGATGCTCGAGCGTAACCATCAGCCATATGCGTTCCTGTTCTTTCATCTCTAACACCAATAAATTTTATATTTTTTTTTTGATGATAAAGAGCATCAAACATTTCCATTGTGGAAGAGCCAATTAAACCAAAAATATGTTTAACTTTCTCTTTTTTCAAAGAATTAATTGTAGCCTGTCCACCTGTTAATCTTTTTCCTAATTTGTTCACGAAACTTTTTTAACTTCAGTATTCAAATCGTCCTTAAAATGAGGCATTACTTTTTCAGTGAACATTTTAATACTCTTCATACAATCTTCGTGTTTTACTCCTGGAAAGTTTGACCAAACTTGAAGATTTTGTAAGTTAAGTTCTGATTTAAGTTCTTGAATCTTTTCAATAACATATTCCGGTGTACCAAATAACATATTACGTTTGTGTAAAAAATCATAATTCAATAAATCTAATTTACCTTTTGTTTCTGGAAGCTCTTCTCCTGGATCCATGTGATTTCCTAATCCTCTCCAATGACAAACCCATCTCATATAATTTACCATATGCTCACCAGCTTTTTCTTTTGCTTCCTCCATTGAGTCTGCTATGAACATGTCTCTTACAAGTGTAATACCTTCTCCGAGTGGAACATTTCTTTTTTCAATTTCAGATTTTGCATTTTTATATGCTTCAAATTTAATTTTTAAAGCTTTTACAGTTGGTATCCACATGATCACATTTATTCCATTCTTTGCAGCCCATTCAATAGATCTTAAACCATCAACAACTTGATGTATTGGAGGATGTGGTTTTTGGTAGGGTTGTGGAATGACACTAATCTTTTTCATAGTACTATTTTCAATGTTCATAAATTCTTCGCTAGGAGGACTCATGTCATGCTGCCAAACATAATTAGGAGCCGGGTAAGTGTAAAATTCTCCTTTATGACTAAAAAATTTTTGCGTCCATGCTTTTTTTAAAATTTCTAAAGTTTCAGCGAAAAGTCTAAAATTTTTCGCTTGATCTTTTAAATCAGCCTCTTTGTTTAAGTTTATTGCCTCTCTTCCATAAATTCCTCTAGCAATACCTACATCTACTCTCCCTTTTGAAAGTTGGTCGAGAGTAGCTATATCTTCTGCGAGTCTAATTGGATTATGAAAAGTTATTACGTTTGCAGCTTGTCCAATTCTTATGTTTTTTGTTCTTGCAGCAGCATCTGCTCCCAACATTAGAGGGTTTGTGCAGGACTCCATGCCTTCATGATTGAAATGATGTTCGGTAAACCAAATTGAATTCCAATTATTTTTATCACAATATTCAGTAATATCTTTAGTTTCCTCAAGCAATTCAAAATATGGTTTATGTGTCCAATTAGTTGTATTGCAGAAATAACCAAATTTCATAAGCCTCCTTTAAAATATTTTTAAAGACGACCGATCCCACTTTCGTATTCGAGAAATAACGACGAGTTATGTATCGCTTCTATATTTAATGTTAAAATAACTAGACTAAATAATCAATATGTATTTAATCATGTTTTTAGAAATATATTTATGGAATCAAAGAAAATAGATCCAAAATTCAACAAAAACCAAAATCCAAAAATTGGGTTAATAGCTCTCGCAAGCGATTATATGATCGAAAAAGATTTTATTAATGTAATTAAAGATAAAAATATAGATTTTTTTGTAAATAGAATCGAATGTTTTAACCCTTTAACTAGTGAAAATTTAATAAAAATGTCAGAAAAGGTAACGGATGTTACAAAAGATATTCTACCCGGTGAAAAAATTGACTGTGTAGTTTATGCTTGTACTTCTGGAACTATAGCGGCAGGATATGAGTCTATAAAAACTAAAATAAATAGAGCCAAACCTGAAGCTGAGGTAACAACACCAAGCACCGCATCAATAAAAGCTCTTAAAAAATTAAATATAAATAAAATAGCAATTTTTACTCCTTATCCAAAAAAGTTAAATGATGAAGTGATAGATTTTTTTAAAAAAGAAAATTTTCAAATCACATCCAACTCATATTTTGATATTGCTTCAGATATAGATATTGGAAAAGTAGATTCAAACTATTTGTATGATGTTTTAACAAAAATGGATCTTAAAGGTGCTGAAGCTTTATTTATATCTTGCACCGCTCTTCCCGCACTTTCAATTATTGATAAGTTAGAAAAAAAAATAGGTAAAATAGTATTGTCTAGTAATCAAGCATTAATCTGGGAAACTTTAGATAAAATTGGAATTAATAAACCTATTAAAGGTTTTGGAAAATTATTTACTAACTAATATGTTGTTCACAAAAGAAGAATATAGAGACAGGCTGAAAAAAGTTAAAAAGTTGATGCAAGAAAAAGGCATTGAACTTTTAATCTCTCAGGATACAAATAATATTAATTATTTAACTGGTTATGATGCATGGTCTTTTTATTACGCTCAGTGTGCAATTGTTCATATAAATTCTGAAGAACCATTATGTTTTGTAAGAGCACAAGATGCTGGAGGAGCATATATAAAAACTTATTTAAATAAAAAAAATATTATTGTTTATGAAGAAAAGTATATTCATACTTGGCCAATGCATCCTTATGATTCTTTAATTGATTTAATTAAAAATAATAAATGGGAAAAGCTAAATATTGGCGTAGAAATGGATAGTCATTATTTCACAGCATATTGCTACGAGAAATTAATAAAAGGTTTGCCAAATGCAAAAATAAAAGATTCAGAAAGGTTAGTAAACTGGGCAAGATTAGTAAAATCTGATGCAGAAATAAATCTTATGAAAGGTGCTGCACAAATATCACAACAAGCAATGAAGGTTGCTATGGAAAGTATAAACCCAGGTGTTAGACAATGTGATGCAGTTGCAGAAATCCAAAGAGCACTTTTTAGAGGAACATCTAAAATTGGAGGTGAATATTCAAGCATTGCAACATTGCTACCTACAGGAAAAGGAACATCTGCATCTCATTTAACAGCTACTGATGATAAATTTGTTAAAGGAGAAGCAACAATAATCGAACTTTCAGGTGTAAATAAAAGATATCATTGCCCTATGGCGAGAACAGTTCAGCTTGGGAAGCCTGAACAAAAAAAAATTGATGCAATGAAAGCAACTAATGAAGCTCTTGACTCTGGCATTGAAGCAACAAAACCAGGGAATACAGCAAACGATGTTGCTAATAATTTTTGGTCTGTATTAGATAAATACAATATCAAAAAAGAATCTAGAACAGGATATTCTATTGGAATTGGTTATCCTCCAGATTGGGGAGAGCATACTCTAAATATTTTAAAAGGAGATAATACAATTTTACAACCTAATGTTTGTTTTCACATGATAGCGGTAATGCAATTTGGGGATTGGGGCGTTGAAGCAAGTGAATCTGTAAGAGTAACTGAAAAAGGTGCTGAAACTTTTTGTAAATTTAGTAGAGAATTACACATAAAATAGAACAATTAATTTTTTCTTGAAATAAATATCCACAAATGTTTTAAATTCGCATGTCAAAATCTGATAGTTTTGTTAAGTTTGAGAATGTAGACAAAAGTTATGATGGTGAAACTCTTGTTGTTAAAGATTTAAACGTCGACATTCCAAAAGGAGAATTTTTAACCATGCTTGGTCCTTCAGGATCGGGAAAAACAACTACATTAATGATGTTGGCAGGATTTGAAACTCCAACAAGTGGAGAAATATTCTTAGATGGAGATGCTATAAATAAAATTCCTCCGTATAAAAGAGGAATTGGAATGGTTTTTCAAAACTATGCGCTGTTTCCTCATATGACGGTTAATGAAAATTTAGCGTTTCCTCTTGAAGTAAGAAAACTAGGAAAGTCTGATATTAAAGATAAAGTTAAAAAAGCTTTAGACATGGTTGAGTTAGGAGAATTTGGAAATAGAATGCCTCTACAATTATCAGGTGGCCAGCAGCAAAGAGTAGCATTAGCAAGAGCTTTAGTTTTTGAACCAAGATTAGTTTTGATGGACGAACCTTTAGGGGCTTTAGATAAAAAACTACGTGAACAAATGCAGTATGAGATTAAACATATTCATGAGCGAATTGGGATTACAGTAGTTTATGTTACGCATGATCAAGCTGAGGCTCTTACAATGTCAAATCGTATAGCAGTATTCAATGAAGGTAAAATTCAACAGATATCCACACCAAATGTTTTATATGAAAAACCTGAAAATGCATTTGTTGCGCAGTTCATTGGTGAAAATAATCAAATTAATGGAAAAGTAAAATCTATTAACGGTGAAATGTGCGTTGTTGAAACCCAAAAAGGTGAAAAAATTAAATCTTTAAAGGTGAATGTTAATCAAGTAGGAGATGGATCAACAGTTTCTCTTCGACCTGAGCGTATTGAAATAAATTCTTCAGATAATAGTTTGGAAAATTCATTTGATGCAAGTGTAAAGGAGTTAATTTATTTGGGTGACCATATCAGAACCAGGGTTGAAGTGTGTGGCAATGATCAATTTATAGTTAAAGTTCCAAATTCTTATAAAGGTTCTAATCTAAAAGAAGGTGCGACAGTTAAACTATCGTGGAAAGCAAGCGATTCAAGGGCGCTGGACCTTAAATAGACGCTTTAAAACAATAAAAAATAATTAAAAAAAACTTTTGCAGTCTTTCTCTATATATGTTTTAATTTCTATATATATACTTAAATTAAATTTAATTTAGAGGGGAAATATATGATTAAAACAATCAAAGCGACATTCCTTGGATTGATATCACTTGCATTTGTATCTTCTGCTTTTGCAGATATTACTTTTGTATCTTGGGGTGGAGCTTATACAGCGAGTCAACAAAAAGCTTATGTAGACACTTGGAGCAAAGGCTCAGGGGTTACTGTTGAAAATTATAACGGTGGTCTTGGAGAAATCAAAGCACAAGTAGAAGCCGGAAACGTAACTTGGGATGTGGTAGATGTACTTCCTGACCAAGCGATTACAGGTTGTGACGAAGGTTTATTTGCAAAAGTAGACCAAAGTGAATTTATAAACGACCTAGTAGTTCCACCGGTATCTGAGTGTGTAGTTCCACAAATTTTTTGGGCATACACAGTATTTTACGACAAAGCAGCTTTTTCTGGAAAGAAACCAAAAAGAATGAAAGATTTCTTTGACGTTGAAAAATTTCCTGGAAAAAGAGGAATACATACATGGCCAAACGCTTTAATCGAAATGGCATTAGTTGCTGACGGTGTTAAAGCAAAAAAAGTATACGAAGTAATGAGCACTCCAGAAGGAATAGATAGAGCATTTGCTAAACTAGATACAATTAAAGATCACGTTGTATTTTGGTCAGCAGGTTCTAAACCACTTGAATTAGTATCGAGCGGTGAAGTTGTTATGTCAATAGCATACAATGGTAGAATAGGCGCAGCTATCCTTTCTGAAGGTAAAGACTTCGAATACATTTGGGACGGAACAGTTCTTGAGCAAGAATATCTTGTAGCTATCAAAGGTGGAAATGAAGCAGAAGCACTTGAGTTTATGGCTCATGCTTCAAGCGCAATATCTAATGCTGAACAAGCTAAATACATTCCATATGGTCCTATGAGAAAATCAAGTATCAATATCATCAAAAAAGGTGAACCTTGGTTCATAAAAGAAGGTGGTAATATTGATATTTTACCTCACATGCCAACTACTAAAAAAGTTCTGAAAAGAGCAGTTATAGCTGACCCATATTGGTGGGCTGATAACGGCGCTGAAGTATCAGAAAGATTTGGTGCTTGGAAGGGTCAATAATAATTCGTAATTTTTAAAAAAAGGCGAGATTTTAATCTCGCCTTTTTTTTTGTTTGTGGGTAAAATTTATGAATGATGTAGCTACAGGATCTATATTAACTACAGACGGAATACCGTTAAAAGTTAGTCTTAGAAAATCTGAAAGGAGAAATAAAATAAGAGCACTTCTCTTGGTTGCTCCACTTTTATTTTTTATACTTATTACATTTTTAATTCCTATTGGTGACATGTTGTTTAGAAGTGTTGATGACAGTTATATCAATACTGTTTTCCCAAAAACATTTGAAAAATATAGAAAATGGGATCGTCAAGGTTTACCATCTGAAGAACTTTACAAAACAATGTTCTTTGAAGTAAAAGAGGGCTCAGGCTATAGCATAGGTAAAGCCACCACTAGGATGAATTATGCAAAGTCAGGATGGAAAAGTTTATTAAAAAAATCAAAACGTAAGTTTAAAAAAATCGATGAAGGTCCATATAAAGAACAAATGATTGCCATTGATAAAAGATGGGGCGATATGGAATATTGGAAAGCCATAGGAGTGATGGTTGATCCTAGGACAGCAGGATACTATTTAAATGCTGTTGATTTAAAATATAATGTAGACAAAGAAATTATTCGACAAAAGGAAAATAGAAGAATTTATAATCATACATGGATTAAAACATTTAAAGTAAGTCTTTTAGTTATGTTTTTTTGTTTGATATTGGGCTATCCAATTGCTTATCTATTATCAACCCTACCTTTAAAATATAGCAATCTTTTGATGATATGTGTGTTATTGCCTTTTTGGACTTCATTGTTAGTTAGAACAGTTGCGTGGATGGTTATGCTACAACAAAAGGGGGTTTTTAATAATTTACTAGTGATGGCCAATATTATTGCAGACGAGAACCGTTTTAAACTTATGTACAACGAAACAGCAACTATAATTGTTATGACCCAAATACTATTACCTTTTATGGTTTTGCCTTTGTACAGTGTCATGAGAACAATTTCACCAAACTATATGAGAGCAGCTTTAAACCTTGGGGCTTCGCCGTTACATGCTTTTTGGAAAATCTATATGCCAAACTCAGTACCTGGAATTAG
>MDTG01122610.1_pt1 | contig 12246 bp, 7 predicted proteins | sample 811421 | NCBI WGS metagenome assembly MDTG01 (sample SAMN05326645, study PRJNA326480) | marine metagenome | isolation source: seawater | place: Pacific Ocean: South East | collected 2011
AAAAATCGATAAAGAAATGATCGCACTTAGAATCTTTGAGTCCTTTGATTGCCTCATCAAAATCAACGTGCTGTTCGAGAATCCATTGATCGAGCCCAAAGCAAATATATGGTGATGAGTGGTGTTTACTTTCAAAAACAGTCCCTAAAAGCTCAGAAATGCTATTTCCCGGGTAATCACATATATTCAAAAAAAAGGCATCCTTAAACTCTGACTGTAGGTTTAAATAAGCTCTTGTGTATTCTGCACTAGAGCTTCTGTAAAGGACATATATATCGTTAATATTACGGGTATTTTTTACTAGCGACTCTAGACAAGCGTATAATTGCAATGGATTGCTATCAGAAAAAATCGCCATATCTGTTTTGTAACTTTTTTGTTTTGTGGGATAAGAAAAAAATGAGCCCTGGTCGAAGGGTTTATATTGTTCCAATGACTGAATACGATTTTTTAGCGAATCAGCATAAATGAGCTTATCCTCATTCACAAAAACCCGCCCCTGTTTATTTTTCACATAACAAAGCTGGTGAATTGCTAAAGTTTTCCCCCATCCAAGCTCCAAAAGAGGTGGGAATAGAGCCTCATGATAGTAATCGTTTATAAACTCTCCTTCATGCAGAAGATCTTTGAGTTTAATTTGATTGAAAATACCTGCATAGAACGTAATGAAAGAATCTATATTAAGGTTTCTTTGGGATCGCGCCGGCCTCATTTTATTGTGATCTATTTGCTCCTCTACCTTTATAGGCAATTGATAATCTGGATGAATCACAGAATGCGCTGTGGTGATCCAAACATTTGGATTTGCATATGATGTATTTAGATGGGTAAAAACATGTTCATGAGCCAACCAATCATTGCCATTGATTGGAAGAATAATATCTGTTGCCTTGCGCTTTTTGATCAAAGAATAAAATATCTCAAGTACGGGTTTCTGTTGTTCGTTTCTTATAATCTCGAGATCCTTAAAATGGTTTGAGACCTTTATTTTTTCAGCAATATTTTCAACCGACCCATTATCTACAAATATGATTTTTCTATTTTTATATTTTTGGTTATTTATAGATTGTAAACATCGCTCAGCATTTTCTTGAGACTGGGAACCCACGACAAGTGCTATCATATATTTATCTTCAATAACTGGAAATTCTTCTAGAAAATTAGTGTCCTGGAGGGATTTTACGGGGCTATATGGTGAAACACTACTAGTTCTTTTAAGATAGTAAAAAGATACAATTTGGGTTGCACAAATGCACACAACAAAGAAAATTAATATTACTCTTTTCATATAAACCTCACTTTCGAATGCTCAATTTATATATTTTGTTCGTGTTTTTTTGCAATGGGCTTGATATTTTCAATTTTGTTTCAATCTTTTGCTGGTGTGTATCAACAAGTTACAAAAAAAGGTTATTCAAAAGCGATTTTTTGTTGATGTATGTACCGTGTTGGTGATAGTGTTACGCCGATTAAGCAGGCACCCCAAATCCTGTTGAAAACTTGTTTATAACTTGAAGTGATACTATATATGGAAGATGAACACATGGAAAATCAATGGCAGCAATTTGTTGAGTTTATTAAGCCTCGCTGCTCCAAGGCAGAATTCCAAAATTGGATTGCTCCTGTTCAATACATCAAATCCAATAACCAAGACACGGTAGTAGTACCTAATATTTTCGTTAAAGAGTACCTTCTAGATAATTACAAGGATATTCTTATTGTTTTTTTTCCCTCTGACAAAAAGGGTAATCCAGTCATTAATTTTTCGATTAAACAAAATAAGATTATAAAAAAAGCTCCGAGCGCTGAAAAAAAGCCAAAAAAAAAGGCGGAATTTCAACAAGATATTGTTTTTAATATCTCATATACTTTTGATAACTTTATAGAAGGGCCTTCCAATCAATTCATTAAATCAGCTGCTCAAGGAGTTGCCTCACGTCCTGGAAAATCCTACAACCCTCTTTTCATCCATGGAGGTGTTGGTCTAGGTAAAACCCACCTACTTCATGGAATTGGTCACCATATTGTTCAAAATCTAAAAAATAAGCGAATTCACTGCATCACTACTGAAGCTTTTATTAATGACCTTGTTTACCATCTGCGTAATAAGTCTGTTGATCGAATGAAAAAATACTATAGAACTCTAGATGTTTTACTTGTTGATGATATTCAATTTTTACAGAATCGTTTAAATTTTGAGGAAGAGTTTTGCAATATGTTTGAATCCTTGATAAATCAAAATAAGCAAATTGTTATAACAAGCGATAAACCCCCCGGTCAGCTTAAATTATCCGAAAGAATGATCGCCCGTATGGAGTGGGGACTTGTTGCTCAAATGGGTACTCCAGACTTAGAAACAAGGGTTGCTATTTTACAATATAAAGCAGAATCAATGAAGCTTACCCTATCAAATGATATAGCCTTTTATATTGCAGAACACATATATAATAACGTGAGACAACTCGAGGGGGCTATAAACCGCTTAAGTGCATATTGTAGGCTTATGCACCTCAAACCTACTCAAGATGTTGTTGATTCAACTTTGAGTGAAATGTTCCAGTCACCAATTTGCTCAAAAATTTCCGTTGATCGTATTATTTACAGCGTCGCATCGATGTTTAATGTCAGGGAAAATGACTTAAGAGGTACCTCTAGAGCCAAAGAAATAGCATTCCCAAGACAAATAGCTATGTATCTTGCTAAAGAGCTTCTCGGTGACTCGCTTATGAAAATAGCATCTGCATTTGGGGGTAAAACTCATTCAACACTTCTTCATGCCTGGAAGAAAATAAGTCTTCGTTTGGAGTCAGATGAGATACTGAAAAGGAAAGTTCAAATAACAAAGCAAAGTATCGAAGGGTAACCCGCTGCTAACGTGTATCTATTAAAGCGAGAGAACGAATACTTTGAGGATCATAAAATTTAACTCTTTTTGTGAAATAAAATACATCTTCAGCTCTTTGTAAAATAGGGGTGAAAATAAGGACTTTTTTTCCCTTATCCCAGGCCCTACCTTTGACAATCTTGATCCAAAAAAAAGATTTAATTCTTTAAGTAATCTATATTCGGGCAGGAGCTTGAAAAATAACAACTCCCCATCCATAGGAATAATAGTATTTATGGAAAAATTTGGTATATTAGCTAAGTATGTAAATATTAGCGATGCAATTATCTTAGTTCTATTTGTTGAAATATATGCATTATAAAGGTCCAAAATAGGACCTTGCCCTTCAAAAACCGAATGGTGATCCTTTATATGGAAACACCTCCTATCATGCTTAGGAGCATAGCAAAAACTACATCTTAACCGGGCAGGAATAAATTCAATAAGCGCAAAACAATCCCTACACAGATATTGCCCAGTTTTATTTAGCTCTATTTCACAATGAAGGCAGAAACTGGGATAAAAGAAATTTAAGACGCTATTTAAGACTGTACTTAGGATACGCAATTGTCCCACCAATATTAAGTATAAAAGGTTCGGTAACTTTTAACAGAACATACTGCTTCATTTTGATATTAATATCCATATTGCCATCAAAGTCAATGGAGGATGGCTTTTTCCTAGATAAATAAAAGTTTGATCTTTTTCCTTGACTATAGCAATTTTCAAGATGGTTTAGCGTGATTTTCTTGTCGTTAATTTGAAACGAAATTTTTCCAATTATAGGCTCCATTAGGCCTATATCAAGGCCAAGACGGCCAAGAATTTCTATAGGGATATCAAGAACGCTATAGTCTGTTTTAAATGTATTTGTAAACTCTAAAAATCCTTTCCCTTCAAATGTGTGTGAATCCCCCAATACACCCTTAAAATCTTCGCATACAAGATTTCTAATGGTAAACGGTTTAGGATCCTCCATTCGTGAATTCACTTTCCTCAACAAACTAGGCCTAAAGTCTGTAATTTTTACCATGGGTATAGAAATATTCCAACTGCCCGATATATTTTTTTCTAACTTTATTTTCTCTAAAAATGCTAATCCCGCTTTATCGCTTATATTTAGGTTAGATAATAAAATATTGTTAGGATCTACACAAACCTCCCCAAGGATAGTTTCAATAGCTGCTCCGTATACTTTGGTATTTTTTCCCTTGAAAAAACCTTTGAAACGGGTTTCATACGGCTCTTTTTTTGGGATTGAAAGATCGCCACTTAATTCAAATCCTTTTCCAATTTTCAAGTTGGCTACATATGTTGCAATATTTTCAGGAAGAAATCGTTCTAATTTTGGAATATTTAGCTTTAGCTGTCCCTTTAAAAAAAGGGTCTTTTCTTGACTTTGCTTCGCATTTCTATACAGCGCGCCCTCAATTCCACATGAACTACCCTCTAGAGATTGAACGACAAATCCTTCTTGATCATCCCAGATAGCTAGGGCTTTTAGGGTTTTGTGATCTAAATCTTTATTCTGCCTTTCGAAGATTTCAAGAGCAAATGATGACATATCTTTAAGAGGCAGATCGACCTTGCAGCAAAGGGGAACTTTATTAATTACAGGCTCAAATTCCATTTGTATGCTGTTTTTAGAATACTTGTACCCAAGATGAGCCATCTCCCAAGATATGTCGTTAATCCAATAATATCCTTTTTGTAAATACCCATTAACTTCATTTATTTCACCAAAGGAAAAATTAAGGCTTGTTTCAATTTGATTTTCCCATTTTATAGGAAAATTTGAAACTAAGAGATACTCCTCCTCAACTTTGAATATTGGAGTTTGATAATTCCTTAAGACAAATAATACCATTTCTGGAGGTATAGTTAATTGAACCCCCTGCCCTTTAATATTTTTTTTATCATACATTAAAGAACCTATGCGACAGTTAGCCCACAAAGCCTCTGATTTGTTGTGGGAAATATTCAAATCTATATTTTCAATTTGCATACCAAATTGAGGGTGATAAGTCACTGACAGGGCATCTTTGCAGTTTAAGGTTAAATTAACCATTCCAAAATCCAGGGCTGAAAGATAGAGCTTTGACTCAAGAAAAGACTGCATCACCCCTCGAGAGGTATCCACTTTCAAGGTGCCAAAACCTTCGATATATCCAGAAATAGCGCTATTTGCATACTTATAAGGGTCTGTAGCCTTGAAGATTTCGTCAATAGATACCCCTAGCTTATCCACAGGCATTTCAAGAGCGCAAGTATCTGTATTATAGAATCCATTAGAGCCTTTAAAAATGCAGTTGTGATATTCCATTTCTATTGATGCAATAGCCCACCCTTTATCGTGTTCTTTGATAATTCCTTTGGCACTACCGATATTTGTAGTTAAAGCGCACATCAAACTATCATCACTTTGTTGCTTAATAAAACAGCCTATATCACTTAATTTTATTGTCCCAAAATTAAGTGATGAACTCGACAATTTAAAAGAAAAATCGTTTGCCGATCTACCATAATGACAATGGATTTCTATCACCCCTTCTATATCATCATTTTCAATACTATTGAGAAACGCTTCAGGTGGCTTTTCTAATAACCCAATAGAGCATAGCTCTATATGATTGAAAAGACTTTTTGCCTTAACCCCTATATTTAACCGAAGCGTCTCTAGCTGGTTATCTAAAAAACTCCACTCATTTATTTCTAATAGTTGCCCAAAAATATGAGAACACGATTCATCAACATCAACGACTATTTCCCCACTTTTATGAATGCCAGAACCCTTTAAACGTAATATATCCTGTATTGGAGTTTCAACCCTAACATCGTAATCCAGTCTTTGGCGTTGTATATCAAAATACAAAGAAGGAATATTAATAAGGTATTGTTTTACTAATTTTGTTGATTTAACAGTTAACGGACCTTGAAGCTTATCGAGTTTAAAAAATGCGTTTTTGAATTCATACGTTAGATGACCTTCAATGTTTTGAAAATGGAGAGGCCCTTTGGATGTATTTTCTACATCGAATATGTCTGCATTAATCCGCCAATCTTTAAGGGCTTTATCTTCCCCAATGCGCACATGTAAAAACATTTCATCAAAACCGCTCTTAATTTTCCCTTTAATAGGAAGTTGAATACATTCACACTCTTCAAAGTGGTGCAAAAAATTTAATGCATTTTCAATATCACCCTCAATAGATCGCGAATAAATTTTCAAATCTCCTTCTGAAGATGGTTGCATATCAAGAGTTATCTCAGCACGAAATTGAACCCCTTCGGATTTTGCTTGTACTTCTTTGAATAGAAGTGAACGATCTTTGAGTTCAACATTTGCCGAAAAAGAATCAAACTCTAAACCAAAATTGTGTTCATTGAGAACCATATTTTTTAAAGGGATACTCCCAGACCAATGGTTGTTGCAAAAGTCGTAGTTAAAAATACAGTTTGGAGGTTTTTCAGAGTTATTAGGATTTGACGCAACATCAATATATTTTGATTTATATTTAAGATTTGTGGGGTCTATTGTAAATTCAACGATTTGTCCGTTAAAAGAACCTTTAACGTCTGTAGACCCTTCTATTTTATAGTCTTGATCTAGTAGCGCAAGAGGGGTATTAATTGCATTGTGTGAAACCTTTTCTCCTTTAAACCATCCTAGATGGATGATATTGCTAAGATTTTTTGCTATAAGCGCTTCAATATTTAATGCGGCGCCAAACTCAATTCTATCTGAACAATTATTTTTATGGGCAATGACGACATCTCCTTCAATATTAAGCATTGAGTGAGCTCTGGTAAACCCTAAAGTCATTAAAATACTTTTGTAGTTATCCTCTGAGATATATTGATCCTTTGCGATAAATTTCAAAAGTTGAGAATGGCAATTATTCATCTGCAGCTTAATTTTGCTATCTTCAAGAGGTCCCGATGCACTAACAAAAAAAAGGGTGTCTCGCCACTTGAAAGAACAAGCTGATGATTCAAAAAAGTCTTTGTTTACCACAAATTTACAATTAAGTGTATTGATAATGGGCTCTTTGCCCATTTTTATCCCGCCCCCATCAACTTGTATTTTCATATATTTGCTGTTGGAAATAGTATTGGTATGGGGATCGAAATGACCTTTTAAGTGTATTTTATTTGCATTAAAGCTCAATATGTTTTCTTTGTACTGCGTGAACCCAGTTACATCTTTTGCTTTAACTTCTTTTATGGAAAAAATATTACCATAAGAACCTTCGGCTTTAATCACTCCTGCGATATTTATTAGCCCCGTAGAGAGTTTTATTTTACCTAAGTCAAACTGCCCGTTATCTATGAAATGTTTGGCTGTTTCATATAACTGGGACGGAGCATTTTTGAGGTCAAAACTAATACCATTAGAATTTATGCTATTTATGTTGAGTTCAACCCTATCGGGTTTGTCAATTGCTTGATCATTGATTTGTTTGAAAGTATTGATAGAGTTTTTATTTGCAGCGATTATAAATGGATGGTCTAAATTATCGCCAAGAATGGTCCCTTGTAAATTTAGCTTTGGAAACGCGGTATTTTCCATAAACAAAGTGCCTTTACATCCCGCAAAACGCATTTCTTTATTTATTCGAGAATCAAAGTAGCTAAACTCTAAACCTACAGCTTTAGCGTAGCCTTTGATAAAGGGGAATATATCTTTAAACTGTTTTAAAAGAGTATGAGTAGTAGCGCTATTATCATCATTACACGACTGTATAAGTGTCACTAACTCGCCCCTTGCGTCAATATTGTGTAAATCGCTTTTAAAATGAAATTGAGCAAGATCTACATTGTAGCTCACTTTTTTTATCTTCCCTATAGAATCTAAGTCAAAGGAACACTGGCCATGTAATACTCCCTTCTTAAATGATATTGTCTCAAAAAAAGCTTTAAAGGCACTTCCAAAAATTGTTTGCATATGATCGAGATCTAGTTTATCTAATAAAATCTCAAAGTGGTTGCCTGTTTCCGTTTTAGTCGAAGATATATGCTGCTTAGGACCCTTTTCTTCTGTTTTAAAATTGCATTGGACTTTTTCTCCATAGCTATGTGAGCTATAATTAAATACACATTTTTTGTTATTACAAGCAATGCATCCATCTTCGATAACCATATTCAAGAAGTCATTTTTTGCCTTTGTTTTAAAAAATGCACCATCTGCCAAGGGCGAATGAATAATCTCTTGATGCATAATATTTAAAACTGGCCTTGTGATATATAGGCCAAAACACATCTTTTTATTGATTTTAAAATTTTCGACTACAAGTTGACATTTTGGCAGCTCGGCACTTATATATGGTTTTTTTTGTTCATCAAGGCTCGTTATTTTTAGATCAGTAATTGCTAAACCATTTCTAGTAATTGATGATCCTTTGTACTTAATTTCAAGGGAGTAAAAAGGGGGCAGTAGCTTAGAAATCTTATATCGTATAATAGTTTCGGCCAGCTTCATATGAGAGGTGTACAATATGAGTCCAAGCAACAATGTACTGATGGTGAAATAGAAAAACCACTTAAAACTGTTTCTTGAAAGAATAGATATATTTTTCACTTATCTCACAATCGCTATTTTACGTATCTAAACACTGATACTCAGCGTGCGATACTAAATCTTTTGTTTCGCCAAGATTGTCAATAAGAATCTCATACAAATAGCCCTTATCTTCAGGTGAATCATTAATTAGACTTATATCTTCAATAAGGGATTCATTAACGCCTATAATCTTTCCTGAAACTGGAGAATAAATATCTGATGCAGCTTTTGTAGACTCTAAAATAGCGACTTCTTCGCCCAACTCAACAACTCGACCCACATTAGGTAGTTGAACAAAAACAATTTGTCCAAGCTCGTTTTTACCAAAGCTTGATATGCCCACCCGTCCAATATTACCATTAACTTCAATCCATTCGTGATTATTTGTATATTTTCTCATTTATTACCTTCAAGTTCTACCGATGCCCACAAAGCCGGATGCTTTTCAATATGCATGGTCTCCGAAGAGAGGTTAAGATGAGTTTTTAACCCCTTTTCTGACTGAAACCAAAACGTTAGCCCCATTCGATTAAACTCCTGTGGATTGTAGCCATAAAGAGCCTCAGAATTGATGGTTATCTTACACGTTGACATCTTTTTTTCTTGCCTTGTTTGAGTGGTAAGTAAGCTCGGGGAAGATATTTTGTGAGTATCCTCGCCTCTAAACTTTGTGATCTCTTCTCCTCTTTGCTCATATGGGAAAAAGAGAAAATGATGGCAAAATTTTGTAATCACATTCGAATTCTTCAAATCTCTTGTATCGATAAAAAGGTTAAATATATCTTGTTCGTTAAAGGGATTTCTACTAAACAGCTTCAAATAAAGAGCATCATCATCCCAGGCAATTGCAGTATCAATAGGGGTAAACTCATTCAAAAGTGCAGATATTAGAGGTTTATCTGGCTTTACTAATTCTAGACCCTCTTTTTTCTTTTGAATCGAAAGTTTTGTCCCAAAAAATATCGAAGGGGGCAATGGAATTAGATCGTTAAGCACTGTCATGCCGTATCCTAGGTTTTTTTGGTTACAAAACTTGGTCTATTCTCTACCAGTGGGGATAAATATTATATTCTTAGCTTTTAGTTCCCCGATAAGAACGTCTAGGTAATCTCGCTTAGCCTCACTGCTTAGTAGCTGCTGACTAGATTGCATCTCTTCCTTATAATTTGATTCTGGAGCTTTTCGTTTTATAATTTGGAAAAAATTTAAATCCCCATTATTTGGAGCAAAGACCTCGGACCAACTTTTTTCAACTCTTGAGAAAATATCGGAAGGCAAATCATCACGTATATCACAATATTTCACTTCTTGGACCTGTTTCACTACACTCCACTGATTTTCTAATAATGGCGAATCTTTTAGAGACAAAGGTGCGTTTTGAGGTGATCCATCAGTGACGTATTTGGAGAGATTTCCTAGTTTTCTTACCTCTTTGCACACAACTGATAAATGGTTGTGGAGTCGATAACTAAAAGCATTATCTAATAAGTTTTTATCAGCTAAGCTACCTGTTCGATTTTGTACTTTACTTTTTAAAGAACTAAGAGACTCAATTGTTGACTTAAAAAGGCTCTTACCCAAGTCCTGCTTTGAATCATGAAAAGACTTTATACCCCCCTTCCCGTCATTAATCAACGGAGATAAGCTTTCTTTTAACTCTGAATACTTTTTCATGAGCCTGTTATCAACCAATTGATCCAGTATTTTGTTGTCTAAAGCATCTTTAAAAAAGACAATACGTTTTTCAAGGTCTTTTTCCAATATCGCAAACCGATAGATTTTTGACTCTCCAATAGGATAAATTTCTAACTTTTGACGGGCCTCTTTCGCCTTTTTCCTATCTGTATTTTCACCATTAAGGGCTGCCTCTTTGAAGAGCTTAAGCAGATCTTTATCTTTGTACGGGAACGTTTTTCCACATGGAGATGATGAAACTATCTTCTTCTGGGGCTCTGTAGCGTTAAGTGCAGTAACCGCCCACTCTGGATGAGCTCTCACAATTTCCATTTTTGTGAAAAATAATAGGTCATCTTGTGTCTTCTTATCGAGATGATCAATAGCCTTAAGAAAATTATTATTTTCTATTGTGCCTTTCAATTTTTTTAAACTAGGGAATTGCTTAGATAGTGTTTTTTGATTTTCTAAATCACTTTGCCACTCATTTATCTGCTTAAGGGAAATATTACTAAACAAGTCTTCTGGAGAAATAGATGACACCTCTACAATAAACCTCTGTTCAATGAGCTCAGGACATTTTTCTTCAATTTTTGAAACAGACAGGAATTCTTTCGGCAAGGGTGATTCAATAGAGTAGTTTTTGGATACATTACTTAAATATGTTTCTAACTTCATCAGCGCGTCGAGGTTTGAAATATGTAGATGATCTGGGAGTCGATAGAGCTCTATTTCTGTCGTTTCGTGAGCAAATTTGAAAAATGAGTTATAGATACATGAGTCAAAGAGAACCTCGGATCCTTTTTCATGAAAAAGGCGCTTAAATAAAAGTATTTTCTTACATGTTTCGATCGCATCGAGCTCAGACATTCCCAGGTGGTAAAACTGCATTTGCATAAATGAATCCATTTCTTTTTGGCCACACTTTTTCTTTCCTGAAAGAGCATTAAAACATTCATGTCCACTTTTAAGCAGGTAGGCCCTGGCTTGCTCATTAGATACTTTTATTCCATTTTGCTCCGCAAACGCAGCTGCGTTAATAATAAACTGAGCAAAAATATGAACCACATCACTAGAAAACCAATCTTTGGCTGATCTACACTTAAATAAGCTTAAATTTCCATCCTTTAAAAAGGGATCAGGAACAACCCAGTCGTAGTGTTTTTCCTGGAATGCAAGATAGTTTCTTATCAAATACGCGGGAAATTTTTGTTCTCCTTTATAAAGCTCTATAAGGAGTTTCATTGCTTCCAAATAATTTGAGCTATCAAGACTTTGAAACTTTTCTAAGTTAGTAAGTTGCTGTGGATTTACTTGGGAGAGTATATTTTTGACGCTAATTGTCGAGATCTGCGGGTGTTGGTAGGTTTTTGTCTGTTTATGTTTTGCAATTGACTTTGAAATATCTTGCTGCAAAAGAGGTAGATAGCTTTCGATGAGTCTTATCGCAAGACCCGTATCTATAAGTTCTGCTTGAATGATACCTTCATTTAACATATTTGGGTAAGAATTTCGCTCTGAGCATTGAAGATCATTGCGACAAGAAGTGATAAAGCGCACCATTTGGTCCAGCTCAGACTTTTTTAAGCTAGCGCCATTAATTTTTTTTCCAATATATGTATCTGTAACTTTATTTGGATTGGATGGGCCACTACTAACACCAAAAAAAGCAAAAGTAATGGTTGATATTACAGCAACTGCTAAAAAGATGTATTTTTGATAAATTCTTAAAAAACTAAACATATCAGCTCGAGATAAATAATTATAAATTAACAAATAATACTCTTTATCGCAAGAAAGGAAATCAATAATATTGGTTTGACAACAAATCAATACCTGTATATTCGAAAATTATGGAGCAAGAAACGTTTAAACAACGGATCATTTTAGCAATTATCTGTTGCACTTCTGCAATTGGTGGTTTTTTATTTGGATATGATACTGGTGTCATCGCAAGCGCAATGCTATATATCAAAACAGATTTCACCCTATCAATTGTTCAAGAAGAACTCATTATTGGGGTTATTTCTCTTGGTGCTGTGGGAGGCGCTTTCGCAGGAGGCCCAATATCGGACATAATTGGGCGATAGAAAGTCGTTTTGTTATCTAGCCTTATCTTTATTTTTGG
>MDTG01017988.1_pt1 | contig 12245 bp, 10 predicted proteins | sample 811421 | NCBI WGS metagenome assembly MDTG01 (sample SAMN05326645, study PRJNA326480) | marine metagenome | isolation source: seawater | place: Pacific Ocean: South East | collected 2011
AAGGGGTGAGGTTTAAGTTGTCAGATTCAAATGTTGACAATTTAAATATATCTTTAAAAGGGAAAAAAATATTTACTGCTTCAGATATTCAAGCAGCTACAGATCAATTTGAAGTTTTAAACAAAGATCTTTATATCACAGAGCTCAACTCTAATGGAAAAATAAATATGGAGATTAGAATAGGTGTTGGAAAAGGTTATGTTCCAGCCGAGGAAAACGAATTGCCTAATGCCCCTATTGGAACTTTAGCTGTTGACAGCATTTTTAACCCAGTTAAAAAGGTGTCATACAATGTAGAGCCTGTTCCAGGAGCAAAGGATCCAATTGAAATTTTAAGTATTGAATTAGAAACTGATGGTTCTGTTACTCCTGAAGATGCCATAAGCTATTCAGCTACTGTACTGATGGATCATCTTAGGCTAGTTGAGGCAATTGCAAAACCTGAAGTTCTTGAGGTAACAGAAAAGATTAGTGAAGAAATAATAAAAATTAGAAATCTTTTAAATTTAACAATAGATGAAATGGAACTTTCTGTTAGAAGTCATAATTGTTTACAAGCTGCTGGTATAAAATATATTTATGAGTTAGTTAGTAAAGAAGAAAGCGAAATGCTGAAGTATAAAAATTTTGGTAGAAAGTCACTTACTGAATTAGTAGAAAAGCTTGATGAAATGGGAATTAGCTTTGGAATGGATGTGGATAAATATTTGAAGCTAGAAGTTTAAATTATTTTATGAGGCATCAAAAAAAAGGACGAAAACTTGGTGTTAATCCTTATCATAGAAAAGCTATGTTAAGAAATTTAGCATCAAATTTAATTGAGCATAAGCGCATTAAAACAACCAATGCTCGTGCTAAAGAATTAAGAACTTTTATTGAGCCATTAATTACAAAAGCCAAAAAAGGCGATCTACATTCAATCAGACAAATAGCTAAGAAATTGCCTCGCAAAGAAATAGTAAATCAATTAATTAATGATGTTGCACCTATTTTTGCAGAACGAAATGGTGGCTATACTAGAATTATTAAGTTAGGATTTAGAGATAATGATCGTGCCTCTGTATCAATAATTGAGTTTGTAGACTTTCAGAAAACTGATGAAGTGAAAGAAGTTTCAAAACCAGATTAAGTTTGAAAATAAATACACACAATTATTTTTTTTTAAGGGCAATGTTAATTATTGCCCTTCTTTTTTCTTTTATTTTGCCATTTAATAATCAAAATAGTCAATTTGAAGGTAGATATCTTTGGGTTGTTAGGAACACATTAACAACAAAAAACAGTATTGATAGGATGATTCAATTTGCTACTTTAAATCGATTCAATCATATAATGGTACAAGTGCGTGGAAGGGGAGATGCCTATTATAAATCAGATATTGTTGCTAAATCTCATTTAATTCAAGAAATTGATTTTGATCCATTGAGTTATTTAATACCTAAAGCAAAAGAAAAGGGGATTTATGTTCACGCTTGGCTAAACGCATATATTTTATGGTCATCAAATAAAAAACCACTACAAGAAAACCACCTTTTATACTCAAGCCCTAGCTGGTTAGATCAAAAAAGTAACTTAAAAATTGATATTAATAATGAATTGAAAAAAAACAATGTTTCAAATAGTGGTTATGAAGGTCTTTATTTATCACCTAATCATCCAAAAGTAAACTCTTACTTAGTTAAAGTTTTTAGAGAATTAGCTGAAAACTATGAAATAGATGGTTTACATCTTGATTACATAAGGTATCAAGATGCAGAGTATGGACAAAACCCTCAAGCAATTGAATATTATAAAAAGTATAATAGTTCTAACCTAAAACCAGTGATTTCTCAAATGAATTCCGCTGAGCTTTCTAGGTGGAACACATTTAAAAGAAAATCTGTTACAGATTTAGTTAAAGAAACAAAAAAGATGCTTGATTTTGTTAATCCTAATATTGAATTGACAGCTGCTGTTAAACCCAATTTATATCAAGCTAGAGAAAGATTTTTTCAAGAATGGGATGTATGGATTGCTGCAGGATATATAGATAAGGTTTTAATTATGAATTACTCTAAGGATCTAAAAGGATTTGCTTCAAATATTGATATCATATATGATAATTTACCTTCAAAGTACTGGGGAAAAATCGTAATGGGAATTGCTACTTATAATCAACCGCCATCAGATGTTATTAATAAAATAAAGTATTCAAAAGTAACTCGTTTTAAAGCAATATCATTTTTTTCATATAATGTTATTGAGCAGAATCCTAAATATTTTCCTCCAATAAAAAAAATACTTTATCCAAAGTAACAGTTAAATTGACATATGGCTAAAAGAATTATAAAAGCGCCAACTGGCTCTAAACTCAATTGTAAAAATTGGCAAATAGAAGCACCTTACCGTATGATTCAAAATAATTTAGATCCTGAAGTAGCTGAAAATCCAGATGAGCTTGTTGTTTATGGCGGAAAAGGCAAAGCAGCAAGGAATTGGGATTGTTATAATTCAATAATATCTACACTAAAAAGTATGAATGAAGATGAAACTTTGATTATTCAATCCGGTAAACCTGTTGGCGTTTTAAAAACACATGAAACTTCTCCTCGGGTCTTGATTGCAAATTCAAATATTGTACCTAATTGGGCAGATTGGGATAATTTTAACGAGTTAGATAAGCGAGGCCTAATGATGTATGGTCAAATGACAGCTGGATCATGGATTTATATAGGTACACAAGGAATACTACAAGGAACCTATGAGACCTTTGCAGCGGCAGCAAGACAGCATTTTAATTCTGATTTAACTGGAAGATTAGTTGTTACAGCTGGCCTTGGTGGTATGGGTGGAGCTCAACCATTAGCAGTTAGTATGAATAATGGTGTGTCAATATGCATTGAAATCGATCAAAGTCGAATTGAACGTCGTTTAGAAACAAAATATCTTGACCTTTCTACAGCCTCACTTGAAAAAGCGTTAGATTTAGCTTTAAAAGCTAAAAAGCAAGGAAATGCACTATCAATCGGTTTACTCGGTAATGCAGCAGATATTATTATTAAAATGGCTGAAAAAGGTATAGTTCCTGATGTGGTAACTGATCAAACATCAGCTCATGATGAATTAGATGGATACATTCCAAACAATATGTCATTTAATGAAGCGCTTGAATTGCGAGTATCAAACCCTGACTTTTATGTTAAAGAAAGTTATAGATCTATGGCTGAACATTGTAAAGCAATTTTAAAATTAAAAGATATGGGTAGTGTTGTATTTGATTATGGAAATAACCTTAGAGGTCAAGCACAAAAAGCAGGTATAAAAAATGCTTTTGATTTTCCTGGTTTTGTACCTGCATACATTAGAGATTTATTCTGCGAAGGAAAGGGTCCTTTTAGATGGGTAGCTTTATCTGGTGATCCAGATGATATCTATAAAACAGATAAAAAAATTTTAGAAATGTTTTCTGAAGATGAAACATTAGTTAGATGGATTAAACTAGCTAGAGAAAAAATCAAATTTCAAGGTTTACCTTCTCGTATATGTTGGTTAGGCTATAAACAAAGAGCTAGGTTTGGATTAGCTTTAAACGAAATGGTAGCAAATGGTGAACTTTCTGCTCCCATTGTGATTGGTAGAGATCACCTGGATTGTGGTTCAGTTGCATCACCTTATCGTGAAACTGAAGGTATGAAGGATGGATCAGATGCTATAGCAGATTGGCCATTATTAAATGCTATGACATCTACAGCTAGTGGAGCAACATGGACTTCTATTCACCATGGTGGAGGCGTTGGGATGGGGTTAGCAATTCACGCGGGCCAAGTAATTTGCGCTGATGGAACACCTGAGATGGCAAAAAGGATAGAAGCAGTCTTGACAAATGATCCTGGTATGGGACTTTTAAGGCATGCGGATGCTGGATACGATGATGCCATACAAAACTCAAAAAAATGGAATATAAATATTCCAATGATTAATGAATAATTCAATTCAAATAGATAATATTGGTTGTTTATACACTGCGAATGAAAATGGTGTCCAATCTTATGAAAATACATCCTTAATTATTGAAAATGGATTGATTTCATCTATCGGAGATAGTTGTGAAATTAATTCAATTAATTGTAATGGAAAAATGGTTACAGCTGGTTTTGTCGACTCACACACCCACCCTGTATTTTTAAATAATAGAGAAAATGAATATTCTATGAGAATAGCTGGATCTAGCTATGAAGAGATAGCTAAAAATGGTGGTGGTATTATATCGAGCGTAAATGGAGTTAGAAATGCTTCTGAGGATGAATTAGTTGAAAAGTTAGAAAAACGTGTAAATAGATTTATACAAAATGGAACTACGACGATAGAAGCAAAATCAGGCTATGGACTTGATACTGATTCTGAGCTTAAATCTTTATCAGTTATTGATCGCGTTAATCAAAAACACACGATAGATATTATACCCACTTTTATGGGCGCTCATGCCATTCCTGCAGAGTATAATAATAATCCCAATGACTATATTAATTTAGTTTGCGATGAAATGATTCCTGAAGTTTCTAAGCAAGGAATAGCATTATTTAATGATGTTTTTTGCGAGGAAGGTTATTTTAATATTGCTGAAACAAGAAAAATTCTAAATAAAGGAATAGAATATGGTTTAAAACCGAGGATGCATGCAGATGAATTTGTTGATTCTGGAGCGGCTCAGTTGGCAGGAGAAATAGGTGTCTTTTCAGCAGATCATTTAATGGCTGTAAGCGATAGTGGTATTGAATCACTTGCACAAAATGATGTAATAGGGACGCTACTTCCTGGTACTACTTTTTTTCTTGGAAAAAGTAACTATGCCCCAGCACGTAAGCTTATTAATGCTGGCATTAATCTGGCATTAGCAACTGATTTTAACCCAGGAAGTTCTAATATTCAATCAATGCCATTTATTATTAGCTTGGCCTGCCTTTTCATGGGAATGACAGTTGAAGAAGCATTTCAAGCTGCTACCTATAATGGAGCAAAATCATTAGGGTTAGAAAATAAAGTTGGATCAATTGAATTGGGAATGAAAGCAGACTTGATTCTTTGGGATTTAAATTCTTTGATAGAGATTCCATATTATATTTCTAATCACCCAATTCAAAAGGTTATAAAGAATGGGAAAATAGTATTTGGTGCTTGACTAGAGGATATGACTCCTTGTAAAATTCGCACTGTTTAATGATAGGATATGGTAAATAAATGAACTTAAGAAAAACTCTAATATTATCTATTGTTCTTTTGATGGGGACACAGACCTTATTAGCAAATTATGCTTTTTATCGAAAGGTAGCAAATACATGTAAGTTTTATCGTATACCTGTGGATGAGAAGAAAATGATTTTGACTCAAAATCCTGATGGTTCTTATCACTTTTCAATTGAATTGGAAAGTACCACAAGAAATAATTTCGAGATGCCAATGCTTGTCGCATTTATTTCTGTAGGGCAGGCTATTAATCATCAGCAATCATTTGCAAAGAAAAAACCGGGATATGTACCTGTGATTCCAGGAAATACTGCTGTCTCAGTAATGATCCCCCTATCTAGAGAAAATACTATTATCACCGCTAAAGCTACTGCAGAGCAAGTACGTCAACTTACAGATGGAAAAATTGACACCGCTGGTTTTATGCGATTGATAAAAAATTCAATTGAAACATTGTAAAAAGGAGGAAGAATGTTAGATCCTACCAGTTGGAGTGGCATGTTTGCACAATATGGTCGTTCCTTATTATGGGCTATTACAGCCGCGATTGGTTTTGGTTTAGGTGTTGGTATATCTTTGAAGGTATTTGATTGGCTATCAACAGATATTGATGAATGGGAAGAGATTAAAAAAGGAAACATGGGTGTCTCATTAATTTTTGTTTCGCTAATCGTTATGGTTGGTTTGATAGTATATAAAGTTATTTAATTTTATACTCTAACAACATTAATCTATTAAAAGCCCTGCTGATGCGGGGCTTTTTTTATGGATTAATTATAATCCATAAAAAATATCCAATAATTCCACCAAATAAAGTATTTAAAAAATTTACCATGTTATTATTAATCACTTTTATACCCTTTGTCATTTCTGTAGGTACATTACAGTGAATAGTATCTTCAGTATGATCGCCACATACTTTACAGGAATATTTTGCCTGAAAAAACCTTCCTAAAATTGAGTCAAATATTGAACCGCTAATTCCAGCAATTGCTATTGGTATAAAAATATTTTTTTGATCAAAAATAATTTGTCCCAAGCCTGCAATTAATATTGCTCCTAAAATAGATCCAATTGTTCCCAGCAGAGTAATGCTTCCAGATGTCCCTCTCGAAACAATTTGGTTAGAAAATATAAGTTTTGGTTTTGATTTTGATTGATACCCAATTTCAGTTCCCCATGTATCTGCATTAGCAGCTGAAATTGCTCCTAAGTAAAAGATCAATGAAGATGTTGATCCCCAAAAAATATTTTCGATAGCAAAAATAGTGGCTAATCCACCATTTGCAAGAATTTGGATCAGATTTCTTTGGGATTTTTCTTTTCGATTAAAATGTGACAATATAGATGATGAAATAAAGAAAAGTATGAGAGGAATAATCCAATTCCATCCTCCAGATCCAAAAATAATAATTCCTAATATGTAGCCACCAATTGCTCCACTAATTGATAATGATTTTTTTTTATATGAATATGAAAATATAATAATTGATAAAGCAGTCCAAATGTGGAGATCAATTAATGTACCGTGTGAAAAATTAATTAAATATATCTCATAAGATATAAAAGTGATAATGGGTATCGAAAGATTGTCAGAGCCTTTACAGCTTACTGATTCAGCTAAAGTAGCTGATAATGCAGTAAATATTCCGAGTCCAAGTAATGTTGGAATTGGAATCGAAAAATTCGAACCATAAAATTTCAATAATAAATCAGTACCTAGTAAAACTATTAAGAATGAGGAACCAAACATTGCTGATGACCCTCGAATTGATTTTTTATCAATCCAAGGTGTGAATTTATAACTTTGTTGAGATCCAAATATAGCAGCAATGGGATCCGAAAGGGTTAAAACAAGGATCGATAAAATGAATGAGATGGGCTTATCCCACCAGAAAATAGATAAGATCAAAACCGAAAAAGGGAAATAGATGGTTCCATAGCTTTTTCGAGAAGTAGCGTTCATACTTTTAAATTTTTTGGATAATAAAAGATATGTATTAATAGCTATAAATAAAGAAGATAAAGTAATTAGTTGATATTTTGCTTTAAATAATAATGGGCAAAAACATATTATTAAACCTATGAAAATATGGACAAATTTGCGAGTCGATTCAGGAGGTTTATTGAAATAGTTTCTTATGAATTCAGCTAGTCCTAATACTACAAATATTGTAACAAATATTAGCCCAAATAACGTCCACTGATCTACTGATATGATAGAATTCATAAAAAAATAAAAAACCCCCTCAAATATAAACGAGGGGGTTTCTAGTATTTAATGATTTAAAAAATATTATCTCACTCGAGATCCATTTTCATTTAGTAGTATGGGATCTCCGTACCCTAATGATTTAAGACCATCCATTTGAGTTTTTGCATCTCCAATAACTAAATATATCATTTCATCTGGACGAATATATTTTTTTACTAATTGATTATGGCTTTGAATAGTCATACTACGTACCTGCTCCTCTTCCGCCTTTATGTAATCGAAGGGAAGATCATAGGTGGCAATATTTGCAATCATTCCTCTAAGAGCACCAAGTGTCTCAAAACGGCGAGCATTTGATTTTAACGTCACATTCTTAGTGAATTCCAGATCATCTTCGCTGATTGGATTGCTATAATTTGTTAATAGATTTTTAAAAATATTAACTGATTCTTCAGTCGTATTTGATCTTACTGCAGAAGATGCTATAAATGTGCCTGGGTATTTTGATCCGGAAAAGCGTGTTCTTGCACCATAAGTAAATCCCTTTTCTTCTCTTAAGACCATATTTACGTCTCCGCTAAAGTTACCGCCAAGTTTCATATTCATAACAGTTGTTGCATAAAAGTCTTCATGGGTACGAGGAATTCCTAAGTATCCTATTCTAATTTCAGATTGTTTAGCATTTGGTACATCTACGAAATATACTTTAGCGCTCTTATTTGGTTTGGGAATTTCATAGTTATTAAAGTTAACATTCTGAATATCCCATCGATTAACCATGTTTTTAAAGGCATTAACGGCCTCACTACGGCTAACATCTCCTACAATGCTAATTGTGGCTAGATCAGCTGAGAAATTAGCATTAACATAGTTTTTCAGGTCATTTATACTTATCGACTGAACACTCTCAACCGTTCCAAGGGTTGGGTTAGCAAGAATATGAGAACCATAATTCAACTTGTTAAAAACTCTAGATGCAATTGTCGAAGGAACAGCGCTTCTTCTTTTAATCAATTCAGCGGTTTGACGTTTAACTCTATCAAATTCATTAGAATCCCATCTTGGTTCAAAAAGTATTTCTTCAACAAGTGCTAAGGTTGGTAAAAAATTTCTTTTTAGAGTATTTACATTAATATTGATTGATTGTTTTCCTGTAGACATATTTATAGAAGAACCGAGGGCATCAATTGCTTCCTCTAATTCTATTGGTGTTTTATTTGCAGTTCCCTGCATCATGATATCAGTAACAAGATTTGCGACTCCAATTTTATTTGGATCATCTAAAAGCATTCCACCTTCAATGGATATGCCAAAGCTTACAAGAGGTAATTCATCTTGTTTCGCTCCATAAATCGAAATTCCCTTATCATAATCATGTCTCCACACTTTAGGTAAATTAAGTCTTGGTTGTGGTCCATCTAACGGTTTTGTTGATCTATCAAAAGTTGAAGGTATTTTAGCAATATCCATACCACCAGAACCTGCTGATTTATTTACATTTTTAACGATTTTTTCTTCCTTAATTGGAAATAATTCAGATCCGTCAGCTACGAGATCAACTTTACCTCGTGGAACAAAGCTTGTTAAGACATAGTTTTGATTTTTGACATACTTCTCATAAACTCTTTTGACATCACTTTTATTTACATCAAGAACTTTTTGGAGTTCGATAGCGATTGCATCAGGAGAACCAAAATATTCATTGTAATATGCTAATTGATATCCTTTACCAAGCACAGATGAAATCCCATTATAAAAACTTGTTTCATACTTTGCTTTTAATCTTTCCAAATCAGCAGTTGTAAACTCATCTATCTCAAAACGGTCAAATGCTTCGAAAATTGCATTTTCAGCTTCAGTAAGATTTGTTGAAGGAAATCCGGTTAAAACAACATCAAATGTACCTGCTATTTCTTGAGTCCCACTATAGGCATAGACTGAAGGAGCTAATTTTTTTTCTTCAACGATAACCTTATAAAGAGGCGATTTTTTACCATCACCTAAAAGTTGTCCTAATAGTTCAAGCGCAGGCGCGTCAAAGTGACGTTGGTCCACTGATGCAAAATTCATAGTTAATCGAGGAGAGCGTGCAAAATTATCCTCATGGTAAACTTTTTTTGTATTGCTCAACTTAACTAGTTGAGGTTCAGGATTGCCATTGTCTGGACCAGGCTTGATCTCACCAAAGTATTTTTTTATTAAAGATTTTACTTCACGTTTATTAATATCTCCTGCTATTACCATTGTGGCATTATTGGGACCATACCATTGTTCATAAAATTCTCTTACATCGGCCAAAGTAGCATTTTGTAGATCTTCTAGTTCTCCAATAGTTGTCCAGTTATAAGGATGATCTTCAGGATACATATTTTTGATCATAACATAATTTGAATGACCATAAGGACGATTATCTACTCTTTGACGTTTTTCATTTTGAACAACTTCTTGCTGATTCTCAAATGCGGCTTGAGTTACAGTTGATAATAACCAGCCCATTCTGTCGGATTCTAACCAAAGTGCCGTTTCAAGTGCATTTTTAGGGACTACCTCATAATAAACGGTTCCATCTTTACTAGTACCTCCATTCAATGTACCACCAGCGTTTTGAATTATTTTAAAAAATTGATCTTGACCTACATGTTGTGATTCTTGGAATAACATATGTTCAAACAGATGAGCAAAACCTGTTCTGCCAGGAACTTCACGATTAGAACCAACATGATACTGTATCGCAACACCAACTATTGGATCTGATTTATCTTCATGAAGAATAACAGTCAAACCATTATCTAGTTGATATTTCTCATAATTTATCTTGAAAGGTGTTTTTTCTCTTTCATTGCAAGCAACAAATAAGATAAAAAGTATTGGAAAAATATTTAGAATTTTCTTAAGCATTTAAATCCTCCTAAAAATGTATCAAAATTTGAGTAGTGTAAAATATAAAAATAACTACATAAATTTACATTATTTGATTCACTGAACATATTAAAATTAACTTTACACTATGTTTTTCAATCTATAAAGCATTGAATAGAAACAAATGAACTCAAAAATATTCTTTATCCTTTTTATTAATTGAATATAAGGAAATATAATTAGATGAAATTTTTAAGATTTAACCTTTTCTTGTTTTTCATCTTTTCTTCAATTTTTTCCCAAAATAAAGAAAAGATACTTTTTGTAGGAAACAGTTTTACTTTCTATTGGAATCTTCCTTCTATTGTTGAATCTATGGCAGCAGAAAAAGAGATTTTTCTTGATATCCACCAATCAACAGCTGGAGGGGCATCGCTTAAGCAGCATTGGTTTGGAGATAAAAATTTAAATACAAAAAAATTAATTGAGAGTGGGGACTATTCAACAATTATTTTGCAGGATTATAGTTCAAACCCGCTATTAAAAACAAAAGAGTCTAATGAATATTTTAATCGTTTTATTCAACTGGTAAAATCAAATCAAGGTCAGCCCATTATCTATGGAACGTGGATGTTTCCATCAATTAGTTCTAAGAAGTATAAAGGTTCTGATCCAATTCAAAATGCTTTAAAACCTATTTCAACAAAAACAAATACACCTATTGCCCCAGTTGGTACTGCATTTCGATTATTTCAAGAAAAACATCCAGAAATTCCAATCTTTACTAGCGACAATAAACATCCATCTGCAGTTGGATCATATTTAGCAGCATGCATCTTTTACAAAATCCTAACAGGTAAAAGTCCTTTGGGACTATCTAGAAGGTTTGAGCGAAAAGATGAATATGGGAAAAAGATATTTTTAATGATGGTTGAAAAAGGGGTAGCTACCAAGTGTCAAACTATTGTTGACGAAATGTTTTTGAAATAAAAAAGCCCCGTTTTTTATTTAACAGGGCTTTTTTGTAAGAGTATTTTTTTTAACTAGAATGAATATGTGGCTGTAATCGTTAAAACATTATATTTAGTTTCTATTAATCCTGACAATGCGTCTCCTAATTCATCTCCAGTATCTTTCATTTTCAAACTATGCATCGTATATAATGCTTCGACGCCAATTGGAAAAATCGGTGGTTTGACTCTTAATCCAAGACCTAATCCTGTTCCAGGGTCATATGCGTCACCAGCATCGCCCATTGGCATTGAATATCCAAAGCGAACAATACCTCTCATCATTGGCATACCAACAGGTATTTTACCAACTGCATAAGCATAGACCATATCAAGACCCTCGTCTCCAGCTATTGAATATTCAGCCCCAACGCCAACTAAGCTTAAAAGCATTTGCTCATAACCAACTGTAATACCCATTCCTTCAGCGTCTAATGATTCACCAGCAAATCCAGCTAAACTCATTTCTAATGATCTTTTTACATCTAATCCAACACGTAATTGAGCAGAAGCAATAGTGCTGACTGCAATTAATAATAAACTAATTTTTTTCATTATGATATATTCTCCTTTGGTATTTGTTAACAAATCTATGAAAAAATTATCCTTTAAACAAATTAAGGATTAGTAGCAGTGGAGGGGTTAAAAATTGAATTTGAACCCATTACTTACCTGAATATAAGTTTTTCCTAATGTTCCATGTGGATCGTTATCATATCTATAGTTTAGAGTAAATGTAAAAGTAAACTTTTCATTTAATTCAATATCAAGATCACCATCATATAAAATTCTATGATCTTTTGGCATTGAGGTATCTAGTTGATAATAAACTGTATTATTTAATGTTGTATTTTTACTTAAATTTATATTCCATGTGAAATAATTGGTTGATCTGAAAAGTGATTTAAAGTTTTCAGTTTTTAAACTATATTTTTCAT
>MDTG01354093.1_pt1 | contig 12244 bp, 9 predicted proteins | sample 811421 | NCBI WGS metagenome assembly MDTG01 (sample SAMN05326645, study PRJNA326480) | marine metagenome | isolation source: seawater | place: Pacific Ocean: South East | collected 2011
TGGACACAATATTAATCTTCTTGGTCTTAGAGGCCAGGCAAAAACTAAATTAGCTCGTCAATTGATTTTTTTGCTTGATGAATGGGTACCGATAATAAAAGGAAGTGAAATTAATGAAGACCCTTTTAATCCAATATCTTACGAAGGTAAAAAAATAATAAGTGAAAAGGGAGGTGACACCCCTATTGATTGGATTCATAGAAGTGAAAGATTTTTCGAAAAACTTGCAACTCCTGATGTCACTGTATCTGATTTAATTGGTGACATTGACCCCATAAAGGCAGCAAATTTAAAGCTATCTTATTCTGATGAGAGGTCTATCCATTTTGGAATTATTCCAAGGGCTCATAGATCAATTTTTGTACTTAACGAATTACCAGACCTTCAAGCCAGAATTCAGGTTTCACTTTTTTCTATATTAGAAGAAAAGGAAATACAGATTAGGGGATTTAAAATCAGATTATCCATTGATATTCAATTTATATTTACTGCTAACCCAGAGGATTATACTAACAGAGGAAGTATTGTTACACCTTTAAAAGACAGAATTGGATCACAGATTTTAACCCATTATCCCCTAAACATCAACATAGCAAAGAGGATTACGGAGCAGGAATCCAATATTAAAGGAGATTTCTTAGAAAAAATATACGTACCCGAAATAGCTAAGGATTTGATAGAACAAATTGGCTTTGAAGCAAAAAAAAGTGAGTTTGTAGATTTAAAAAGTGGAGTTAGTGCCAGACTGAGTATCTCAGCATATGAAAATTTAATTAGTACTGCTAGAAGAAGATTAGTTATTAATGGAGAAAAATCAACATCAATTAGACTTACTGACTTTTTAGGGACAATATCTTCAATAAATGGTAAGATAGAATTAGTTTATGAGGGTGAGTTAGAGGGTGCAGATCAAATATCTTTCACGTTAATCAATAATTCTATTTTAAAAACTTTTAATGATATTTTCCCAGAAATTAAGAAGTTAAAAAAAGAGGAAGAATCAACTCCATACGACAAAGTTTTATTATGGTTCAGTAAAAATGATGTTTTTATTGGAGACGATTTTACTGATAAAGAGTATAAAGACACCTTAGAATCTATAGAACCTTTAAATAAATTAATCGAAAAGTATTGTTCAAATATTGATTTGGATGACTATTTTTTCCATAAAGAAATTATTTTATGGGGTTTGTCAGCCAGCAAACAATTATCAAAAAACCGATCATTAGAGGGGATTGAATTTAAGGATTCCCTTGGTTCTTTCTTAAATAATATTTAATTAAGATAATAATTTATCCATCTCTTATTAAATTTATTTATTAATATGTAAAGATTTGAGGTTACAAGAATACTCTGTATTGATATATAGGATACTCCTCGTCCACATAGCTTATCTTATGTTAAGGGTCTTATTTGTTATTTTTAACAATGATATAGTTCAAGTTTATGACTTTGAAAGTTTTTCTTATTTAAGTATTTTAGGTCTTAGATTTGATAGCTCTGCAATAGCATACTCGAATGTATTGTTCATTTTTTTTTCTGTTCTTCCATTATCATTTTTAAGAATAAAGAAACACCAATTTTTTTCTGCTTTAATATACTTTATACCTAACAGTTTTTTTTTAATGCTAAATTTTATTGATTTTGCCTATTATAGATTCAATTTAAACAGGATGATGGGAAATTTTCTAGAATCAATTTCTCAAGAAAATAATAAAGTGGTGTTAATCTTTCATTTTTTATATCGATACTTGAATCTTGTTTTAATCTTTTTTCTTTTTTTACTTATTTGGATTGGTTTATATAGGTTGGTTAAAGTAAGGAAAGAGAAAATTGAAAATAATAAAATGTATTACCTCAGTTCAATTTTTGGACTTCTTATTTCATCTGCTTTAATTGTAATGATGGCGAGAGGAGGAGATTTTAAAAAAAGTACGAGACCAATTACACTTATAGATTCAATGGACAATTTATCGAGACCCGTTCATTCGGATGTAGTATTGAATTCAACATTTACAATAATTCGAACATGGGGTAAAAACTCTTTTGAAAAGAGTTCTCGGTTTAATGATTTTGAAATAACAAATCAACTAAAACCAATTAAAAATTATAATGAAATACAATTTGTAAAAAAACCCAACATAGTCATTTTTATTATTGAAAGTATGGGAAGAGAATATTGGGGTGAATTAAATAAAAATAGAAATATTAAAAACTTTAAAAGTTTTACTCCATTTTTAGATTCGTTATCCAAGCAGAGTTTAATATTTCCAAACGCTTTTGCGACAAGTAGAAAATCAATTCATGCTATGCCTTCAATTCTCGCCGGTGTGCCATCATTTGAAACAGCATATACTTCCTCATATTATTCTAGACAGAAATTAGAATCTATAGTAAGTATTTCGAATGCTTTAGGTTATGATACTTCGTTTTTGCACGGAGCAGAAAATGGTTCGATGGGATTTCAAGGTTTTGCAAATATCCTAGGATATGACAATTATTATGGACGAGATGAATTCAACGACGATAGTGAATACGATGGGTTTTGGGGAATTTGGGATGAACCTTTCCTTCAATTTTCAAAATCTACTTTAGATAATAAAAACCAACCTTTCTTAGCGACTATTTTTACAATAACTTCTCACGAACCGTATATAATTCCTGACAAATTTAAGGGTATGTTTGACAAAGGGTATCTCCCTATTCATAAATGTATTGGATACACTGATTATTCAATAAGGCAGTTTTTTAAAAGTATTGAAAAATCTAGTTGGTTTGAAAATACTATTTTTATTTTTACCTCTGATCACGCTAATCAGTCATATTTTGAATACTATCAAAGTACTGTTAATAGATTTGCTACACCATTGCTTATTTATAAAAAAAATAGTGATTTTAAAGGATTAGATAACAGGTTAGCCAGCCATCTAGATATATATCCAACTGTGGCCGAACTGATAGGGTACAAAAAGCCTTTTAGAAGTTGGGGAAGAAGTTTATTGTCTTCCAAAAATGAATCTGCATTTACAATTAATTATTTTGGAGGAGGTGCATATGTATCCATGGATGAAAACTTCATTTGTGTTTATGATGGGAGTAAAGCAATTGGTTTTTATGATTTGTCAGATTTGAACCTTGAGAAAAATCTAATTCAAAATAAAAATCATGAGATGGAGAGTTTAGAAAAAAAGACTGGGCTATTTCTACAAGATTACTTTAATCGAATTATTAACAATAACATGTATTATAGTCCAAAATAGATGAGGTTAAAAATTCATTTTATTATTAAACCTCCAAGCTTAAAAATTGCTAAGAGAATTAAAGAGGAAATAAAAATCAAATTTAATAGGAACAAATATCAAGTGTGCGTTAGTGAGTCTAGTTTTAAAGGAGAGACGAAAAACTTGGCTAAGAAGGCTATTCATGAAAAAACAGATTTGATTGTTGCATGTGGGGGAGATGGTACAATAAATGAAATTCTTAATGAGATAAAAGAAGAAGGATTTAAAGTTGCAATAGTTCCCATTGGTTCTGGGAACGGAATTGCCAGACATTTTAATATTCCTTTAGATATTTCTAAAGCATTAGATTTAATTCTAAAACATAATTATACTAAAGTTGACATTGGCAGAGTAAACGAATCTCTTTTTTTAGGAAATGTTGCTTTTGGAGTCGGTGCGGATTTTATTAAAAACTTTCAGAAAATCAAATATCAAGGATTGGTTGGTTATTTTTTAGCATTTGTAAAAACACTTTTCTCTATAAAAGAAAAACATTTTATTATTGAAACTGATGGTCAAAGAATCGTTACCAAACCGTTGATTTTAATTATTTCAAATACAAAACAGCAAGGCTACAACTTTACGGTCACCCCAAAAGCAAGAACTGATGATGGTTTTTTAGACATGTTTATTATTGAAAATATTTCTAGTTTTAAAAATATTAAAAACATATTCAAAATAATTTTTGGGTTTAAGTTTTACCCCAGTGAATGTATTTATAAAAAAATCAGAAATTTAAATCTTACCCCAGAAAAACCGATTGATAGTTTCCAAATAGATGGTGAAAATTTAATCGCAAACGATAGATTTTACAAAATCAAATTGTTAAAAAAAAAACTCCAACTAATTAGCCCCAATTAATAAAATTTTGCATTTAATCTAAATTTATTAAATTGACAAATGATAAATTGGCACATGAAAATAATGAAAATGGTTATGAAAAAATTCAATTTAACAACATACGACATAGCTCTAATTGCCTATTTAGAGGGAATTTTAACTGCAGTAATCATATATGAATTTATACTTTAGTTAAAGTAATGGAATGAGTTTTTCCAAATTAATTTTTCTTGATCCTTTAAGTAGGATTGTATGACCTGTAATCAGGTTTTTTTTTAAATATCCAATTAATTCAATAGTATCCTTAAAAAATTGAATTCTTTCTGAGTTAAATTTGAGTTGATTAAATATTTTTCCCACAAGAAAAATTTTCAAATCTTGATTTTTTTTAACAAAGTTTAGTATTGCTTCGTGCTCTAGTAAAGAAGTTTTTCCAATTTCATACATATCTCCTAGAATTAAGATTTTTTTAATTTCTTTAAATTTCATAAAGGACTGGATTGAAGCTTTCATGCTAGTCGGATTAGCGTTATATGAGTCAACAAAAAGGAGATTTTTTTTTGTCTTTATCAGTTCTGAACGATTATTTTTCGGGATATAATTATTAATACCACTTTCGATTTGATCAAAACTTAGACCAAAATGAATTCCAATAGCAATGGATGCATTGATATTATCAAAGTTATATTCTCCATATAGATTTGATTTAATTTTCTTTTTGTTAATGTTTGCCTCACAGAATTTTTTATTGGATGTAGAATTATTAATTAAATAATTGGATCTTTTGGATTTACCAAATGAAAAACTTTTAATTCCTCTTGATTTTTCTCTTTGAATCTTATCATTAGTATTGACTAAAATCATACCCTTTTTTTGTCTTATGTATTCATACAACTCACATTTGCCTTTTATAACTCCATCTATCCCTCCAAAACCCTCAAGGTGGGCTTTGCCAAAATTTGTTATATAACCAATATTAGGATCAGCTATTCTGCATAATAAGTCAATTTCACCAATATGATTTGCGCCCATTTCAATTATAGCTAAATCTGTTTTTTTATTAATATCTAGAATAGTTAAGGGAACACCAATGTGGTTGTTAAAATTATTTGATGTACATGTAACATTAAATTTTTTTGACAAAACAATATTAAATAACTCTTTTGAGGTTGTTTTTCCATTTGAACCTGTTAAACCGATAACTGGGATGTTAAATTTTGATCTGTGATGTTTAGCTAATGCCTGTAAAGTTTTTAAAGTATTTTTTACTTTAATAGCCTTTTCTGATTTATGATTTAGTTTCTCTTCATCATATATAACAAATGATGCCCCTAAACTCATTGCTTGATCAATAAATAAATTTCCGTTAAAGTTTTGACCTTTTAAGCAAAAGAAAATATTTTTCTTTTCTATTGTTCTGGTGTCCGTGGATATCCCAGAACTTTTTGAAAATAGAGAATGTATGAAATCTATTTTCATGATATAAAAAATATCTTGAAATTTAAATTATCCCCTTCTTTTATGACGAGCGGATTTCTTTTTTTTACTTTTTGACCCTAGTCTAGTCATTGCACATCGGAATCCAATATAGTCGGTGGCTATATACTGGGGTAAATATCTTCTTTGAGCAGGGTCAAGAAAATATGCACGATCCTTCCATGAACCACCTTTATAAACTCTTACTTCGTCTGTAATCAATGAGGTTCTTTTTATTGATTTATCCTTAGAACGAATAATATTACCATCTTGGTCTTTTGTTACTCTAGGGTGAGTTGGCGCATCATACATTTTAGTAGATTCTGGTCTTCCATCACCTGCATCATCTTCAGAACCTAATTGACCTGCAAATTGACGAGTTGATTCAATATCGCCATCCCTATAGTTTCTATTATCACTTTCAGTAAAGTTTTGTCTCAAAAATGTTTCTTCTTCATCAACAGGAACCTGCTTTAATTGACCAGGTATTCTTTTTAAGAGAACTTTCCCATTAGGAAGTGTATCGTAAACTAATTGATCCGGTTGAATTATTTCTGCTTTCCCGTCTGGACCTATGACTTCTTTTAAATAAACATTACCTCTGTAATAATTAAAATCATTAGCTTCATCATCAACTATAGGTCTATAAACATCAGATACCCACTCAGCAACATTCCCAGCCATGTCATAGACGCCAAAGTCATTTGGAGGGTAGGCTTTTACTTGAATCGTAATATCAGCACCATCATCTGACCAGCCAGCAATTCCACCATAATCTCCTTCACCTAACTTAAAGTTTGCTAATTGGTCTCCTTCTGTTCTTCTATCGCTAGATCTTGTGTATTCCCCGCTCCAAGGATATTTCTTTTTACCTCTATAAGCATTATAAGCCCTATCTCCAACTAAGGCTAACGCTGCATATTCCCATTCAGTCTCCGTAGGTAATCTATATGATGGTAGTAGCAAACCTTTGTCTACTCCAGCGTAAACACTGATGGTGTCCTTTATTTTCCCTTTTTTACCTGCAATACTGTCAATTTTTCCTCCATAGGTTGCAGATGGATTTTTTTGATATGCTTTTGTGTTAAAAGTACTATTAGCATCCACTTGACCTCCTTCAACTTGATTGATTCCGTATCGAACATCTTTTTCGATATAAGCCTCTCTTTCTAAAATAAATTCATTCACTCTGTCAGTTCTCCATTCAGCAAATTGAACCGCTTGTAACCAATTTACTCCTACAACTGGATATTCCGCATAAGCAGGATGTCTTAAATAATTTGTTGTTAACTCTTCAACATATCCAAGTTGGTTTCTCCATACTAATGTGTCTGGAAGGGCACCCTCATATATTTGTTTATACTGAGGATTATCTTGAGGAAAAACCATTTTCAACCAATCTAGATATTCTAGATACATAATGTTGGTCACCTCGGTTTCATCAATATAAAATGACATAACATGCTGTCTAGTGGGCGTATTATTCCAATCATGCATAACGTCGTCTTGAACTTGGCCTTTAGTAAACGTTCCACCTTCAATAAATACCAATCCAGGTCCAGTCTCTTGATCTTCGTAATCAATATTATATTGAAAACCACCTTTTTTGGAATTAATATCCCAACCTGTAGCCCTAGAGGCGTTATTTTTGCCACATGTAATAAAAAGTAGGGTAATAATTAGAATTAAAAATTGGACTTCTAATAATTTAAAATCAGAAATTTTTTTCATTCCGAATTTCATATCTTCTGCAATATACAACATATTCACGCAAAATTATTTAAGTTTTTTTTTCCTTTTGCAACTTATAACGAAAAATTATTGCAAATATTATTGCCAAAAATATTCAAGTATCAAAGATTATTATAAGAAAATCCATTATCTGGCGTTATATACGAAACGAAAGCAATTGTCCTATCGCAAAATTTTTATTTTAATTTTTATTTTCTTTCTAATAAAAATTAGCATTTACTCCCAAAATAATAGTAGAGTAATTACTACAGGAGTTCCTTTTCTGCTTATTTCACCTGATGCAAGATCTGCAGGCATGGGTGAATTAGGAGTAGCTACTTCTCCAGATATTTTTTCCCAACAGTGGAATCCTTCTAAATACGTATTTGGTGATATTGGGAAGAAAATTGGATTAAGTTATACTCCTTATTTGAGTAAGCTTGTCAATGATATTTTTTTAGCAAACATTACATATTCTCTCAAGAAAAATGACAGAAGTGCCTGGGGATTTAGTTTAAAATATTTTAGTTTGGGCGATATCCAATTTAATGATTTAGTGGGTAATACAATTGTACAGCAGGGAATCGAAAGACCAAATGAATTAACATTTGATGCTTCCTATGGTTTAAAACTGAATCAATTTTTCTCAATGGCAATTGCTGCTAGATACATTAGATCAGATTTAAAGCTCTCCAGCGATGCAGACCCAACCCCAGCCAGTTCTATTGGAATTGATATTTCTGGTTTCTACAGCGGAAAAATTTTTAATTTTAAGAAAAAGACTGCAAGATTTCGACATGGATTTAATATATCAAATATTGGACCCAGGCTAAAATATGATGAAGGCGGTCAAAAAAACTTTATTCCAACAAATATTAAAATAGGGTCAAGTTTAGATTTAATTATCGACGAAGTTAGCGTTCTAAGTTTTAACTTAGAATTTAACAAACTTCTTGTTCCTTCACCAATAGCTACATACAAAGATGGAGTCTTTATAGGATACCAGCAGCCTGATGTGAGTTTCATAAAAGGTATTTTTGATTCATTTGCAGATGCTCCAGGAGGTTTTAGTGAAGAATTGAAAGAAATAACATGGGCATTTGGATTAGAATATATATTTCAAAAGTCCTTTTCTTTAAGAACAGGTTACTTTAATGAAAGTATAGAAAAGGGATCAAGGAGATTTTTAACTTTAGGAGCAGGTTTTGATATCGATTTTGCTAATATTGATATTTCATACTTATTCTCAACATCAAAAATTCGAAATCCTCTAGAAAATACTTTACGTTTTTCTATAGCATTACCTTTAAGCAATCAAAATACTAGCATTGAAGAAAGTGTTAAAGAAATCAATGATTAGTGATTGTTTTTTACAATTGATTACTTGACTATTTTTGTTTAAAAAATGGTATTTTTGTGTTATAAATTTTATTTGTTTACATTTTCTTAATTGATGAAAAAAATTACGAAAGACACTTATATTAATTGGTTTGAAAATATGCTTTTCTGGAGAAAGTTTGAGGACAAATTAGCTGCTGTTTATATTCAGCAAAAAGTCCGAGGTTTTTTGCATCTATATAATGGTCAAGAAGCAATTTTAGCTGGGGCACTTCACGCCATGAAGATTGGGAAGGATAGGATTATAACCGCCTACCGAAATCATGTACAGCCTATAGGGATGGGTGTAGACCCAAAGAGGGTTATGGCTGAGCTTTATGGGAAAGCAACTGGAACCTCTACAGGCTTAGGTGGTTCTATGCATATTTTTTCAAAAGAGTTTCGGTTTCATGGAGGTCACGGAATAGTGGGCGGTCAAATACCCCTTGGAGCAGGTATGGCATTTGGGGATAAGTATCATGAAAGAGATTGTGTAACTCTTTGTTTCATGGGAGATGGGGCGGTAAGACAAGGTTCATTGCATGAAACTCTGAATTTAGCAACTTTATGGAAATTACCTGTTGTTTTTATTGTTGAAAACAATGGTTACGCTATGGGGACCTCTGTTGCTAGAACTGCAAGCCATGAAGAAATTTGGAAATTAGGATTAGGATATAACATGCCTTGTGAACCTGTTGATGGTATGAATCCTGTTACAGTAGCAAAGTCTCTTGATAAGGCGATTACAATTGCCCGAAAAGGGGAAGGTCCCTCATTTATAGAAATGAAGACTTACAGATACAGAGGCCATTCTATGTCAGATGCACAAAAATATAGAACAAAATCTGAAGTTGAGGAATACAAAAAGATAGATCCAATTACGCAGGTTAAAAAAATTATTATCGAAAAAAAATACTTGAAAGATGATGAAATTTCTTCCATTGAAGAAAAAGTAAAAATTCAAATTTTGGAATGTGAAAAATTTGCTGAGGAATCACCGTATCCAGACATTTCAGTTATGTATGACGCTGTCTATGAGGAACCAAATTATCCTTTTTTAAATCATAAATTAAAATAAATAATGGCTGAAATTATCAACATGCCCAGGCTCAGTGATACCATGGAGGAAGGAACAGTTTCTGCATGGCTTAAGAAAGTTGGGGATCAAATTAATGAGGGTGACATTTTAGCTGAAATAGAAACAGATAAAGCCACAATGGAGTTTGAATCTTTCCATTCAGGCGAGTTGCTTTACATTGGGGTAGAGGCTGGTAAAACTGTCCCGGTGGACTCCATGCTAGCCATAATTGGTGAAAAAGATGAAGATATATCATCTCACATTGGTATTGGTAAACAAGACTTTGTGTCAAAAAAAAATAATATAGATCAAGGCAGCAAAAAATTAAAAGAAGAATCACAAACTGGGAGTAATGATGTAAGTATAGAAAAAAATGCTCAAAATAACTATGAAATAATTAGAATGCCTCGCCTTAGTGATACTATGGAAGAAGGAACCGTATCAGCATGGCTCAAAAAAGTTGGTGATGAAGTTAAAGAAGGAGACATATTAGCTGAAATTGAAACTGATAAAGCAACAATGGAGTTTGAGTCTTTTCACAGTGGAACTTTACTTCATATTGGTGTTGAAGAAGGTAAATCCACCCCAGTTGACGAAGTTCTAGCTTTGATTGGAGACAAAAACACTGATATTGAAAAAGCCCTTATTTCACTCGGAAAAAAAAGTGTTATTGAAGAAAAAGAAGAAATTAAAAACGAAATACCATTACGAGAGAATAAATCTTTTAAAAACATAGAAAATGAAGACTTTAGCGCTCCTAAAAATGAATCTAAAAGTGAATTAGTAAATATTGAAGAAAGTAGAATCTTTGCATCTCCCTTAGCAAAAAAAATGGCATCTGAAAAGGGGATTATGTTAAATCATGTAGTTGGTACTGGCGATGGTGGAAGGATTATTAAAAGAGATATCTTGAATTTTACATCTTCTCCACATTCCATTAAAAAATTAGAAAAAGAATCGAGTAGTCAAATGCAAAACTCTCAAATCCGTAAAACGATTGCTAAAAGATTGTCAGATTCAAAGTTTTCTGCTCCTCATTACTATTTAAATGTTGAATATAATGTTGATAATCTTGTGTCATTTAGAGAGCAATATAATTCTCAGCCTGAGACAAAAATTTCATACAACGATTTAATAATAAAAGCTACTGCTCTTTCTTTGAAATTTCATCCTGAAATAAACAGCCAATGGAGTGATATTGAAATAACTCAACATAAACATGTTCATGTTGGGGTAGCGGTTGCGGTGGAGGACGGATTAGTTGTTCCTGTTTTAAAATTTGCTGATAATTTAAGTTTAAATGAAATTGGATTAAAGGTTAAGGATTTTGCTAGTAGAGCTCAAGAAAAAAAATTATTACAAAATGAAATTGAAGGAAGCACATTTACAATATCCAACCTAGGTATGTTTGGTATTGAATCTTTCACCTCAATCATAAATCAACCAAACTCCGCTATTTTGTCAGTTGGTAGTATTATTCAAAAACCAGTTGTTAAAAACAATAAGATTGTAATTTCAAACACAATAAAACTAACCTTGGCTTGTGATCACAGAACTATAGATGGCGCATCTGGTTCAAAATTTTTACAGACCCTAAAAGACTTTATTGAAAATCCAATAAAAATACTTTTGTGAAACTTATTTTTCATTATTTAAACTCATAATATTATGATTTTATTGAGTTTTATTCCAGTTAATGCAAAAAAAAGCATAAGAGATTTAATCAATAATAATGGATTGAACATAATTACAGTCCCGCAGAGAAAAACAAAAAGGGGTGACTTTAGGGTATATGGTAATGGATTTAAAAAAATCACCTTAAATAGGGATCAAAATAAATTTAGATTCTTAATAACCCTACTTCACGAAATAGCACACCAATTAGTTTATCAAAAATTTGGCAATAAAATTAAACCCCATGGTATTGAATGGAAAAAAAAATTTAGAGAAATAGCAAGTCCTTTTTTGCTTGAGTCGATCTTCCCCAGGACTATACTTAATAGTTTAATAATTTACTTTAAAAATCCAAAATCAAGTACAGATTTAGATGAAGAACTTTCAATTTCTCTAAGTAAATTCGATAATCTAAAAGAGTATTTTTTTTTAGAAGAACTGGAAATGGGACAACTGTTTTTGTATGGAAAGGGGAATATATTTAAGAAGATTAGTAAAAAAAGGAAAAGATTTGTTTGTGAAAAAATTTCTAACAGAAAATTGTACCTCTTTCAGCCAAACAGCTTGATATTAAATTATAAATATGAAAAAAGATAATAATTTTTATGCTCTTATTTTGGCTGGGGGCTCTGGAACCCGTTTTTGGCCAGCAAGCAGAGAATCTCTCCCGAAACAATTTATCGATTTGACTGGGTCAGGAAAGACACTTATTCAAGAGACATTCGTTAGAATTAATAAAATCATCAAAACAAAAAATATTTTTATTTCAACAAATGAAAAATATAAA
>MDTG01187576.1_pt1 | contig 12243 bp, 10 predicted proteins | sample 811421 | NCBI WGS metagenome assembly MDTG01 (sample SAMN05326645, study PRJNA326480) | marine metagenome | isolation source: seawater | place: Pacific Ocean: South East | collected 2011
CATATTTACATGAGCCAATTAATGTACCTAGAGTTGTTTTTCCAGAACGGCATGCACCAATTAATATAGATGTTCGAAAATTATAAAGTCGATTAGCTGAAGAAAAAGAAAGTGTATTTTTTGAAAAAAAAGAACTATTTTTCATTTTTTTATCATGAATGATGGTCGTTTCTTAGAAAATGATAACTGCTTTATTTCTGAATTATCATTTTTTTTGAAAAATTCATTTACTGCCTTTGTCTCCCCCGGGAATACATTATAGTCATCAAAAATGATGATACCGCCGATTACAACTTTGCTAAATAGCATTTCAAGTATTAGCTTCGTTGGCTCATAAACATCAACATCAATATGAAGAAGTGAAATTTTAATATCTTTATTATCATTTAAAAATTCTGGAAGTGTTCTAAGTATATTGCCTTTTATTAGAGAGTAATTATCAATTTTCTTATTTATAAAAATCTTTTCTAATTCTTTTTTATCTATACTTTTTGACCCAGCTTCATTAATAAATTTCTCTCTTAGTTTTTTATCTGCCTGGAATTGAGTTTCTGGAAAATGATCAAATGTGTCAAAAGCAACAATTTTTTTATCCAATTCTTCTTGAAAAATTTTTCTAAAGGAAGCAAGTTGAATCAGTGAGACTCCTTTGAAAACACCAAATTCAAATATATCACCTTTCAAGCCGATTGATTTAGAATATAATTCATAATGAGCAATCAATTTTGATATTCTATCTACATCTGAGGTCTCATAAAATTTATTTTCAATTTCAAAAGGGTTGTCAGTTTTCATAATAAAAAGTTAAGTAATTTTACCAAGCTGTCCATCCACCATCAATAGTTAGCGTACTACCATTCATGTATGACGAAGAGTCAGAGGCTAAGAATATTATTGGACCTCTTAATTCTTTTTTATCACAAGGTCTTCCAATTGGTGATAGTTTCTTAAAATTTTTTAAAAATTGTTTATTTGGTTTATCTATAATGGCATGAGGTATGAGAACATTGGCTCTAATTCCCTTTCTACCATAATGGGCTGCAATATACCTTGTAAAATTAGGTATCATGGACTTACTTGCAACATAATCAATTGGCTTGAAAGCCATTTTCTCATTTTTTGAATAATATAAATGATGATTTGGAGACACTAGGGAATATGTCGAAGCAACGTTAATAATGTTGCCTTTTTTCTTCTTAATCATTTCTTTCAATACCTGCTTGGTAATAATAAATGTGCCATTCACATTTACATTCATCGACTCGTTCCATCTTTCGATAGAAAAATTTTCAAAAGAATTATTTAAGTTATTTTTACTTGGGTTATCTATTTTGGCATCTATTGCTGCTAAATTAATAAGCACATCGATGGATTTAAATTTATTTACAATTGACTTTATTGCTGACTTTACCTGTATATGGTTTGAAATATCACATTTAAAAGTTTCGATTTTAATATTATATTTTTTTTTGATTTTGTTTTTTAAATTTTGAAGATTTTTTTCATTGCATACATCGAGTAGAGCTAAATCTGCTCCCCTCGAAGCTAGCGCATGTGAGATTTCCTTTCCAATAAGTCCATTTGCTCCAGTTACTAAAATTATTTTTTTTGTTAGTGAAAATTCATCCATATCATTTACTTGCTTTAATAGCTATATCAACAACTTGAAAAGCATCTACAATATTACTAGTAATAGATTTGTTATCTTTTACAAGTTTTAAGAAATATTTCATCTCATCAAGAAATAATTGATTTCTATCAAAATCAATTAGTTTCTTTTTTGATGTTTTCTTTCCGTCTAAAAAGAGCAATGCTTCATTTTCATAATAATTAAACTGTATTTGTCCTTTGGTCCCAATAATTTCAATATTTCTTTCTGGTGGGTTGTTTAAATAATTTAAATGTATATTTGCAGTAGATTTATTATTAAAGTTTATGAGTATGTCCATAATATGATCAGAGGAAATTTTTAATTTTGATTCTTTATTTTTCAAACCATATACATTTTTTGGTTTTCCACAAAATAATATAGCAAGATCAATATCATGACTTAGAGTAAGTGCAGGGCCTCCACCCATCTCTTTTTTACCAGCATAACTTTTTTTATAATTCTCCCATGGATGCCAATTTGGTAAATATTCACCCCACTTAGATCTATAATGAATTACTTTTCCAATTTTTCCTTCATTAATCCAACTATTCATCTTTACAATACATGGGTGAAATCGCATCATGTATCCAACAAAAACTTGTTTTTTCTTTCTTTTTATTAACTTTAGAAAGTTCGTCCACTCTTTTCTATCATGCGTTATTGGTTTTTCGATAAATATGTGGCAGTCATTCTTTAAACAAGAGATTGCTGTTTTTAGATGTAGATGACTTGGATTACATATAATTGCTATATCTGGCTCATGCTTAAGTGCTTTGTATAAATCTGTTTCAACTAAATAATTGTCTTTAACTGTTCTTAGAGGTTTCTTTTTTGTACGTAGCAAAATAAGGTCATTGTATCCTAAATAATTCAAATTTTTAATATGCCTTTCACCAATAGAACCTACTCCACATATTAAGATTTTTGTCATAACCTGAAACAATTTAATTTCTTCATCATAATTTCAGCTAATATCAGACTAAACTTATTATCTACATCAACATAATATTCTGGATCAATTTCAAGCGGAAAAATAATTTTTCCTGTCATTGATTTTTGTTTCAAAATCGTATTTGCCCTTATTATGTCTAAAGTTCCAGTTTGTGCCCAAATCTCAGGCAAAAGCTGTCTAGCAGTATTAAAAGGTTCATTTACTCCTCTAATTTTTAGTAATGGCTTTAATTGGCCATTATTTTTCTTTTTCCACATTTTAAACGGTGTTGTAAGGGGAATTGCAACGCTTCTTATGGAGTCAATTTTTTTATTTTTTTTTAAAATATTTATGCCTTTGTTCATCATTTCTGAATTTCTTAATGGAGAGGTTGGTCTTAAATGAACCACAATGTCTGGAACATAATTTTCATTTTTATCTAACCAATCTAGAGTATGTTTAAACACTGAGTAATCTGAGCTAGAGTCTCCTGATAATTCTTCGGGTCTTAAAAATGGAACTTCTGCCCCATATTTTTTTGCAATTTTAGAAATATTTTTTGAATTAGTTGAACAAATCACCCTTTTTATGTTTTTTGATTTTTTTGCTGCAGTGATGCTATAAGCTATTAACGGATGGCCACATAGTGGAACTATATTTTTATTTTTAATACCCTTGCTTCCCTTTCTTGCGGGAATTATTGCTAAAATTTCCATATATAAAAAAGTTTTCTATAATTTTTCCGACTCTAATTTATCTAATGCATACCAGAATCCAGAACCAAAATTCTTGTGCCCTTGCCAAACTTCAGGAATAAACGATGCATCTGGCACATGTTTATTCAAACATCCAGCAATTTTTTTTAAATCTAATTCTCCTTCGCCGAACTGTACTCCTTCTCCATCAACACCATATGAGTCTGAAAAGTGGATGTGGGCTGTATGATCTGACAATTTCATTATATAACTTTCTAAATCCCAGTCGTAATAATTACATGCCAGCATAGCATGTGAGATATCCAGGCAAATACGATAGGAATGTTGTTTACAAAATGAAACTATGTCATCTGGATTTATAAATAAGTTATGAAATCGTTGCCCACCAAAGTGCCATGGAAGAGGTGGCATTGTTTGAATGATTATTTCAATTTCTGGGTCTATAATTTTTGATAAACTATTAATAATATTTAAATACATTTCTGATTTCGATTTCTCACTTACAGGAGAATTTAGAGACGCACCGCCTGCATTAATAATAATTCTTATTTTCTCATCACTATTTGGAAAAAATAATTTTAACTTTTTAGTAACATTTATGGTACCTCTTAAATATTCAATAGATTTTTTTCTATATTCAGAATTTTTTGAACTCAAATCTAATATGTGATCGTTTGCGAATAATTCGGGTGCATGTACTAAATAGTTAAATTTATAACTGTTATTAAGATAATTTGAAGGTTCTAATTCTAAATCATTATAACTTAAATGAAACTCAACCAGATCAGGATTAGAATGCTCAATCAATTTATTCAAATCATGATATCTAACTGGTATGCCCCAAGGTCTGTCAAATTTATATTTTCTTGGTTCAGAAATAAGTTCTCTATCAAGGTCTGATGGATAAAAAAAATCATATTTCTTCATATCTCTAGTTAATTGTTTCCCAATCAAAAGATTTTTCTTATAAGGCTCTAATCCAATGCCTGGGCTTCTCACTTCAATCATATCTTTTCTGATTAAATTCCCTTTTTCTAAGTCACAATTAATAATTAGGCTCTTGCCTAAGGTTTCACGGTTCATTCTTTCACCTTGAGATAAAGTTTTTGTTAGACCATTGCCTAAAGATTGCTCAGTTTCTCTGATCCCTCTCACCATTGAAGAAAATTCTTCTGGAAGCAAACTTACAATATGATCATTTCCTTCCATACTTTTATCTAATGTAAAATGTTTTTCAATTATTCTTGCACCCAATGCAACTGCTGCAATAGGAATTGAATAGCCTCTTTCATGACCTGAGTATCCAACAATACATTCACCTAGGTTAGCTAAGCGACTCATATAATTTATATTTATGTCTTTAAAATTTGCAGGATAAGTAGAATTGCAATGTAAAAGAGAGTAATATGATCCAAGGGATTTTAGATAATCTATTGACCCGATAATTTCTTGTTCACTCGTCATGCCAGTAGAGCAAATCAAAGGTTTACGAGTTTTTGATAATTCATAAAGAAGGTCATGGTTCGTAAAATCTGCAGAAGCAACTTTAAAACCCTCCATCCCATAATCGTCTAATATTTTAACACTTTCAAAATCCCATGGTGTACACAAAGGCATAATTTTTTTATCGTGGGCATAGTCAAATACTCTTTTTAAATCATCATTGTTTAACTGAAATTTTTCTAATAAATCTAAAACATATTGAGAACCTAAATCCTCATTTTCGGATTTCTTATGGGTATCTCCATATAAGTACTTCATATTTCTCATTTGGAACTTCACACAATTAGCACCGGATTTAATTGCCTCATCAACAAGTTTTTTTGCAATCTCAAGATCACCGTTATGATTATTTCCAATTTCTGCAATAATATATGTGGGAAACTCTTTGCCTATGTTAAATTTTCCAATTGAAAAATAGTCTGGATTTTTTTTAGCAATAGCGACGATTTGTAAATCTGGATTTAATATTGGTGCGACAGATAGTTTAGAGTTTATAATACTGTTATTACTGTCATTTAAAGCTTCCTCTAAAATATATTTAAATCTTATATTACAAACTTTACTCGACACAGTTTTAAAGTCTGGAGGATCATTCTTAATCATCCACCTTCTTATATCTCCATCAGATATAGATCCTAAAACCTTATTGTTTTTATCTACAACAAATACAATTTTATTTTTATTGTGATCAATTCTTTTGAGAACTGTATCAAGAGTATCAAATTCTGATACTAAATATTCTTTAAAATTTTTATCAATAATCATAATTATTTATATTTTAGCGTTTAATTATTTTTTTATAATTGATTTTAAATAAGTACCATATTCATTATTGCCTATTTTTCTTATACTTTTTAACAAAGTTTTTTTATCTATCCATTTGTTGTAGTAAGCAATTTCTTCCAAACAAGCAACTTTCAAACCCTGTCTATTTTCTACAATACTTATGAATTTTCCTGCTTCAATTAAGTTTTCATGAGTTCCAGTGTCAAGCCAAGCAAACCCTCTCCCAAAAGACTCAATTTTTAACATTCCTTTTTTAAGATAAATTTGATTTATACTTGATATTTCATATTCGCCTCGATTTGAAGGTTTTATAGTGTTTGCATATTTTACTACATTATTATCGTAAAAGTATAATCCAGTAACTGCAGATCGAGATTTCGTATTATTTGGTTTTTCTCTGATTTTTACAGGTTTGTCCAATTTATTAAATTCAATAATTCCGTATGCATTAGGATCCCTTACTTGGTAACTAAAAATAGTAGCTCCTTTCTTTCTTCTTGTAGACCTTTTCAAAAATTCTTGAATACCTTGTCCATAAAAAATATTATCTCCAAGAATTAAACACACATTATCTTTTCCTATAAAATTTTTACCAATCTTAAAAGCTTCAGCTAAACCATTTGGTTTTTCTTGAATATCGTAACAGATATTAATACCTAACAGAGAGCCATCTCCTAACAGTTGCTTATACTGATGTATGTCATTTGGTGTAGATATTACTAGTATGTCTCTTATACCTGCAAGTAACAGAATTGATAATGGATAATATATCATCGGCTTATCATAGATTGGTATTAACTGTTTAGAAATTGACAAAGTAATTGGAAATAGTCGTGTACCTTTGCCTCCCGCTAAAATTATTCCCTTCCACTTGTGGCTCATATAATTCCTTTTCTCACAATTGAGTCTAAATTTTTATCAATGATCTTTTCCCACCAAGCACGATTTTCTGTGTACCAGATAATTGTCTCATATAGAGCACTTTTGAAATCTTTTTTTGGTAACCACCCTATTTCATTTCTAATTTTAGACGCATCGATAGCATATCTTTTATCGTGAGCAGGTCTATCTTTAACAAATGTAATTAAGCGCTTTAAGTCTTTTTGGCCGGTGACTTCTTCGAGAATTTCACAAATCATATTAATTACTGATAAATTAGAATATTGATTGTCTCCACCAATATTATAGGTATTTCCAATTGAGCCATGTTTCATAATTTTTAACAGCGCCTCTGTATGATCATCAACGTATAACCAATCTCTTACTTGATCACCCTTTCCATAAATAGGAATATCTTCATTTCTCAAAATCTTTATAACTGATAGTGGTATAAGTTTTTCAGGGTATTGATATGGGCCAAAGTTGTTTGAACAATTGGTAATTATTGTAGGTAAGTTATATGTTTTATTCCACGAATTTACTAAGTGATCTGCACTTGCCTTTGAGGCTGAATAGGGTGAACTGGGATCATATCTACTTGTCTCAGAAAAAACTGAATTATCAAATTCTAGTGATCCAAAAACTTCGTCTGTGGAGATGTGTTGAAATAGGAATTTACTTTTTTTATTTTTTTCAAGTGAATTCCAATACTGAAGGGAAATATCTAATAAATTAAATGTTCCAACAATATTCGTTTGAATAAAAATAGATGGTCCATCAATTGAATGGTCAACATGTGACTCAGCAGCTAAATGAATAATATTATCTGGTAGATATTTGTTAAAAAGTTCTTCTACTGATTTCCTATTACATATATCTACTTTTTCAAATCTATAATTTTTATTTTCTTCTATATCTTTAAGACGACTGACGGTGCCAGCGTAGGTAAGATTATCAACATTTATTATTTTTACATTTTTGTATATTGATAAAATTCGCCTAATAAGACTTGAACCAATAAAGCCTGCACCTCCTGTAATTATAATGGTTCTGTTTTCTATCATAATTACTTAACTAGATACCATTTAAATTATTAACAGAGAGATTTAAGGAATAATTTTTTAATTTAGAGACAATTTCTTTGAATGTCACATCAACATTTTTTTCTTTCCTCCATTCAACTCTTACATCTGGCGAGATTGGGAATTCAGCTTTTATGTCAATGCCACTAACATTATTAATTGTTCCATCTTCATAATCTTTATATATTCCTTTTACATCCCTTCTTTTTAATTCATCCAAAGGAGTATCTAAAAATATTTCTATATAGTTCGTTATATTTTTTCTATTAAAACTATGTAAGTCGTGGAAAAGACCAATCACACCTATTACAACATTAACTCCTTGACTCACAAGAAGTTGACAAAAGCGAGAATACTGAAGACCTAGCGCTTTTCTTTCTTCATAGGAATATACTTTTGACTTTAAGACTTTTCTTAAAATATCGCCATCTAATTGAATTACAGATTGATTATTTTTTTTTAAAAGATCTGTTAATAAATTTGCCATAGTCGTCTTACCTGATCCGGATAAACCGGTTATCCAATAACATCTAGGTTCTTTAAAAATATTATTTAACTCATTCATTATTTAATCAATTGAAACATTATTTGTGATTTCTACCATCTTCATGAAATTTAAATTTTTATTTATTAACTCTGAATATGTACCACTACTAGCAATTTCTCCTTTTTCTAGGAAATGGATCTGATCACAGTTTTTAATAGTGCTCAATCTATGCGCAATGATGATAATAGTTTTTTTACTTTTTAATTTTGTAATTGAATTCATTATATTTTTTTCAGTAATATTGTCTAGTGAGCTTGTTGCTTCATCAAAGACAAGAATATCTGGGTCATTGTAAAGTGCTCTAGCAATACCGATTCTTTGAGCTTGACCACCACTTATTCTTACACCTCTCTCTCCAACATACGTATTAAATTTATCAGGTAACGAGTCTACATACTCATCCAATTCAGCAAGCTTTGCTGCCTTAAGAACTCTATCATAATCAATATCCTTTTCTGGAATTGCAAAGGCAATATTATTTTTAATCGTATCATCAATTAAATAAATATTTTGAGGGACGTATCCTAATTTTTTTTGCCAAGAAGTTAAATTACTTGAGTCAATTTTTTGATTATCGATTAATATATAGCCATTTAAAGGCTTTAGTAAGCCAAGCATCAAGTCAATCAATGTTGTTTTGCCAGAACCAGTTGATCCAACTACTGCATTTAGAGACTTACATTTAAATGATACATTTATATTATTAAGTACATTTTCATTTGTGCCAGGATATCGATACGATATTTTAATTAATCTCAGCTCTTTTTCAAAAGGCTTTAGTGATTTCTGATCTAAATTATTAATGGATGATTGATATTTTTTAAAGCTATTCATATCTCTAATTAATATTTCCATTGCTGGTTTATTGTATCTTATTTGAACAAAGCTATGATAAACTTGTTGCAAACTAGGCATCAATCTATACCCAGCTAAAGCATAAAGTGAGACGATTGGTATTACATCTAGATAGTTGTTATTAGTTGCTAATAAATAAACAACTATTAAAAGTATTCCTCCAAATGCAAATGTTTCGAGGGCATACCTTGGTAAAAGTGATACAATAGCACTTTTAGAGGTATATAATGCGAAGTCTTTGGCGGGGGCAGAATATTTGTCTATAAATTGTTTTTCACTTCCTTTTAGTTTTATGTCTTTAATGCCTGAAAATGCTTCATTAGCATGTTTAAACTTATTTAAAACAGACTCAGTAGATTTTTCACCAATTTCTCTTAGATTATTTCTTACAAAAAGATAAATCATTCCATACGAAAAACTTAATACTAATGCAATTGAAATACTGAGTGAAGGATTTGCGTAAATAATTAAGGCTAGTAAAAAAATTATTATAATTATTTTTGATGCTGCAAGTAAAAAAGGATACACCACACCAATAATAATTCTATTAACTTCTGACAAAACATTTTTACTCAAATCAGATGTATTTCTATCAAGGAAAAAATGGTAAGGCTGATATAAGTAATTTGACAACATATTCTGAGAAAGCCTAAATGATTGAAAATGTACAAATCTGGTTATCCACCAAAAAATAAAGGCTGAGAAAGCATTTGAAGAAGCCAAAAGAAAAAAAACTATAAGTCCAGAAAATATTAAGAAGTCTCTGTAGTTTTCATAACCAAAATAAACATAGACTCCATTAAGTAATGAATTTCTCTCAATTATGCTCGTGTCCATTACTAAAGACATGAACGGAATAATGGATGCTACACTGGTTAACTCAATTATACCATGTATAAGAATTCCTAAAAATATGACAAATACTCTGATTTTTTCTTGTTTATCAAATATTGCTAATATATTTTTCATTTAATTTCGATTACCAAAGTGACTGTATAATAGAAAACCAGCTGGCATATAGTATATAATACTTATCCAGTTATTAAAAAAATTTAGAGACGGGATCAAAGGCCAAATAGTTATGCACACGGCTGCATAAAGACAAACTTGAAAATCTGATAATAGTTTTTTTTTATAAAAACCAAGTAAATACAGTGTTTGATTTATAAAAATATAGATTATCCATGAAATTAAAAGAAGGTAAGGAAAAATACCTACTACACCTGTTTCAGCTAATAATTGGAAAAAAACATTATGAGGATGAGTATCACAGGATGACGATTTTGTGAAATTTTTCTCATAATATTTTGGGTCAGAACATAAGGTTCTAAATAACTTAGTACCTATTCCGCCGATAGGGTTGTCAAGAAACATATTGATTGAGATTTTAGCCATTGCCTCATGTCTTGTTGAAAAAAAGAAAACTCTATTTTGTTTTGCTTCGACTTCATTTTCATTATTCAGTGGCTCATCAATAATTGAAGTGGAAGTGGAAGTGGAAGTAGAATTAAAATTAAAATCACTCAATGTTTGATCGATAACTCTCTCCTTAACTGCATCGAAAGTAAAAGTTATAACTACTATAATGACAATAGAGATAACAAACGTTATTGCCCTTATTTTTTTCCAATTTTCAGTGAAAAATAAAATTATAAGTGTAGCTAAAAATAAATTAAAAAATCCTGTTCGTTCACCAGCAAGATATATAAGTACATCAGTGAGCACAAGCAGCAACATTGCAAGAATGAAGATTTTTTTTGATTTAGAATAATAAAGTGCAATGAAAGCAAATAGGAAAGGGCTTAATCTTGACAAAAAATTTCCTAATACAAGTTCATCGCCAAAAAGAGATCCTAGTCTTCCTCCATGGTATTCATATCCTAAAATATTTACTCCATAGAAAAATTGTATAAATCCGTCTAGTAATAAAAAAATAAAAACTGTAGACAGAGAATAAGAAAATGATTTACCAAAATTACTATCATTTTCAAGCATGTACCATACTGCCAAAGAAAAAAGTCCAAACCTAAAATAAAATAATGAACTTTCAAGAGATAAAAAATAATTACTAGAAAAAATAGAACTTAAAATTAAAAAAAAACACCATATGAAAAATATTACAACTACTTTTTTTTCAATATAATGACCTATAGTTCTATCTTTTATAGAGATATATAAAAAAATAATTCCTGACATACTTACCGCAAGATCAGATAAAAACGGACCTGTAACTAAAGCAGGTGGAATAAATAACAAGATATAAAATTGAATTTTTTTTAATAAAAGGTTCATACAATTTTTTTATTCAAATATAGTTATATCAAAAATTATTTAGAAAAATACTCTTTGAACCAGTCAACAAATTCTTTAATACCTTTATCAATATTTTTAGTTGGTTTATACCCAGTAGCTTTTGATAGCTTTCTTATGCTTGCGTGCGTTTTATAAACATCTCCAAGCTGCATACCTCTTTCAACTATTTTTGCTTTTTTACCAATATTTTTCTCAATTAGTTTTAAAAATGTAACTAATTTCTCTGGCTTTGAGTTGCCAATATTATAAATATTAAATGGAACTGATCCTTTAGGAATAAAACTAACAACTTTATAAATTCCATTAACAATATCATCAATGTGCGTAAAATCTCTAATATGCTTTCCATGGTTATTGAGTTTCAATTTCTTATTCTTCATTATTGCATCCGTGAAAAGAAATAATGCCATATCTGGTCTTCCCATAGTTCCATAAACTGTGAAAAACCTCAGAGCAGTGCAAGGTAGGCTATACATATTACTATAAGAATGAGCTATAACTTCATTACATTTTTTTGATGCCGCATAAAACGACAGAGGTTTGTCTGTATTATCATCCTCTCTTAATGGAAATTTCCTGGCTGGACCATAAACAGAACTTGTTGAAGCAAAAATAAAATGCTTAACTCTAAATTTCTTTGATAATTCAATCAAATTAAAAAAACCTCTGATATTAGCATTAAAATAAGTTTCTGGATATTTAACGGAGTGAAGAACCCCTGCTTGAGCAGCAAGATTAATTACATACGTAAATTTATACTTTTTGAAAAGTTTTTCTATCTTATCTCTATTTTTAAGATCTAACTTATAAAATTTATGACGTTTATTCTTATTTAAAATTTTTAATCTATCTTTTTTTAATTTAACATCATAATAATTATTCAAATTATCAATTCCAATAACATTATATTTTTTTTCATTTAGTATTTTTAAGACTAAGTGAAAACCAATAAAACCTGCACTGCCTGTAACTAAAATATA
>MDTG01425493.1_pt1 | contig 12243 bp, 10 predicted proteins | sample 811421 | NCBI WGS metagenome assembly MDTG01 (sample SAMN05326645, study PRJNA326480) | marine metagenome | isolation source: seawater | place: Pacific Ocean: South East | collected 2011
AAAACTGGGAATACAGAAAAGGCAAAGAGAATAGCCCACATCACACGATTATGTTGAAATATGTGGGTTATCATTAAGTTAATTTCCCTTTTGCGGAAATAATCCGGTAGGCCGAAAAACAAGTACTATTGCCATCAAAATGTAGACGCTCATTGAAGCAAGCGCAGGGCCGGCAGTGTCCGCGGTAGGACCATCAAAAAAGACCCTTAAAATAATTGGTAATGTGACCCTGCCCATTGTATCCACCAAACCAATTAAAATAGCGGCGATAAATGCACCCCTTACAGACCCGATGCCTCCAATAATGATTACTACAAGTGATAAAATGAGTAATGGCTCTCCCATACCTGGTTCTACAGACGTTAGAGGTCCGATCATCATTCCGGCCAAACCAGCAAATGTTGCCCCCGCTGCGAAAATGAATCTAAAGAGCAATTGTATATTTATTCCAAGTGATGAGGCCATTCTTGGATTGCTTGCACCTGCCCGAACCATTGCGCCGACTTTTGTTTTTGAGACAAAAAGGTGAATGGCAATTGCACACAAAACCCCAATCGCAATCACAAGCAGTCGATATACGGGGTAAGGCGCTTCGGGAAGGATAAAGACGAAACCTGTTAACGATTGTGGAAAATCTGAAAATAAAGCTGCTGGGCCGAAGCCAATTCTTATTGCCTCGTTGAAAAAAAGAATTAAACCAAATGTTGCAAGCACCTGATCCATATGGTCGCGTCGGTATAAATGCCTAATTATAAACAATTCAAGAAGGTATCCTGAGGCAAAGGTGACTGGTATGGCCAACAAAATTCCAAGGTAAAAGTTATTGGTAGCTATTGTGAGGGCTGATGCAGCATAGGCACCAATCATCACTTGAGACCCATGCGCCAGAAACACAAAGTCCATGATCCCGAGAATGAGAGTAAGTCCGGCCGCAATTAAAAACAAGGTCACGCCCGCTTGCAAGCCGTTAAATAATTGTTCAAGTAAAAGAGTAAGAGTCATTAAAAACTAAAACCAAAAATCTTGAGTTTGCTGGCGACGTCTACCCCGCCAGCAAACTTTTTGATAGTTAGAATTTGCAGTCTTTTGCATAGGAGTCCGCATGATCCTTGAACACGGTGCTTATAATTTTGGTAGTCACAACACCGTCACTATCTTTAACCGCTTCTCTTAAATAAAAGTTCTGTATTGGAAAGTGGTTAGTATTCATTTTAAGATCACCACGAGTAGTCGGAATGTCTCCAGCGGCAAGCGCTTTCCTCATTGCCGCAACATCTGTGCTCCCTGATTTTGCCACAGCATGGTCTATCGCAAGTATTGTGTCATATGCCTGAGCAGCATAAAATGACGGATATGCGCCATGTTTTGCTTTATAATCTGAGACGAAGCGCTGATTAATTTCATTGTTCATATCTGGAGACCAAGTTTGCGTGCTTTTTGTTCCTAACGCTGCGTCTTTCAAAGCGGGCAAAGAAACACCGTCAACAGAAAAGACAGTGTACAACTTGCTCACATCATCCATGCCGGCCTGTTTCCACTGTTTGATGAAATTTATTCCCATACCACCGGGTTGAAAAATAAAAGTCGCGGGTGGCTTCGCTGCTCGCAATGCTGATAGTTCGGCTTGAAAATCAGTTTGGCCAAGCTTGGTGTAGACTTCACCTACAACTTCTCCACCATAATATCTTTTGAATCCAGACAACATGTCTTTTCCAGCCTGATAATTTGGCGCCATCAGATATACTGATTTCACCCCGGCGTTTTTCATATGTTCGCCCATAGCTTCTGGTGTTTGATCATTTTGCCAAGACATTGAAACGAAGTTTTCGTGGCACTGGCTTCCAGCAATTGGTGATGGTCCCGCGTTTGAGCTGATTAGCAAGGTGTTTGAACGTGTGACTTGCTTATGAATCGCCATCAGCAAATTTGACCAAATCACTCCGGCGACTACGTCTACTTTATCGCTTTTAATGAGCCTGTTCGCAAGCTGTTTGGCAACATCTGGCTTTCTTTGATCGTCGACAAAAATTATCTCTGCCTCGAGTCCTCCCAGCTTGCCACCTTTATGTTCCATTGCCAATTCGACTGCATTTTTCATTTGCTTGCCAATTATACCAGCGCCTCCAGATAAGGTTGTCATATAACCAACTTTGACGGTATCTGCTTGGGCAGCGCAAGAGTAAGCGACCAAAGCCAAACCCATCGCTAAAGATTTAATTTTCATTTTTTCCTCCCGAAATCTGTCGATAGAAGACAGTAAATATTTGGTTCCTTGAAATAGAGCACATCTGATATCAAACATGAACCTTTGTTATTATTTAACCACTGATTTTAATTAGAGGTTAAGTAAATTCTCGCCATTGCACAATCATGCGCTATAGAGAAAACATAGACCTCGCATTCTGGTATGAATGATATGACCTGAAGATAGATGTAGCCATCTGAGGTTTTTTGACTCTCAGCAATTGGTGCATTGGACTTTGTGACTATTTCATTCATTAATAACGGGGTTCAATGGCAATTGTATTCAAAAAAGGATTGTGTAGAGGAGTAAATAATGTCCGCGTTTGTTTGTGATGCTGTAAGAAGCCCAATCGGAAAATATGGAGGGGCACTGTCGGCGATTCGTCCAGATGACTTGGCCTCTCAAGTTATAAAAGCGCTCATCAGTCGCAATCCTAATTTAAATTTTAAATTGATTGACGAGGTCATATTAGGTGCGGCTAACCAAGCTGGTGAGGATAATCGAAATGTTGCTAGGATGGCTGCATTGCTTGCCGGCCTCTCTGTTGACATTCCAGGGATAACTGTCAACAGGCTTTGTGGATCTGGCATGGATGCTATTGGCTTCGCATCGAGAGGAATTCGTTGTGGGGATTACAAGTTGGTCATCGCCGGTGGTGTTGAAAGTATGAGCCGTTCCCCATTTGTCTTACCCAAATCGCAAATGGCATACAGTAGAGACATGAACATACATGATACTACCCTTGGATGGAGGTTCATTAATCCAGAAATCGAGCAGAAATACGGTGTTGATCCACTTTCTGTGACATCTGACAATGTAGCATTGGAATACAAAATTGATAGGGTTGATCAAGACGCCTTCGCTTTGAGGTCACAGAGAAGATATCAAATCGCCCTAAAGGAGGGTGTTTTCGATAAGGAGATCGTACCCGTAAGGACTTCTAAAGAAGCTGGGCTAGAGGAAACCATTTCGAAAGATGAGCACCCAAGACCTAACTCTAATGAAGAAAAATTGGCCCAATTAAAAACAATGCATCCACCCAAAGGTTCGATGACTGCTGGAAATGCATCGGGTATTAATGATGGCGCAGCTGCCTTGCTCATTGCGTCTAGAGAACTCATAGATAAATTCGACCTAAAGCCAATGGCAAAGATTATTTCAATGGCTTCAGCTGGCGTTGAACCTAGATTAATGGGTATTGGCCCAATACCCGCAACAAGGAAAGTTTTAGCTGCGGCAGGTCTTAAAATAGAACAAATGGATTTGATAGAAATCAACGAGGCTTTTGCATCTCAGGTTCTAGCGACTTTAAGAGCGTTTGAGATACCTGATGATGCTTCATATGTAAATCCGAATGGCGGCGCCATTGCGATGGGGCATCCTCTTGGGATGAGTGGTGCGCGTTTAATACTTAGTGCAAGTTATCAACTTAAGCGAAGTGGCGGACGTTACGCTTTGTGTACAATGTGTGTTGGGGTCGGCCAAGGAGTTGCGGTAATACTTGAGTCGTGTTGAAGTCGTAACTTTAATAACCCTCGAAATTTGGCGAGCGCTTCCCTAAAAATGCCGAAATACCCTCGGAGTAGTCTTTGGATTTTGCGCATTCAAGCTGGGTCTGCGCTTCAAGTTTGAGCTGATCATGGAAACTATTTTTAACTGAATCTCTCATCAAAAATTTAGTCTTTGCGTAAGCTAACGTAGGCCCGTTAGCCAATCTGTCCATTAGTTTTTGCGCTTCTAGCATTAGCAAATCGTCATCAAAACTTTTCCATATTAACCCCCATTTAACGGCTTTTCTTGCTGAAAGTGGTTCACCACTAAATGCTAGTCCAATTGCTCTAGCCAAACCTATTCTGTTGGGTAAGGTCCAGCTTCCCCCGGCGTCGGGGGCAAGTCCAATTTTTGAGAAAGCTTGAATAAACTTAGCCTTATCTGAAGCGATAACCAAGTCAGAAGCAAGTGCCAAGTTGGCACCCGCGCCGGCTGCCACGCCATTAACGGCTGACACTACAGGCATTGGTAATTCAGTGATCAATTTCACAATCGGATTGATGCCCTCATTTAATATTTTGCCCAGATTAGGTGGCCAGTTTTTCGTATTTGGGTCTCGTTCCAACAAATCTTGACCAGTACAAAAGGCACGACCGCTGCCAGTGATCAGAATTGCGCGTTTATCAGAATCGCTTATTTCAACCAAAATTTTATAAAGTAACCGGAGCATGTTGGCGTTGAAGCAATTTAGTTTTTCGGGCCTGTTGAAAGTAATTTTTGTCCATTTGCCACAGTCTTCGGATAGGATTGGATCGGTCATATTAACTCTCTTATGAATCATCATTTATTGGGCATTTAACTAAAAAATTTAAAGATAAAAAATTGCGGCTTAATTTCAGACTCTAATAAAGACTTGTTATCTCTTACATTAAATTGTGTAAAATAATAAAAATATCAGCTCAACTTTTATTGTGTGGTGAGGTTCCAGAATGGCGCTAAAAAATGTTCACGACTATGGTGGTGTAACCGGAAACGCCGCGGAATTTTTTGTCGACTCCCACATTGCAGCAGGTCGAGGTAATAAAATTGCGTTCAAGGAGGTTGATGGTCAAAAGCGCTCTATCAGTTATTCAGAATTAAGCTTTAGCTCCTCTGTTGTTGCGGCTGGATTGAAAGCAAGTGGAATATCGTCTGAGCAACGAGCAGCAATGCTTTTGCTTGATACTATTGAATACCCCCAATTGTTCTGGGGCGCTTTAAAGGCAGGTGTGGTGGCGGTTCCACTAAACACTTTGCTGACAACCAGTATCTACGAAAGAATTCTAAGAGACAGCAGGGCCTCTGCACTATTCGTTTCTTCTAATTTATACCCGGTGATTGAATCAGTATTGGCTAGTAATGAGTTTATCAAACTAATTGTTGTGGTGGGTGATGAAAGAGCCAATGGAACAATCGGGCTTGATGAATTTGTACAGGGACATGAGCCAACTGAGACATTTGATGCCAGCCCAGATGATGTTGCGTTTTGGCTATATTCATCGGGTTCCACAGGAGAGCCGAAAGGGGTAAAGCATGTACATAGTAGCCTCAAATCGACTTATGACACATATGGCAGGAATGTCCTTGGTATAAATGATAGAGATGTTGTTTTCTCGGCGGCCAAGATTTTTTTCGCATATGGCCTTGGAAATTCGATGACATTTCCAATGGCTGTTGGCGCTACTACATTGTTAGCTTCAGAGCGTCCAACTCCAAACTCAGTACTTGAAATAATAACGCAAGCTACACCATCACTATTTTTCGGTGTTCCTACGTTGTTTGCCGCTATGCTAAACGCAATTTCTAAAGAGAGGAATTTGAAAACGGAATTACGACTGTGTATTTCAGCTGGAGAGGCATTGCCGGCCCCGATTGGAGTTTCTTGGCTTGAGAAAACTGGTGTTGATATCCTCGATGGAGTTGGCTCTACAGAAATGCTTCATATCTACCTATCAAATCGACAAGATGCAGTTGTGTATGGCACCAGCGGGGTTGTTGTTCCCGGGTATGAATTGCGTCTTTTGGATGAAGCTGGTGAAGAAGTTGACTCTGGCGGTATTGGGGAGTTGGTGGTTTCGGGACCATCAGCATCCGATGGTTACTGGAACCAACGCGAGAAAAGTAGGAATACATTTGAAGGTGTTTGGACGCGAACCGGTGACAAATACGAACGAACCTCTGAAGGAGCATTAGTTTACTGTGGTAGAAACGATGACATGTTTAAAGTTTCGGGCATTTGGGTGGCTCCTTTTGAAGTCGAGCAGGCGATATCGGGTCACAATTCAGTGGTTGAGTCTGCTGTAGTGCCAAAAAAAGACGATGATGGCTTACTGAAACCTAAAGCGTATGTAGTTTTAAAGAATAAGATAGACACTAAGGGTCACGCAGAACTGCTTAAAGAGCACGTAAAAAACCAGATCGGAAAATGGAAATATCCAAGATGGATTGAATTTGTGAATGATTTGCCCAAAACTGCGACTGGAAAAATTCAGCGTTTTAAATTGCGAGAAGAGTAACAATGACGAATTTTGAATGGGGTGATGGTGTCAAAGGCTCAATGAGAGTCGCAGGAATGAAACTAGAATATCAATGTCACGGTCCGCCGCCCGAGGAAATGCCTATAATTGTCATGCTGCATGAGGGTCTCGGTTGTGTTGAGTTGTGGCGTGATTTTCCAAGACAAATTTGTGATGCAACGGGTTATGGAATTTTTGTTTATTCTAGGCCTGGATATGGAAAATCAGATAGCCAAGAATTGCCTTGGGAATTGGACTACATGACCAGCCATGCGTTGAACATTTTGCCAAAGGTTCTAGATCGAATAAATCTGAAGAAATTTTTGCTGTTGGGACATAGTGATGGAGCGAGCATATCGTCTATTTACGCTGGAGGAGTTGAGGATTATCGTTTGCAGGGTATTATGCTCTTGGCACCTCATTTTTTTGTGGAGGATGTGTGTATTGCGTCGATTGAAAAGTCAAAAAGGGCTTTCGACAGCGGTTCCCTAAAGGAAAAACTTCAGAGATATCACAGTAATCCCGTTAATTGTTTCAACGGGTGGAGTCAATCTTGGCTGAACCCGCAATTTAAACACTGGGACATTGCCGATTGTATAGATCATTTTCGAGTTCCTGTTTTGGCTATTCAGGGTGAAGACGATGAATATGGATCTATGAGGCAGCTTGATGAAATTTCCAACCGTTGCTACTCCCCTTTTACAGAAATAAAATTAAAAGGCTGCAGTCATTCGCCACACTTTGATCAGTCTCAAAAGACGCTTCAAGCCATTGCTTCGTTTTGTGCTCGCCTTAAGCGTTTTGATTCCTGATATAAAATGGCCTCCTATCCTTTCTAGTTTAGGACATTTTGTGCAATATATTTCATAAATTAATGCCTCAATCTTATAAGCTGGTATAATCTTGGCATATTTAGTGATATAATGCTTTATTAGCGCTTATGAAGCGAACGCAAGTAAGAAGAGGAGTTGAAAATGGGGATCGAAAGGCCGCTATCAGAACGCGCAACAATAAATTTCCAAATAACGCCGGCAGATTACCTTCACTGGAGCGTAGAATATGAAAAAGAAGTTGCGATAATACATATGCAAGTTTCTGAAACCGGAGGCCTCTTTGAGAATTATGAGCTAAAGTTGAACTCTTATGATTTAGGTGTGGATATTGAGCTTGCCGACATAGTGCAACGCATGAGATTCGAACACCCTGAAATTAGAGTGGTTGTTATTAAATCTGGCAAAGAACGTGTGTTTTGTGCGGGAGCCAACATTAGGATGCTTGCTGGCGCTAGCCATGCACATAAAGTGAATTTTTGTAAATTTACAAATGAGACCCGAAATACCCTAGAAGCCGCGGAATCAGACTCGTCGCAAAATTATGTTTGTGCTATCCGGGGAGTCTGCGCAGGTGGAGGCTACGAATTAGCGCTCGCTTGCAACCATATTATGCTGGTTGATGATGGAAGTTCAGCGGTAGCGCTTCCTGAAGTGCCGCTACTTGCTGTCCTTCCAGGAACGGGCGGGTTGACCAGATTGACAGATAAGCGTGGTGTACGCCGTGATTTGTGCGATGTTTTCTGTGCTATGGAAGAGGGAGTGAAGGGACAGCGCGCTCTCGACTGGGGGTTAGTTGATGAAATAGTTGTGAATTCAAAATTTGATGAAGTTGTTCAGCAGAGAACCAAAGAGTTTGCTTCGAAGAGCTCAAAGGATGCGTGTCTAAAAGGCATTGAACTAAAGCCAATCGCTAGAAACTCCCTAGATGGTGATTTAATCGAGTATTCGTCTATCAAGTTGAAAATTGATCGGGAAAAGGGTTGCGCAACCCTAAAAATAAATGGGCCAAAAACGCCGGCGCCTAGAAATATACAAGAACTCAATGAATTAGGTTCCGATTCCTATATGTTGTGCCTAGCAAGAGAACTCGATGACGCGATCTTACATTTGCGGTTTAATGAGCCTGAGATAGGGCTAGTAATATTTTGCTCGAGCGGAAATCCTGAGCTTTTATTGGAACACGAAAGTTTAGTTCTTGAAAACCAAAGTCATTGGTTAGCGAAGGAGATCTGTTCTCTGTGGAAGCGGGTTCTTAAGAGGGTTGACTTGACATCGCGGTCCATGATCGCACTCGTTGAAAATGGTTCATGTTTCGCCGGCGTGTTGGCTGAGTTGCTTTTTGCTGTCGACCGATCATACATGATGCAGGGCGAGTTTGAGGAAGATATTCGTCCAACAGCAAAGATTTGTTTGTCCAAGGCTAACTTTGGGGCTTTTACGATGTCCAATGGTCTTACCCGCTTGGCTACAAGGTTTATCGGCGATAAAGAAAGTGAATCTCTCGCCGCCGGTATGGTGGGCAAAATGATAGATGCCGAAGAGGCCCAGAACGCTGGTTTAATTACATTTTCTTACGACGATGTGGATTGGGAGGACGAAGTACGAATTTTCATTGAGGAGCGAGTAAGCTTTTCCCCAGACGCAATGACTGGCATGGAGGCTAATTTGCGCTTTGCGGGTCCAGAAACAATGGAAACAAAAATTTTTGGCAGGCTGACAGCGTGGCAAAATTGGATTTTTCAAAGACCGAACGCAGCCGGTGAAAATGGTGCGTTGAAGCGATATGGCTCGGGCATACGGGGTGACTTTGAAAAATCGCGTGTTTAACGCTCTATTACTCTTTCAAAACACTCACCGCCTCAATGTGCAACTTATGACCAACAAATTTTTGATAGGTATTAAACAATGAACGATATGATAAACGTAAGTTATGACACGCAGATACCAAATAACGTAGGGTTGTCATCAGACCGTCGTGTCTTAAAGGCGCTAAAAAAATGGCATCCTGGTTACATAGATTGGTGGAACGGAACTATTCCACAGCAGTTTCAAGACGCTAAGGTGTATCTCCGGACCGCAGTAAGCGTCGACACGGGTGGTTGGGCAAAATTTGATTATGTAAAAATGCCAGAATACAAGTGGGGTGTTCTACTCGCGCCTCAAGTCGAGGATCGGAAAATTTGTTTCGGAGAACATGCTGGTGAAAACGCTTGGCAAGAAGTTCCGGGAGAATACAGGGCTATGCTTCGCAGACTGATTGTCATCCAAGGAGATACCGAACCAGGCTCTGTTGAGCAGCAACGGTTTTTGGGCCTTACAGCACCGTCATTATATGATATGAGAAATTTGTTTCAGGTAAATGTGGAAGAGGGCCGCCATTTATGGGCGATGGTCTATCTTTTACACAAATATTTTGGAGCCGATGGGCGTGAAGAGGCAGATTTGTTGTTACGTCGAAGCTCTGGATCGGAAGAGGCGCCAAGGATGCTCGGAGCCTTCAATGAAGAAACACCGGACTGGCTATCCTTTTTCATGTTCACATATTTTACCGATCGTGATGGGAAAATGCAGTTGGAGAGTCTTGCTCAATCTGGCTTCGATCCGCTTAGTCGCACTTGCCGTTTTATGCTTACAGAGGAAGCACATCATATGTTTGTTGGTGAGACAGGCGTAGGTAGGACTATTCAGGCCACGTTAAATGCGATGAATGATAAAGGTATCACAGATCCGTATGACATCAATGCAATTAGAGATCTTGGTGTTGTTGATTTACCCACTATCCAAAAGAAACTCAATCTTCATTATTCACTGTCGCTGGATTTGTTTGGCCAAGAGGTGTCAACCAATGCAGCAAATTCCTTTAATGCTGGCATAAAAGGCCGCTACATGGAGCATCGGCTTGAAGACGATCATAAGTTATCAAATCAGACCTATAACATTAAAACGCTTGAAAACGGGGCAGTTGTCTCAAAAGAGGTGCCAGCCTTGAGTGCCATCAATATGAGACTTCGTGATGATTACGTTGGTGATGCGATGGGTGGATTGAACCGGTGGAATAGAACTATCAAAAGAGAAAACATCGATTTTGTTTTGAAACTGCCGCATGAAGGTTTCAATAGATCCATAGGGGTTTTTGCCGGAAGCTCAATTAGTCCAGCTGGCGATGTCATCACTAGACCAGAATGGGAGGCAAAGTCATCTGATTGGCTTCCGACGACTGATGACGCAAACTTTATTGTGTCCTTGATGAAGCCGTGTCACGAAATTGGTAAATATGCGAGCTGGATTGCTCCACCGAAAGTTGGAATCAACAATCAGGCTGGTGATTTTGAATATGTTCAACTTCATATGGCATGATGTATCAGCCCTTTTTACAGGCCGGTGGGTTAAATCCCCATCAATCCACTTCGCACCGGTGAAAATCTGAAAGGGCTGCTTTTGTTTTGTGGTGATCTAATGGGAAAATCAAATTCAAATGAAAATAAAAATGTACTACGCGACTATATTGGGCACCTCAGAAATGGTTTGCGAAGATATAGTTGAAGCTATGTCAGGCGAATACGATTTCTGTGTTTCTGACATCTTGGACCTCAGAGTTGATGATTTGAATAAAGACGCCTTTTATGTGTTTGTGTCTTCTACCACGGGCCATGGCGAAATGCCTGACTCAGCTATCAATTTTGCCAAGGAGATCCGTGAGCGAAAGCCTGATTTGTCAGGCCTTAATTTCGCAATTTTTGGGTTAGGGGACCAAGGATATGCAGACACGTTCAACATGGGAAGCGAAAGGCTATTGGAATTACTCATAGAACATGGAGCTTCCCAAATTGGCGAACGGGGACTCTTTGATGCTTCATCGGCTGAAATGCCAGAGGATATAGCTATTCCTTGGCTTCGCGAAACATTGGAAATTCATCAACGAGATTGTGTTGGGGGTAATGACTAAATTAAAAATAAGCAAACAGTCTAACGGAAGCTCCCAACAACAAATGTCAACGGATTTCAGCCATTTTGCTTGCGAACTTGGACGTAGTCTTCGAGAGGCAAGACTGAAAAAAAAATTATCGAGGCGAGAACTTTCCGAGCTATCAAGTGTTTCACAGAGACACTTAGTACAATTAGAGTTCGGCTCAGCAAATATTTCGATCGCTTTGCTGTATAGAATAGCCGTATCGCTTGATTTGGATTTTTACCAGATGTTTCCGTTGTTGAAAGCTGGTTCCTCGTTAGCGAGTGACGTGGCGAGTTGTTTCTTAAGTGCGAGTAAAGAAACACAATTTCAAATACTAAAAACATTGGGAATCGCTTCTGATAGAGCTAGTTCTAAGTCAAATCGTGTAGCGCTTTTGGGTGTGAGGGGTGGTGGTAAAACTACACTTGGAAGTGCTTTGGCGGCTCATTTTGGCGTGCCATTTGTGGAAGCCTCTAATAATATCGAAATTTTAAGTGGTATGCCTGCTTCAGAGGTGATTGAGTTATACGGAATTGAGGGTTTTCGTCGATATGAAGAGAAAGTGATTATAAACAACATAGAGACCCATGACTCCGTAATTTTGGCAGTTGGTGGAGGAATAGTAGAATCGAAAAGTAATTTTGATTTATTGCTAAATAACTACATCACTGTGTGGATAAAAGCGGCTGCTGATGAACATATTGGCCGCGTTTGTGCTCAGGGTGATGAACGTCCTATGCGAGGCTTTGCGGCAGCGCAGGAACATTTGGAGTCTTTGGTAAAAAGACGGCAGGCGTATTTCAATGTGTCTGATTACACCATAGACACATCATCAGTTTCGGTTCAGGAGTCTAGGAAGCAAATAATTGAGCTTGCCTGCAAAGAAAAATTCTTTGCTCATAGCAACAGCGGTGATTTTTTTGAAGCCCCCGCGAATGTGACAGTTTAATTTCGATCTGCTACTTATTTTAGTGTATTATCAATAAAGGAATTGTCTAAATCGATACCAGTATGGCAGTCAAATGTATCTCATTCGAGTGTCTTTAGATTGAGGGAGCGTCGGTCATATGTCATGTCAATAGCTAACGAAATCGTAATAAGTTCAACTAATGGCTGGGTTTTTTTAACAGAAAGAGACGCGTTAGACTGTGATAGGCCTTTAATTCC
>MDTG01445912.1_pt1 | contig 12243 bp, 8 predicted proteins | sample 811421 | NCBI WGS metagenome assembly MDTG01 (sample SAMN05326645, study PRJNA326480) | marine metagenome | isolation source: seawater | place: Pacific Ocean: South East | collected 2011
CTGCTGGTTGTACAATATGCGAAACTGCGGGCACATCCAGTTGATTGGTCGGCTTAACTTCAGTGACATTATTATCAAGATGAACATTTTCTGTGACGTATTGGCTAGCAACCAGTGTTGGCCAATAGGCTAAAAAACTATCGCCATTACCGATGGGCGTCATTACCCCAAGACCAGGAATATTGGCGAGAGAAATTTCAATTAGCTTGGCGCTGAACAGACGACCAACTAATTCTTTATCGCGCGATTTGGCAACGATTCGCAAACGGGCAAATGCTTGTTCATTGGTTTGCGGGTTTTGTTTATCGCTGCGAATCAGTTCGATCGATACATCGTCAAACTGTTGTTTACCACCAATATTATTAAAGAATGTAGTGGTTAATATTTCCGCTTTCGCCTCAATATCTAACCCCGTCAGGGCGATCTCAAAGCCGTTGCGAAAGCCTCCCAGCGTATTGATGCAGACTTTATGCGTAGCGGTTGGGCTAGAACCTTTACAGCCACTGACATACACGCGATCTTCGCCTGCCTGTGCAATATTTAAGCTATCGAAATGGCCGATAACATCGGGGTTTTTATAGGCGGGGTCGCTGATCTCATAAAGTAACTGGGCTGTCACTGTGCCAACAGATACCAAGCCCGCGGTGCCCGGATGTTTGCTAATAGTGAAATTACCATTGGCTTCAATTTCGGCAATCGGGTAACCGGGGTTGTCAAAACTGGGCACTTCCTGAAAGAAGGCATAATTGCCGCCGGTGGCTTGTTGACCACATTCGATAATATGCCCTGCGGCCAGAGCACCCGCCAGTTGATCATAATCGTCGCGCTGCCAGTTAAACTTCCACGCGGCGGGACCAATCACTACCGCAGCATCGGTGACCCGCGGGCAAATGACGATATCAGCGCCTTGGTCTAGCGCCTCTTTAATGCCCCAAGCACCCAGATAAGTATTGGCGGTGAGTAAGGTATTTTTCGTGTCGGCTAAATCAACGCCGGTATCCATATTGGTAAACGACTCGCCGGCACTTTGCAGTTCTTCAATACGCGGTGCCAAATCATCACCATCGATATAGGCGACTTTCACCTCAAGGTTTAATTCTTTGGCAATCGCTTTTACGGCATCAGCCATGGCGGCCGGATTAAGGCCACCAGCATTGCTAACAATCTTGATGTTGTTTTCCATGCAAGGCTGTAGCACTTGTTTTACTTGCTTTAAAAACGTGCCAACATAACCTGTGTTTCTGCTCTTTTTTTGGCCATACAAAATAGCCATAGTAAGTTCGGCTAGATAGTCGCCGGTAAGGACATCGATGGGGCCACCTTCAACCATCTCCTTAGCGGCAGATAATTTATCGCCATAAAAGCCACTGCAGTTGGCAATTTTAATGACCTCAGTCATCGCTCTGCTCCCCTTCAATTGTCGCCAACAGTTGTTTAGATTTCACCTGCTGTCCCGCTTCACAGCTAACAGCGGTAACAACACCGCTGATGCCGGCTTTAAGAGCATGTTCCATCTTCATCGCTTCCAGCACAATCAATGTTTGGCCGGCTTCAACGCGGTCACCCTGTTTCGCCATCACTTCGACGATGGCACCGTCCATAGAGGCTTTAACCTGGCCGTTGCCTGCGCTACCTGCGGCTACTGCAGGTTGGTGGGTAATATCGGTAATAATAAAGTGACCACTGCCGTCATCGAGATATAAGGTCTTATCATCAAAGGCAAAGTGCATGGTTTCGCGTACGCCATTTTCCACAAATACGCAGCTATTATCGGTTTGGGCGATAAACTCCAAACACGTGGTTTGATCATTAACTGTAATAGTAAAACCCTGTGCCGTTTTGCTGAGGTTGACGGTATTGGTTTGGCCGTCGAAGTCCAGTTGGTAAACATAACTCTCGGCGCTGGCGCGGCCCCAGTTAAGCTGAGTACGCTGCACTGCTTGCTGAAAATACAGCATGGCGGCCTTCGCCAGCGTAGCATTAGAAGGTTGCTTTTGGTCCATGCTGATATCAGCGCTAAAGTGCTGTTCAATAAAGGCAGTAGTGGCTTCACCTTGGCCAAATAGTTCATGCCGCAAGACGTTTTGCAGGAACAGTTTGTTGTTATTCATGCCCAGCAATTGTGTGTCCTGTACTGCAGAGGCCAGACGACGAATAGCTTCGGCGCGGTTATCACCATAAGCAATGACTTTAGCAATCATCGGGTCATAGAACGGGCTGACTTCCTGCCCCGTTTGAATACCGTGATCCATACGGATACCGGCTCGCTGCGGATAATGCCATAACCGCACTTGGCCGGTTTGTGGCATAAAATTATTGCGCGGGTCCTCGGCATACAGTCGAACCTCGACCGCATGGCCGTTTAACTGGATATCATCCTGACTCAATGGCAGCGCTTCGCCCGCGGCAACTTTTAATTGCCAAGCCACCAGATCCTGACCAGTGATCAGTTCGGTTACCGGATGCTCCACCTGCAAGCGGGTGTTCATTTCCAAGAAATAAAAGTTTTTATCTTTATCGACCAAAAACTCGACGGTACCGGCACCGCGATAATGACAGGCTTTGGCAGCATTCACTGCGGCTTCACCCATACGCTGGCGCAGCTCTGGATCAACAAAGGGAGAGGGCGCCTCTTCTACCACTTTTTGGTGTCGGCGTTGAATAGAGCAATCCCGCTCGCCCAGATAAACCGCATTGCCATGCTCATCAGCAAAGACCTGAATTTCAATATGGCGAGGTTCGATAACCGCACGTTCTAAAATTAACTCGCCACTGCCAAAGGCTGTTTCTGCCTCAGAGCGGGCGGTGCGAATTTGCTCGGCCAGCTCGCTCTCCTCAAACACCAGACGCATACCGCGACCACCGCCACCGGCGGAGGCTTTTACCATCAGCGGAAAACCGATCTCTTTAGCTTTGCTTAACAGCGTTTGCTCAGATTGATCGGCATCCTGATAACCGGGAATACATGGCACGCCGGCCTCGATCATGGCGATCTTGGATAAGCGTTTGCTGCCCATTAAATTAATCGCTTCACTGCGAGGGCCGATAAAGGTAATACCGGCCGCTTCACAGGCTTCAGAGAACGCGGCATTTTCGGATAAGAAACCGTAACCTGGGTGAATAGCATCGGCACCCGTCTGTTGCGCGGCGGCAAGAATATTATCAGCGACCAGATAAGATTCCCCTACCGCGGCAGGCCCAATACAAACCGCTTGATCGGCTTCACTAATATGCAGAGCGCCAGCATCGGCCTCACTATAAACGGCAACGGTACGGTAACCCAAATCGCGGGCGGTACGCATAACACGGACGGCAATTTCACCACGGTTTGCCACTAATACTTTGGTTATTTTGTTCATCGTGTTAAATTCCTTAAAAGCTCTTATAAACGTCCGATACCAAAGGTATTGGTGTTAACAGTACGCTCATCGGCTTCGCGACAAACACTTAGGGCAAATGCCACCACTGCACGGGTATCGGCGGGGTCAATCATACCGTCGTCCCAAACGCGCGCAGTATTGGCTAGGGCATTGGATCTGGCTTCCATAGCCTCTACCGTGTCTTTTTCCATAGCATCAATACCAGCACGCACCTCTGCGGTTATTTCGCTGCCAGAGCGGGCCACTTTTGCTTCAGCCACTTGGCGCAGCACACTGCCCGCCTGAGCCGGCCCCATTACGGAGACGACGCTGCGTGGCCAGGCGAAAATAAAGCGTGGATCCATACCCTTGCCTGCCATCGCATAGTTACCGGCACCGTAAGAGCCACTGATAATAATGGTGATTTTTGGCACACTGCAGTTGGTCACCGCCTGAATAAACTTGGCGCCATGTTTAATAATGCCGGCTTGCTCTGGCTCAGTGCCCACCAGAAAACCGGTGGTATTGGCTAGGAACAGCAGTGGCGTACCGGACTGTTCACACAGCTGAATAAACTGCGCGCCCTTGGCGGCACCCTTGGCGGTAATCGGGCTATTGTTGCCGATCACGCCGCAGGACTGACCTTCAATTTCTATATGGCCACAGAGCGTGCCGTTATCAAAGTCGCCTTTAAATTCCAAAAAGTCGGAACCATCGGCAATACGCGCAATCACTTCGCGCATATCAAAGGGGGTTTTGGCATCTTCAGGCACAATACCGCGCAATTCTGCGGCGGCGTAGACTGGCTGCTGATAAGTAACTTCGGCGCGCAGTGGCTGCTTTTTATTCCAACCCAGCTTCTTGGTGACGTCCCGCGCAATACGAATACCATCGGCATCATTTTCGGCCAGATAATCATTGGTACCAGCGACTTCACTGTGCATTTCGGCACCGCCGAGTTCTTCATCGGTGGCGATTTCACCGGTGGCGGCTTTTAGTAGCGGAGGCCCGGCCAGATACATGGTGGATTGTTTGCGCACCATAATCAGGTAATCAGATAATGTCGGCTGATAGGCACCACCGGCTGTGGCACTGCCATGTACGACGGTGATTTGTGGGATACCGGCTGCCGATAAACGACACTGGCGGGCAAACATTTCACCAGACTCGCCGAAGTTATTGCCAATCAGTTTTAAGTTGCCGCCGCCACTTTGTGACAGATTGACAATGGGTAGCTTATTCTGCATGGCGATATCCAAGACCCGATTGCGCTTTTTGCCGCCCATGGGGCCGATACTGCCGCCTTTGGTCAGGTAATCATCTACCGCGACGACACAGCGCACACCATTGATATAACCGATACCGGCAATATAGCTGCCGCCTGCACCTGAACCGTCGGTGTCTTCATCCTGCATATAACCACATAGCGTTGACAGCTCAAGAAAAGGTGCACCGGCATCAAGCAGTAAATTTAAACGTTCACGCGGTGGGATAAGGCCCTTCTTTATATAGCGCGGTGCTTTGTCTTGCGCCGCCTCGATAACGCGACGCTCAATGCCACGAAATTCCTCTACCGCGGCGCTCATCACTTGCAGATTATTTTTGAACGCATCGGACTGGGTATCCAGTTGAGATTCTATAACCGCCATAATAGTAATTCCTGTAACTTAAAAATTCCGGGGCCTGTGGTCCAGTCCCATACCATCGTGCTCTTTAGTCAATCGCATCGCTTATCTCTCAGTTTTGCTTACTTAAAAATACTTTTCTCTTCACCGATCACCACCACCTTTTGAAAGGCGGGGCGTGCGCGCATACGATTTAAGTAATCGCGAATAGGTGGTTTGTAGGGCTCATCTATTTTCAGCAGTTCGCCCAGATGCAGGGCATAGGCGATGGCGATATCAGCAATGGTAAAGCGATCGTCTACCAGATACTGGCGGCCATCTGCTAAGGTCGTATTTAGCCGGCGTAGGCGAGCATGAAACCATTGCACATAATCTGTCCCCGCCTCTTGCAGACCGCGCTCTGCTGGTTCAAACAGGGAGTAACGCAGATACACGGTTTGCGGAAAGGTCAATGTCGCGTCACTGTGAAATAGCCAGTTGAGATAATCACCGTACTCGGGGTGGTCGGGCTTAAGACCAAACTCGTATTTGCCATAGCGCTCCAGCAGATACAGAGGGATGCCAGAAGACTCGGTCATATGGGTATCGCCATCGATCATATAGGGGATGGTGCCGAGCTCGTTGACCTCGAGAAATTCAGGCTGAGCCAAGCGTGGTGGAAACGGCATGGACTCCAACTCGTAGTCAAGACCCATTTCTTCCAGAGCCCAAAGTGCACGCAAGGAGCGGGCGTTATGGCAGTGCCAAAGTTTGATGGTCATAGTAGTTACTCTCCGTTTTCTATTCTTAGACGCCGTACTGACGCGAGGCCAGATCGCGCATAATCTCTTCCGAGCCACCGCCGATGGCGTTGACCCGCACTTCGCGATAAATACGCTCGACGCGATTATCGCGCAGATAACTGGCCCCGCCTAAAATCTGGCTGGCCTCGCGGGCGCAGAATTCCATGGTCTGGCTACACTGCACTTTGAGCATGGCAATATCGCCGGGATTAGGTGCACCCTCGGCAATCTCGCGAGAGCAATGATTAATACAGGCCTGACAGGCGTTGATGCGCTGTTTCATATCGGTGATTTTGTGACGAATGACCTGATGATCCGCCAGACGTTTACCGAAAGTCTGGCGTTGCTGAGCCCAAGCAACGGCTTCCTCAAGGCATACGCGAGCACTGGCTTCCATCGCCACACATAGCATCATGCGCTCAGCATTGAAGTTATTCATAATAACCTGAAAGCCCTGATTTTCCTGACCGATTAGATTGCCTGCTGGCACTTTGACATTATCAAAGTAGATAGTGGCGGTATCAGAACACCACCAACCCTGCTTGCGTTGCAAAGGCGTGCGGGATACACCTTCAGCGTCCATGGCAATCAATAGCATGGAAACACCGCTAGGGCCCTCACCGCCAGTGCGCACTGCGGTCGAGGTCCAATTGGCATTTATGCCACCGGTAATAAAGGTTTTCGCGCCATTAACAATATAGTTATCGCCTTCACGCTTGGCGGTGGTCTGTATATTGGCGACATCGGAACCGCCGCTTGGCTCGGTAATCCCCAGAGAGATGCGCTTAGTACCCGCGAGCACAGCGGGCATAACCAGTTGTTTGATTTCAGCGCTGGCAAAATTAGCCACCGGCGGCAGGCCGATACTGTGAACACACAGGGTAGCGCCTATACCACCCACACCGGAGCGAGCGAGCTCTTCGTTGAGGATATTATGGTGCCAAATATCGATACCTTCACTGATGCCACCGTATTCTTCTGCGTATCCCAAACCCAGCATGCCCACCTCAGCGGCTTTAGGCCACAGCTCATCGGGGATCTTGCCGGCTTCGTCCCACTCGGCAGCATAGGGCATGATTTCGCGATCGATAAAACGGCGCAACTGCGTGCGCCACTCCCCGTGTTCAGGAGTTAAATAAGGGTTACTTATGCGCGCGCTATCAAAATTCAGTGACATGAGCAGCCTCCTGTTAACTAAGACCTGTATCAGAATAGCCACAGTCTAAAGCAATTGAGATAGCTCGCTTGGGCTAGGATGCCAAGTTATTTGGCAATTGGCGCCAATTGGCGTCCGCTTGGCAGCAAAACTTACGACTGCTGTGGCGATAACTAGAGGAGGTTTTGGCGGCAGCGGGAACTGTACATAGACTGTAACTAACTGATTACTTTGGGTTTACTGAGTTTAAAAAACCTGCTTTTGTTACCTCCTTTATCACATCGTACCCGAGCAACAAGCTTTGAAATGTTCGCTATCTGAGCCATCAGGAAGAATGTCGAGAGAGAGGGAAATGACTCATAAGGATGAGATTTTTAGATCATTCTCTCAGTATGCTGTTGCGCCTAAGTTTTGCGAAAAATGCCGATAGCGATTTTTTTACGGTTTCTCAATTTATATTGCTCTGGGAAAGGGTCTTTCACTCGACCTAGAATCCCTCAGTAGCTAATAAAGCGCTCTAAAATCTATCTCGATTAATTAGCACCACAATAAATAGTAATTAGGTTATTCTGTTGCCTTTATAACAATAATCTCAGCGTTTGGAATACAACAATGGATCAACTTAGAGCATTACGTTACTTCAGCAAAGTCGTCGAGACCGGCAGCTTTACAACAGCGGCGAAGACATTCTCGGTGCCCGCCTCATCACTGTCCCGACGCATCGCAGATCTTGAAAACAGTCTTGGGGCGAACCTGCTAAAACGCACCACCCGCGTGGTTCAAGTAACTGAGATTGGGCAGCTCTATTATAAGCAGGTGCAGGATGTGTTGGCGCAGTTGGAGCACAGTGACGAATGTGTAAGAAACTATCAGGCTAAGCCCACAGGCTCTCTGCGAATAAGCACTATGGTGACCTTTGGGGAGCAGATCTTAATACCGCTTCTCGATGAATTTAAAACCCTTTATCCAGAGATTATTTTAGATGTGAGTTTCAGTGATGAGCTATCTACCCTATCCCGGGACGAAGTGGATATCGCCATTCGCGGCGGCTATGCGCCTAATGAGAGAGTTCAGGCCGTGCGCCTGATGGACAATGAATTTATCCCAGTGGCCTCACCAGACTACCTATCGTCGAACGGAACACCTAAAAATGCGACTGATTTGCGTCAGCATCAGGGGCTATTTTTCCGCACCCCCAACGGTCCGTCACCCTGGCTGTGCGAACAGGATGGGCAGTGGCTAGATGTATCGGGCAAGGTATTAACCATCTCTAATAATGGCACCTGGCTTCTTAAGGAAGCTATCTCGGGGCGTGGGATATGTATGGCACCCAGATGGTCGGTTCAGCATTATTTAGATAGCGGGGACATAAAGGAGCTAATGGTGAAGCCAAAGGTGAGAGTGAACCAAAATAAAGATTTGGCGATATACCTGTTGTATCAGAAGCAGCAGTATCTGGTACCAAAAGTGAAGGTCGCAGTCGATTTTTTGGTCAGCCGTATTCAATCGACCTAGTAGCAAACCGCCGCGCTAGCTTGATCACCAGTGGGTATAGCCGATTGAAGCACTATACCCACTAAGCATAAGGCCTGGGTTACTTAACGCTTGGAACTATGAGTACCTTACCGTTTCTGCCGCCTTGCGCCGCACGTGTAACAGCCTCCTTGATGTCACCCACGGCGAAGCGTGAGTCAACATCGGCTTTCAAAACCCCAGTAGCTATTAGAGGAATGATTTTTCCAAATGCTGCCTGCTTTTCTGCCAATGTTGCACTGTCGTACCATTTGGCAAGCCAAAAACTACGGTTGCGGATATCTTTAAAAATGGCCATTCCCGTGTTTAGGGTCGCAGGTTTTCCTGAAAGCATTCCATAGGCCACTATGGTTCCACCGTAACCTAGACTATTGGTCAGTCTGGTGTAGGTGTCGCCCCCCACAGGGTCGAGGGCCAAAGCAACAGGTTCATTGCCGGTGGCACGGGCAATCTGCGCCGCCAGATCTGGCCCATCAATCAACACCACATCTGCGCCCTTAGCGAGTAGCTCTTCGGCGAGCCCCTCACGGCGAACCACATTAACCGTCTTTATACCGCGTTGCTTGGCGAGCTGAATGACGTAACCGCCAACAGCAGAGTTGGCAGCGCTTTGAACAATCCACTGGCCCTCGTTAAGTTCAACGAAAGAGGTCAACATTAACAGTGCCGTGACCGGATTGACCACTGACATACCCAGCTGTTCAATGACCTCTGGCCCAAGCGGGCCCATATTAGGTAGGGGAAGAAACCCAGCTGCTGGGGCCACTATCTCATCTCTCCACGTGCCTCCGCCTAACACAAGCACTAACTGACCAACCTTTAGGTGGCTAGCCTCGGGCGTCACCTCGGTAACACGACCAACGCCTTCACTGCCTGCCTTGGCAGGCAAAACTGCTTCCACGCCGTATTGACCGGCGATCTGTAACAGATCTGAAGGGTTAATCGGCGCCGCTAAAACCCTTACTCTCACCTCACCACTGTTAAGAGCCTGAGGCGACTCTTCCTTAACATAGAGTACGTCAGCCGGATTGCCAATCTGATTAAACTCAGTGTATTTCAGCACCGTCTGGCCCGCATTGCTATGGTCGCCATGGCCATCTGCATAAGATAAGACGGCAGAGCCCAAGCAAACCACCAATGTCATGATTATCGAAAAATATTTCATAGTCTTAGTCCATCTTCTGTTATTAATTTTTTACTGTTACCGCCTTTACATTATGCTGTGTATCACAAGTCTCTCGTTAGCTAGTCAGATACCTGTGTTTCGCCTCGCTCAAACCATCGCCCAAGGTAGATTCCCACAATGGACCAGAGTGCCGCTATACCTGCCCCAACCGCCGCAACGGCGGCCAGACCCAGACCTAAGCCTTGAGCCAGGCCGGTAAAAAACCAAGCCATTAGCATATCTCCGCCACGGTAGGCGACGATGTCGATAACGGGCTTTGCTTTGAAGCGAGCCTCTCTATCGACCCTTGTAAACAGTACCTCACGAGCCGGCCTAGTCACTGCGTAGTTACCGGCGCGCCTAATAACCTGTAGAGCCACCACGGCACCCAGAAATGGGGAAACAGCCACAATAATAAGACCAGCACAAATCAGCACTGGGATCAGGGCAATGGTCACCGGCATACCAAATTTGCCGACAATACGGCCAGTGGCAAACAGCCCCACTGCGATTGAAAGTACGTTAACGACTAGATCCATTTGCGCCCATACCGCCGTTCTCTCAGCACGGCTGAGATCACTGAGCAAATTCTTCAACTCAAAGTAGACGAACGAACTGATGCCTGTATACAAGAGAATAAACAAGCCAATGGCCAACAGATAGGGGTTGGAGAAAAACAGTTTAAATCCCGCAAACGGATTACCGCCAATTTTGATCTGAGGCGTTTGCGGAGCCAAACTCTCGTTGTGCAAGTCCGATGACTTAAGGGACTGCAAATAGAAAATAATGGGAATAGGCACCAGCAGCATGGCACTGGCCAGCAACATCAGGTTGTCGGTACCTAGGGACGCTGAGAAAAATGAGGGTATAGATGGCCCAACAAGCCCTCCCACGCTAGCCCCAGCAGCGATGATGCCAAATAGCCGGCCGGCCTGCTCCTTGCTGAACAGGTCTGACATAAAACTCCAAAACACCGAGATATGGAAAAGGCTAAATACACTCACCCACACATAAAACGATTTATCCACTAGGGTCCGATCAGCCATGGTCGAGATCAGGGCATAGAAAGATAAGAACGTTAGCGCAAAGATAGCGTAAATTGATGGGACCAGAAGCCGCAACCGGAAACGGGAGACAAGCACACCATAAGCAGCAACAACCGCAGTGCTGATAAAAAAGTTAAGCGTCCATAGCCAACTAACCTCGGCATCAGTCCAGTCACTAGCCATCGCATCTCGCACCGGGCGCAAGATGTAATAAGCAGTCATAAGAACAATAACAAAAAGAAATGAGCCGACTACGGCTTTTATTTCATGTCCTTCAATGTTTGAGACGATCCTCAGGAGCTTGTAAATGGGGTTGTTGCTACTCTTTTGCATTTTTTCTACTCGGCTCACACTAGCCATGCTCCATAATTGCTTGAGGCTGCCAATTGATGACAGCCTCTAACAGCTTTCTATAGGGTCTTAAAGAGACAGGATTAGACCGCGTTTATTTAGCTGTGTATATGGAGGTTTTAGCATTACTTCATTGTCTTTAAGACAATAATTAAGTTTTATGTACAGAGCGATTAGCAACTGGATCTTTATTGAACCCTATCCTGAGTAGGCGAAGATTGGGCGCGCCTCTGAATAAATCACTACAGCCTTCTCATTCATCACCAATCTGACACACATATATTTCGTTGGGCATAACTATCAACGCCCCTCTCGCTTCCAAGTTGTCACCGTCCTCCAAGAGATTGACACTGGGCCTTAAGCGTCTAGTCTTACTGTTAGAGTGAGAAACTCGTAAGGTAGGCATCAGTGCACTTCGAAAGAATGTGTATTTTTTTTGTGCCTAAGTTCCGACTTTATGGTCGGGAGGCTTAGTAAATACAACACCCTCACGGGAAATAACTAGGACAGCTCCTTACGCTGTTTCTCCCTCCTGACCACCCTTTACAAGAAGTTTGGGTTACATAAGCCACTGAGAAAGTAGAAAGGAATCGATATGGAAAATCGTACCCTTAAAGTCCGTTCTGGATTTTATGACTACATACCAAAGCGCAGTACCACCCCAGTACCTGTCCCTTTTATATTGTTAAAAGGCTACTGGTTACAGACATACAACTTTAAGATTGGTAATGCAGTCTCTGTGCAGGCAGAGATCAATCAACTTATTCTTAGCGTCTCAAATCCCTAACCTAACGCATTAATCCAGAGTCAATGGGTGAGGATCAATCTGAACCCATTGATACTGTCTACCCTCAAGACATCCATCGCTATGTTCTAGCGAAAAAAAACCTCAACCCATTTGGGTTGAGGTCTATTTTTGGTGGAGGCGGCGGGAACTGCACTTACACTATAAGTTACTGATTAGTAATGGCATATTTATGTAATCTATCCTTCTGTGTTACTTCTTGTGTTACTTCAAATTGCATTTAGGGTTTTGATAAATTTCAACCTTAACAGAGGCAACCCCTAATATTGGCGATTTAATTGATAACCACAACTTAGATCAAAAATTTTTATCGAGCTTTTTCTCTCATTGTCACGAACTCTTCCGCAGCAGAAGGATGGATACCCACAGTGGCATCAAAATGCGCTTTAGTCGCCCCTGCTTTTAAGGCAATGCCCATACC
>MDTG01222012.1_pt1 | contig 12242 bp, 20 predicted proteins | sample 811421 | NCBI WGS metagenome assembly MDTG01 (sample SAMN05326645, study PRJNA326480) | marine metagenome | isolation source: seawater | place: Pacific Ocean: South East | collected 2011
AGTAGCACTTGTATATCCAGTTACAAAAACTTGTTTACTATTTACTGTTAAATATGTGTTTACATAACTAGCACTAAAAGCACTAGCACTAGCTGTTAACGTTCTACCTGTACCAGTAGCATGAGAAGATAATGTAACAGTAATAGCAGTATCTGCATATTTGTAAAATGGTTGTAATGTTTTATTTGCTCCACCTACACTTACACTATCATCTTCTTCAAATGTATATAAACTAACTGCAAAAGTAGATGCTCCAGTTCTTTTAATTTGAACAATAGGATTACTTCTATGACAAATAAAAACTGTATCAGCAAACTGAGCATAACTTAATTCAAATAATTGTGCCGTAGTCCAGTTACAGTTTGAAGTTATATTACTAGCTATTGCTGTACCACTAGAGTTATAAACATCTAATCTATTATTAGATAAAGCAAATATAGCTACTTCATCTTCTGCAAATATAAAAGGAATAATTCTTGATTCTGCTGGAAGCTCTGCTGTAAATTGTGTTGCTGGTCTACGCATAACACCACCTTCATCTAAGAGATACCAGTTCTTACATTGTCTAGCACCTTCGAAGTATGCTTTAGCATCTGTTCTAGCGTTTAATAAAGGATTAAGTTCTCCAGCTGAAAAGTTGGTAAATACTTGTCTGACTTTTCTTGGCATCAGTAATTAACAAGTCCACTTCGACTGCTCCTTCTTTCAGCTATGAATCTAGTAGTATTTAACTTTTTAGTAGTAGTTTCTAAAGATGCTATATTTCTTGCTCTAATAATTTGTCTTTCTGCTTTAGCTTCATAAGCATTAATCATAGATGCATCTCTACCTAATGATCCACCAAATGCACTAGCTAATCTATATATTAAAGCTAGTCTAAAATAAGTTGGGAACAAAGATTCATCTTGTCTAAATACATAGTCCATATAAACTTTACTTTCAGATCCATATCCATTTAAATAAATTTTATCTTCATATCTTGAATAGGGTATTGGATTATCATTATTAGTTACAGTTACTATAGTAATAACAGCTGGGTTTGCTGGCATCTGATATGCATATTCATATCTTGATGTTGGAGCATCAGCCAATAAAGATAATTGTTTTTGGCCCATAGCAAAACGCCATGAACATTCTGATAATGTAGATTCAACTACTTCTTCATAAATAGTGTTTGTAATTAATGCTTCTGTAGAATTGTCTGTAAATGATGAAATAGGATTAGCTCCTACCATTACTAAAGCTCTTGATGCAATATCTACTTTAGTTACTGCCATCTAAGCTCTTTTTACTCTTTGTACTCCACCTTCAACATTTGGAATTATTAAAGATAAATTGTTGCCAGTAATGTTAGATATTTTATATTTAGTAGCCAGATATGTTGCTGTTTCTATAAACTCTTGTTTTCTTTTAGATGGATCATTTGATAGAACAATACTATCAAGTATTGCTAATCTAGTTCTTACATCATCAATTTCTTTAGCTGTTAATTGCTGTGCAGAAAATACTGCATTAGCATTTTTATCTTTAAATGTTGTACTAAATCTACCATCTCTTAATCTATTTACTGTATATTCTGATTCTTTAGGTGTAGAAGATTTTAACATAGATGCAGTTAGTGCTACTGCTCCTAACCCTGTTAAAGCTGCACTAGCTCCTATTACTTCTCCTTTTGTAATTGGGCCACCTACAGCATTAATAATTTTATCTTTATTTAATGATTTAACTTTTTCAGTTGCTTTAGTTGCTGCTTTTTTTGTTGCTGTTACTCCAGCACCTACTGCAGCACTAGCTTTAGTTGTTGTATCTTTTGCTACATTTTTAGTTTTTTCTAAAACTGGTTTTGTTTTTTCTGTTAATTTTTGTACAGCTGGTTTTGCTTTTGCCATAGCAGTTTTACCAACTTGAGTAGCTTTTGCAGCAGCTCCTGTAACAGCTCCTGAAGCAGCTACTTTTGCTGCACCTGATTTTGCTGCATTTTTTAATTTATTAGTTTGTTTTGTAGTTACATTAATTGCTTTTTTAAGCTTTTTATTTTTAAGTAATTTTTTTGCTAATGCTCTTGCTGCTACTGCTATTGCCATTTTTTATCCTTTATCAGTGGGGGATTACTCCCCCACTTCTTAATTATATTATGCTAATATTACAGTTGTAACAGTAGAAGAACTTGAAGCAGATACAATTAAAATATCTACCACAGCATTTGATCCACCACTATTTACAATAATAACATCTCCAGCAGTTAAATCACCATTAGATAATAAGAAATAATCTGCATCATCTATAGTGCCAATAGCATCTCCATCTGTGTAATACCATAAAGAATTAGTATCACCCATTTGAGTTGCTTTTTTAACAGGATTGTCTAGTGCATATGCCATTGATTACTCCTATTCTGCACACTTCTGTATGCGAATACCATTGGTGTCAATTAAGATTGAACCCATTGATAGGTATGATGTTAATAGATGAGCTACTTTCTCAGGAATGTAGTTTACTTCAGTTCTTACTTCTGAACCTACGCCTAAACCCATTGAGGATTTATGCCAACAAATAGTATGTCTATCTGTTGATCCAGATGTATCAAGACCTGAGTGAACAAATGTTAAGAATCCTAAGAATCTTTTAGCTGTGTAATTCATTCCAGCAAAAGGTAATTGGCCTGGCCCAATATAGTCAAGGTTTGACCAGTTATCTTCTGCTAATAAATCACCCCATTGATTTGGGCCTATTGCCCAATATCTTTGGTCATCATCAGGAACTTCGTTTGTTCCAAATAATGCTTGCATATCTTTGAATTTAGCTACATTCATATCAGTTGCTACAGTTGTACCATTTGCACCAGCATTGTTTGCTAATGTAGTAGCAGATGACATCGCTGTTGTAATGATACTGTCAGTCTTACGACCAAGAGCATAAGCTGCGTTGTTTGCAATTACTGCTCTTTCGTCAATGTTGGTTTTAAACTCGTCTAATTTATCCACATAGTCAGATGCATAGTAATCAGCAAGTGTTGCTGTTACGTTAGTGTGTGAAATGTTCATCGCTACAACCTCTGCATGTCTAGCTTTAGTTGTTGCTTCTCCTGTTCCTACTTTTTGGAACTTAACAGATTCACCTGATACACCATTAACTGTACGAATTAAATTTTTAAGTTTACTACCCATTCTTTGGTATGCCATATGTACCTCAGCTTCAAACTGGGTAATAAAAGCATTGTTTATAGTTGCACTCATTTTAACTCCTTTAAGTTAGTTAGTTTATGTAAAAAGATTATCTCTTTTGGAAGCAATCGTTATCCTAATTAGGGCGATCCTAATGCCATCTGAGGTCTTATTAAGCTATCAGTTACATAAATAACTAATTAATTCAACGCACAAATTTAAATGATTGTATATTTTCTGTAGGGATTACAGTTAAATCGCCAATATCTGTATCATTGTATGACATATAAACGATTGTAGAACGTTTGTTTTTTTCTAGTAAAAAACCTTCTGTAGTATTTATTGCTGGTTTATATAGTTTAGCTTCACTAGGAGAGAGCCATTCAGCATGGCTAATAGCATCTCTCCAAAGTATCTTAACTTTTTTACGCTTTGTTTGAGTATTTTTCGTAGAGGTCAGTAACTTTTTTAATGTATGCTGGATCTTTTGCTCCATCTTTCCAATACCTTTCATCAGCCATCATTGATCTTAAATCTAATGGATCAAGAGAAACATCTATTTTAGTTTCTGTACTTGGTATAGGGGCATCTTTATTCAAAGACATAATTTCTTCTATAGCTTTTATTCCATCAGCTGTACTAACCATATTAGCTATAGCTGTATAACTATTTTCACTTAGATTTTTCTTTGCCCAAAGATCAGCTGATTCAATTCTTTGAACAGCATTTTCACCTAATAAATTTATCTGTGTATCTCTATCTGGTAATCCAGCTATTTCATTTTGTACAAAAGCTTCTATGCCTTTGTTAAAATCTTCATTACTTAAACCTTTTGATCTAGCTGTTTCTTCCCACCATTTTAATAATGGTTGTTCTGCATCAACATCTATCTGCACTCCATCAGGTAATTCAGGCATTTGCATTTCATATTTTTCAGGTGCTTTACCACTAATATCTGCTAATACTTCTTCTCGAATAGTACCAGCTAACTCCTCAGTTCTTTGACCTAATTTTTTCTCTAATGCTTTGTAAGAAGCTCCAAGCTCCTCAACATTTATTTCATTTAGATCGCTATTCCAAAACTTTTCTGGAACGTATGATGGTATTTCCGTTTCTGTATTAGTTTCTGTATTTTCTGTTGATTGATCTTCACTCATTTACTGTACCTCTTTTTGCTTTACTTTTAATTAATCCCACTATCCATCTTTGTCCTTCTAAATGCCATAGCGTTTGGTGATTCATTTGTGGTGAACAATATGCGTTGATGGTTAGCGATTCCAAATGTTCCAATAATTTTTTGCCATCAGGCTGATTAAAAACAGAGGCATAAATCTTATCCATATCTGTTGTTTCTGTTTTATTGGACTTCTTGGTCTGTAGTTTCTCCCAACTCATTTGGTTGCATATTAGCTTGTTGTTGTGCTGATTGCAACCTTGAAACTACTTCTTGTTGTTCTTCAGGGGTTCTTACTAATTTTTCAGGTAAATTCATTTTATCTACTAAGTATCTAGCTATTTCATCTTGTTTAACTACCATATTAAGCATTTCTGGGCCAAATGTAGTTCCTAATATTTCTGAAAATCTCATTACATCAGCTATATCTTGTTGATGTTGTGCCTTAGATAATGGTGAAGTAGATACTACTTTTACCTCTCTATCATTAACTGTTGGTATTTGTATTTTACCTTGCTTAGTTAATATTCTAATTACCCTTCTTAGTAAGGGTGTTACAAACTCTGATTGTAATCTTCCGAATGATGATCCTATTTGTCGTGATAGATCAGACATTCTTTCTGCTACTTCAGTAGCTGACATTGGTGTACCTTCAGGTCTACCTAATGTCTCCATGTATAAAGCCTTTTTAATATTTGCTCTCATATCTCCTAAGATTAATTGAGCTACATCAAACCTACCAGCAGCTGGAAGTGCTTGTAATCCTCTGCTATTTGGTGCTACAGGAATTAAAGCACCGGGTTGTAGTGCAATATTTTCTGGATTTATTACTCCATCATCTTCAAAAGTATATATACCAGATATACTCATTTGAGCATTTTGTAAGATGAGTTCTACTGTTAAGTTTGTAGTTTTAATTGCAGCCATAGCATTAAATACTGGGCCACGACCATAAACTTCTCCTGATGCTTTATTCCATCTAAATGCAATATAAGGATTTGCACCTACACCTTTTAATTCCTTTTCAAAAATCATTTCTTGCATATCCATACAAACTACACAGTATTTATATACTTCTTCATTAGGCTTATCGTAAACTTTAAATACACCTTCTATTATTTTTGCTTTGCTATGACCATCATCTGAAATCTTTTTTAACATTTCTGCCGACATTTCTGCTTTAGGGTATGCAGTCATAAGATGATTATAATTAATATATCTAGTTCTAAAGATTGTATCTATTTTATTATTAGGGCCATTATTAAGCATAACTCTAGGTAAGGGTATTGCTTGAAAGTTTATTGGATTAAGACTATCACCTTCTTCTACTAATATAACAGCTGTTCCAATAGCTAAATCCATGAATGCTTCATGTATTTCTTGATTAAAGTTTGAACCACCTAGTATTTCAAATACATATTCAGTAATAGCATCTAGTTGTTCATTAACTGCTGGTATTGCATCATCTGGTATTTCTGAACCAGCTTCAAAGTTTGCCCAACGACCATAAGTTGGAACCATTCCAGCTTGTAATCTTGAAGCAAATTCTTGTACTCCTACTACAGCTGTTTCATCAAATATTTTATCTGTTCTTCTTTCTCCTATTGTTTCTTCATAAAAAGATTCTCTTTGTGGCATTGTATATTCATATGCTTCTTCATATTTATCTTTCCAATTATCAAAAATATATTCAGCATCTCTAAATTTTTTTATAAAAGAAGCTACTCTAGGATCATTACCTGAGTATGGTGCATCAGTTTCTGGATAAGGTGTATATGGCATTAAAATGTATTATAATCCGAATCTAAAGTTCCACTTTGCATTTTACCTAAAAATGTTTTTGCTGATGATACTAAAAACTTTCTGTTAGGACTACTAGCTTCATTTTGCCTAGATAAAGCTTCAATTCTACGCAAAGCACTTTGATCTCCTCTAGCCGCTGCATCAAAATCATTTGCAACTTTTGGTGTATCTTTAACAGTTATTGTTTGTTGATTGTTTGTTGTCTTACTAGCATTACTACTACTTTTATTTAAATTTGTTTTTGCTTTGTTCATGTAACTATCAACATATTGACTATATGGTTTTTTACTAGCATAATATGCTGAACTAAAAAAAGAAGGCATACCAGTTAATCCAGTAGCTATTGCTCCACCTATGTTCATCATCATTTTTTGGGAATCATACATTTGTCTTGACAAAGGAATTGGCTCTTGTCTTGATGCTTCATAAGCTTGACGAGATTCTAAAGTAGATACTTGACCTTTATCTGTTTGAACAAATGGTCTATACTGTCCAGTATCTGTAACACTTCCTAAGTTTTGTGATGCTAAATATTCATTTCTTGCTGCACTATATTCTTGACCATACATTTGATTAGGACTTGTTGTTGAATAAAATCCAGTAACACTATCTCTAGCTCCTTGTACTGGGCCAGCAACAGTTTTTCTAATACCTAATTTTTGTTGTGCATATTGATCTGCTTTAATACCTTGTACAACAGGACTTCTTGCTGCCGATTTATTTGACATACCAGACTTACTAGAAGATGATGCTTGACTACTCAATACTTTCTCCATCTCTAAAGAATCCTGACATACCAGATTTAGAAAATAAACTTCTTGATCCTAACATTCCTTTAGCCATTCTTTTTTTTATTCTAGCTTCTTTTAATCTTGCTTCTTCTAACTCTTTATCTTCTTGTTTATTCTTTTTTTCAATATCTTCTCTTAAAGCTTTATCAGCTGGAGTTTCTCTATACTTAGTTGATTTGAATAAATTTCCCATTATAAATCTATTTCAGAATATCCCTCTTTTTTCAACGCACAATATAATTGATATGGTGTAAAGATCCACCATTTATTATATCCAATTAATCTTTGGACATAACTTACACAACTATGTTCTTTAATCCACGATCCCATAAAGCTTGGGAATCCAGTCTTTTTATGTTCCATTTCACCATCTAATACTACACCATTCTTCATTCTAATCATTCTAAAGAATGCTTCAGCTGTTTTATCATTTATTGATTCTACTAATAATTGACCAAATATATACTCTAATATTATCCAATGTTTAGTAGATGGATCATAACTAATAACTCCACAATGTTTAAATCCTCTTCTAAACTTTTTAGTGTGTTTATGCCCATCTTCGTTTTCAAAGAAGTATATTAAAAACTTGATCTGTTTTGCCATATTGATTTCTTTTTCTTTTTGTCAAATATATTCCAACCTCTAGTTTTAACTACAGCACTAGGCGTTGATATTCCTACTGTTAATTGTTTACCTTCTCCAGCACCCATTAACATATATTGTAAAGCATCATGAACATGAGAATATTTGTTTTTATTTGGCTTTTCATCATAACGATCTCCAGATGTTTGTATTCTTCTATAATGATAGCCACCATTAAAACCTTTTTTAAGGTTCACACAGCTATTGTTTAGTAAAAAACCAGACTTGCCTTCTACTAACCTACTCAAAGCTGTTTCTACAGCCTCTATACGCAGAGAAACGTCATTACTTGGAGCTGGTCTAGCCTTAATTCCTTGCGATCTCATTATTTGGAACGGAGTTGCTTCATCTGTCTGCACTCTAAAGTCACCAGCTGGATCGCCATAGATATCTATAGTTAATCCTTTGTATGTTTTTGCTATTTCATGTTTTAATAATTCAGTAAATCTAACTATACCCATATCAAAGCATACAAGTTCTTGTAAGATGATCCATCTTCCACTTGATAGCTTCTGTCCAAAGACTGCTGCTGGTGTTAATCCAAAGTCAATACCAATAAATACGTCAGTAGGGAATGGTGTAATAACTTCTTTACTAAGATGTATATCTTCACTCCAACTTGGATAGACAGGCTTACCTTCTTCTAATGATCCTAGTTTATTCATGACATAAACATCAATCCATCCCTTAGTTTTACCCTTAACTATGTTTTCATAGTAAGCATCTGTAATAAATTTTTTATTTTCACATAAAGGATTTCTTTTATAACCAGTAAGTTCGCCCTTATCATCTTTACTTTCTAATAATGCTGGTGGTTGTGTATGAAAACTCCAGTTATCAGGCTTAACTAACATTAATGCTTCTTCTTTTCTTATATGATCTGGTACTGGTACATCACCAGCCATGACTGCCCACCAATGATCTTCTTCAGGTGCGTTGGTATCAGCGATAACACCATACCATGATGCACCACCATCACGCATAGAAGGGAATCTACCTACACGCATAGTACAAGCATCAATAATTGACTTAGGTAATTCTCTTGCTTCATTCACCCAGACACCAGTTAGCTCTAATGATAGTAATTTCTTTACATCTTCTGGTCTATCTAATGCAAGAAAGATAACTTCTAAGTCTGCATCACCAATAGTTATCTGATGTGTGTACGGAACTGACCATCTAAATGGCCCAAACGTATTTTCTGGAAACCAATCCAGCCATGTTTTAATTGTTGTAGTTTTTAATTGAGGGTTCGTGTTCCTGATAACAGCCCAACGAGATTTTCTTCTTCCGTCAACACCTTTAGATTGTTGAAGTGACCTTCTAAATATTTCAATACAGCAAGCAACTGACTTACCGCTTCCAACTGGGCCTCGAAGTCCTCTAAAGAAATCGTTTGATTTAAGAAAGCCTCTAAGTGTTTGTCCATCTGGTTTATAATTAAATTCCATTACTTGACTTTTGCAATATGCTCAATCAGTAACTTCTCCCTAACGCTTGGCCCTAATGCTTCAATCATCTTATCAGCTTCTTTATCAGTTAAGAGTTCTTCTGGCAAGAATTTTAAGTGTACTTTCTTAACTATTTTTCTTAATCTTTGTCTATCTTGAAAAGATAGAGGAAATTGTTTTCTATTATCTATATCTACTTCAGCATCAATAGGATCAAAATCAGGTGGTCGTACAAAATTATCTGTCATTAACATTTCCACTTTCTTAAAGCTAATGCTTTACGAGTTGGTCTACCTTTTGAATCTTTCATTGGCCCTTTTACTCCTGACATCCTAGCACAAAAACTTTTTTTTCTACCTTTTGACTTTTTAGTTTTAGGATTAGGTGCTGGGGGTTTTAAATTAGAACCATCTTTGTTTTTAAAATATTTACGACCAGCAGCATTAAGTCCACCTGATGGATTTTGATATTTTTTAGCTACCATTAACTAAACTTTCTGTAAGATGCTGTTTTTTTAGCTATCTTTTTTGGCTGTTTAGAAACTTGTTTACCTTTAGCTTTTGCTTTTCTTTTAGCTTTGGTAGTAGCTGCATATTCAGATGCACTTAATGCGTTGATTGCTTTAGTAGGAAGATATCTTTCGCCTGTATCACTAGATCGTTTACCAGATTTAGTTCGCCATTTCTGACTACCCCATGCTTTTAAACTTCTTTGTGATTTGGCAAGAGCCATTACTTATATCCACCCCCAGCTGCTTTATATCTTTTAGCTAACAACTGAGCTTTTCTTGCAGACCATTTACCAGCAGCAGTTCCTTGTACAGAACTAGCTTTAATACTGTTAAATAATCTTTTTCTCATGCTTGGTTTAGTATAGTTACCAGCCTGATTTACTTTACTAGGCATTATTTCTTTTTAGTTTTTTTCATACTCATTTTAACGCCTTTCTTCATAGCGTCTTTCTTAGCTGCTCTCATTCCAGCAGCAGAATATGGGTATGTTTTTTTTCCGACTTTAGGCATTTGTTTGTTGCTCCATTATATGTGATTTAAATTTAATGAAATCATCAACACTTTTGTTGAGGGTTTCTGTTCTGAATTTAAATAACTGTTCGTTCTTTAACTCTAATCTTTCAATCAAGAACTTTACTTGTAATTCTAATTCAGCGTTATGTTTCTTTAAGGTTTTGATCTCCTTACGGATTTCATTGACCTTACTTTCTGATGGTGTCATAGCCATATACCCTTTCTATTAAAAATTTATACAAACTTCAAATAAAAAATCCAGCTGGATCAACACCATGTCATAACCTGACAAGCTAGAACTCTATTAAGTTCCTGTTTTGAAGTGTTGTTTATTTAATATATCTATAAGGATAAACTAATCAATGCACATAAATTGTACCTTGACAGATTAGTAAGTGTCTGAACCTAAAAAAATTTCATGTTCGTCTTTTTCAGGACGCTTTTTGCCCTGAATAATGTTTACCACATACAAAATAATAGCGGCTATTCTCATTTATTCCGAATCCTCCCCATCTTTTACAATCTTTAACCGAACAAACCTTATGTTTTACTTGTTCTTCTCTACTCCATCCTAGTATCTGAACTATGTTGAAGTACTTTTTTGACATCTAATGTTTGTTTAACACATGTTCACTACTGAACCAACCAGTTTTTAACCCCCACCCCCACCAGTAGTGAACGTAGCTGTGTATCTGCGTTTCCAACTATCCTAAGTCTATGTTGATCTTCAGTTGTCCTTCGACACTGTGTTGTACTTTGTCTGGGGTGCGTAGTCCTACCCTGTCAAGTACATCTCTACTTGCTTCTAATTGTACATACTCGCTCTTGGCACTGCCAGCTAAATGGACAAGCTTGTTGGACGCAACCACTGCTCCCAGTCCTAACGTTCTCGCACACTGATCCATCATGTACCTTTGTACTTTTGGAGTTCGTAGTGTTCGTGACGCCTGTACTCTACCCCCATCTTTCGTTGAATAACCAGCCTTTATGGATGCTTCTTTGATGCTACATCCAGTGGCTACGATAGTATCTACCAGTCTTACTTGCTTGGGTGTTAGTCCATACTTTGATGTGGCTGACTTTTCTTTGTCGGTCAAATTGGTTTCTTGCGTGGACACCTCTTGTTAGTTATAGATAATAAAAAAGGCTGTCAAGTAAATAATGTAGACATTCAATATGTATCTGAATACACTGCATATTTTGTTGGGGGTACACAACCCCCAAACCCCCACTTATCTCGTAAAGGATATCTTAAATCCTTTACAACCTAGCTTAAAAACTAAGAAAAAACACTAATACAAATGGACAGATTGTCGATGGCATTCGTTATTCGCTAGGGCCCCAACCCCAGCGTTTCTGACACAACAATATGTCGCCTCAAAGGCAACATTTGTATTATTCTTTTTTTTAGTTTGTTTGGTCATCAAGGCGTTATCATGGAGATAACACCATATAATAATATTATAAAATATATAAATAATATAAATTATAATATCTTAAATAGGAGAACTAAAAATGACTACAATAGAACAAAAAGAAACTGAAATATTAGCTACTATTAGAACTAATACTCAAGCATCATTAAATACAATGTATCGTGATATGTTGAAATTTGATGATTTATTCAATACTAAGTGTGAACTTGGTTCTGAGATCAGACGATTAGATTACAGAATTAACAATCAAAAAACATTGATGGATAAAAAAGCTATTGAGTATCAGAAGCTAAAAGAAATCAATGGTTCTAATATTAATTCAGTTAAAGCATCCTTTCAAGGTCAAGAAACATTTGCTAACCAACTATCAAGAATTGAATGGTCAGTAGAAAGAATGCAATACACCCTTGAATTATTAGAAACAAAGCGTCAAACCACTGTTGAATTTTACGAGCAACATGTTGAGAAATATGTTCCTTATTCATCTGGTCAGGTCAAAAACCTTGAAAAGCTTAATGATGCTAATACTAAGGGCAAAGAATGGTTATCAAAACATAACCAAGAACTAGATGCAGTTATTGAGGGAAGCGAATTAATACCAGCTATAGCTGAATAATATTCTTTCATAGTTAAAAACATTTATACCAAAGGGGATAAACCCCTTTGGATCTGGATAGCAATCCAGAAAAAAAAAATGCCTCGCATTCGCTCGGCTTTAGATTAAACCGAAAGCGTTAGCCGTAGTGAATAATAT
>MDTG01286196.1_pt1 | contig 12242 bp, 8 predicted proteins | sample 811421 | NCBI WGS metagenome assembly MDTG01 (sample SAMN05326645, study PRJNA326480) | marine metagenome | isolation source: seawater | place: Pacific Ocean: South East | collected 2011
CATTAAATACTTGTTGTCTGGATCCAAACATTAGTTTGTATTTTTTTCCATCAATATGGTAAGCTCCATCCGATTGTCTTGAAGGACGTTTCATTTTTTTTATATAATGTACATACAAAAAAAATGCCATTCATAAAAAAGAATACGGAGACACATAACATGGATAAATTATGGGACACGATTCAATGGATGTGTATACGGATTTTTGCGGAACGCATCTAAAATCTCTGGACTATTCCGATCCATTTGGATATTCGAATACAAAGATGATTTGTCTCGATTTTCCCCCATCATTTCTGTGGAATATAATTGAGTTGGACCTGTGGTTTTTGCTAAAGCACGATCATTTCGAATTTCTCCTTGTTTGTTTCGCATATTGATATCCGCATTCATCAAACTCATATTGCCTGGAACCATATGCCCTTTGATAGTAGACGATTTAATGTCATTGTTTCGTTGTCTATATTCTGCATCATACGGACGAATTGATTTGGTACGATCCGATGCCGCAGCATTTCCTGCATAAAAGAAATCGGTGGTAGAATCACGTTGATTATGAATAGGTTGATGTTGTGTCACATGATATGCACCTCCATGTTGATTACTATTGACTCCTGAGACAAATTGATTTTGTTCAGTTGTTTCACGAATCGTTGGTGCAGGACGATCGGCTGGATTAAATATATAAGAAGACGCCACATTACTCTGTGGATTTTGATATGGACGTAACGTACCAATCGTATTTTGTTTTCGTGAGGGTCGAAGTTCATCCAATAATGGAGCGATTACTGCACCAATTGCACCACTAAATGCACCAAAATACGTATCTTGATCATTTTCACTACGATTGTTGGGATATGCCTTTTTACTTTGAATTCCATAATCTCCATCTGTCGCTTCTTTTTGACCTGCATTGGCTACACCCAAAGGAACTGGACCCAAATCCATATGTTTCGATTCCATATATTCTCCGACATTGTACGTCTGCTCATTGTGAGCCCCTGCTACACCAGTATATGATGCAGATGTTTCTGGACGATTTGTAAATCGATCGATCGGTACAGCTTTCATTGCAGGCTTTTTCTCTACACCAGTGGTAGTAAAATAACGATCAGGACCCATGTCAAATGTACGTTCCACCCGATGTTTTTCCATTTTGCCAATGGTATCCGCAGTACTAATATTTTTGATGGCGCTATTGGCGGGACCTTCGTGTCCTAACATTCCAATACCAGATGCTTTTTGTTTATTGGCTACACGTAATTCATCGACTGATTTCGGTTGCCATGTATCACGCAAAGCCATACCTGAATTGAATCCACCACTTCCTTCTGTAGTATAACCCAATCCCAATCCTGGAGCTACTTGCTCTTCTTGAAATGGTTTGACATTGGCCATTCGCATACTTGGATTGACACGAGATTGATAAAAATCATTTTGATTCGGTGCACCATATGCATGATGATAATTGTCGCCAGGTGAAAACAAAGGAGATGTTTCTTGTTTTCGAATGTATTGTGATCCTGCCCCACTATAAGAATCCATCATTCCTTCTTTTGAATTCGCATCTAATATTTCTGTTCGTCGTTTGGCTCCAAAAAACGGGGTCATATTGTTATGTTCAAAATAATCTGCACTAACCTTATCTCCAGTCATAGAATAATATGGCGATGTGGCACTGGAAGATGGCGTCATTTTTTCTGGAAAATATTTGTCTGTATACGCAGATGGTGTATCGTATTTGTTTACAGTAGACAATTTGGATGTTTGTTCTGTATCTGTAGAGACACCCAAACTTTCAGAAGGATAATTTTGATCGGGAATATTTGTGTTTGGTAAGGCATTTCCAAATGACTCATATAAATTCATATTTCCTTGTTTACGTTCATTTTGTTTATGTTGTGATTGGGTCATTTTGTATAATCCATATAAAGCCACACCGGGTATTAATACTTCCATTGTCTCAATAAATATATAGTATATTGTAAGATATATATTTATGAATTCCCGCCTAAACACATCGATTGTCCTGACAAGTAAAAATCAGTCTGTCCTTGTACAATTGGTACACTTGGTGTGAAATAATCTTTTTCTAAAATACGCGTCTGAACATTTTCATGAAACGGTTTGTCCAAATTGGCTTGTGGATTCAAGAAAGGCGTTTCCCATTTGGGTTGTTCTAAATCTCGATACATCCATGCTGGATGTGTCGCACGAGATTCTTCTACAAATGGATTCATTTTGGAAAATGATTGCGGATACGTAGGAGTGGTATGATCTTTGTAGTTATTTTTCCCCGGTAAATCACGATTTAATGTTCGAGTTAATCCACGAAGTTCACTCTCGAATTCAATCGTATTGTTATGTAAATTGGCACCCCATTGTTGCAATCGAATATTTGGATCTTCAAAAAAAGGCATTTGTGTACCAGGTCCTGGTTTGTTTAATTGGTATCTTCCTAAAAAGGTGGATTCTTCTAATTGTTTTTGTATACGAACAGGATCATCATGAAATCGTGTAAAAGACATGTTTTTTTTTTCTGTGTTTGTATTTGTTATATACATGGATTACATTTTCCTGAATGAAAAAAACCCGTAAGAGTGAAGAATTATGTCAAAGAACAAAAACATCTAAATGACACTACCATGATACAATACAATACATATGCTCAAAAATCTACATAAATATGAGACATCAATACAACACAAAAAAAGTGAATTAGACAGAAGTGTATATGAAATCATCTACTGATCTTGTTCTTGACAATGATACTCCTGTTCCTAAATTATGTCTCAATATGATTGTAAAAAATGAATCCCGAATCATCAAACGACTGTTATTATCAGTCTCTACACTAATTGATACCTATTGTATTTGTGATACTGGAAGTACTGATAATACCATTGAAATCATTGAAACCTTTTTCCGAGACAAACAAATCCCTGGAAAAGTGATTGAAGAACCTTTTCGAGATTTTGGATATAATCGTAGTTATGCATTGAAAGCATGTGAAATCATGGATGCAGATTATATTTTATTACTGGATGCGGATATGATTTTTTGGAGAAATCCCAATGTTTCACCGGAAGTATTTAAGCGATCTTTGTCTCAATTAGATCTGGGGTATATTTATCAAGGAACTGAAACGTTTTATTACAAAAATGCTCGAATTGTGAAAAACAATCATGGATTTTCCTATTGGGGGGTTACACATGAATATGTAAATTCTCCGCCAAATACACGAGATGGACAATTGGATAAAAGTGTTTGTTTTATCAAAGATATTGGCGACGGTGGATCCAAATCAGATAAATTTTTACGAGACATTGCTTTGTTGAAAAAAGGGTTGGAAGAACATCCAAACAATGATCGATATACCTTTTATTTGGCCAATAGTCTCAAAGATGCTGGGAAAAAAGAAGAAGCCATTGCATCCTATCGAAATCGTATTGCGTTAGGAGGATGGATTGAAGAAGTGTGGTACAGTTATTACAATATTGGAAAATGTTACCAAGAAATGGGACAAATGGAATCGGCTATTTGTGCATGGATGGAAGCATATGAAGCATATCCCAATCGGATTGAAAATTTGTATGAAATCATTCAATACTATCGTTGTCAAGGAAAATACAAATTAGCTCAATTGTTTTATGTACTTGGTGATGAAAGTCGTACAAAATATACAGAACGAGACTATTTGTTTTTTCAGAAAGATGTATATGATTACAAACTTGATTATGAAAAGACTATTTTCGGATTTTACCACAATCCAGATGAAATAGACATCGGATCATTGTGTATGCGATTATTGGCTTATCCATATATAGAAGATGGTATTTTTCATAATATTCTGAGTAATTATAAATTTTATTGTCATCCAATAGATACACCAAGTATTCGAACACAAACGTTGAGACAAAATGGATTAGATCAATTATTGCCTTTGTTGGGGAAGGAAAAACCCGATTGGTTTGTTTCCAGTACACCGACATTTTGTGTTTATGACAACGATCCTCGTCGATTGTTTGTAAATGTCCGATTTGTCAATTATCGAATCAATGCACAAGGGGGATATGACAACCAATCCAATATTGAGACAAGAAATATATGTGCGGAATTGTATTGTGATGCAAATACAAATAAATGGTCTATTCAACAAGAACATCTTTTACAATATAATCGTGAATATGACAATCAATATGTGGGATTAGAAGATATACGATTCTTGTCTATTGGACAGAAAGTGTATTACACCGCCAATCGTGGATTAAGTGGACAAAAAATGGTCGTAGAACATGGATGGATTGATGTCAATACAGTCGAAACCAAAGAATCCAAACATTTAGAATTTGTGTCTCAACGATCCATTGAAAAAAACTGGGTTATGTTTGAAGATGTTTCTGATTCTGATTCGTCCCATCTGAAACTCGTATACAATTGGTATCCTATGACAATCGGTACAGTCGAAGATTCCAAATTTCAAGTGTGTCAAATCATTCAAACCCCTTTGTTTTTTAAAAGTGTTCGTGGATCTACAAATGGCATACAGATTGAGAATGAAATATGGTTTTTGTGTCATTTGGTCTCCTATGAAGACCGTCGATATTATTACCATTTATTTGTCATGTTAGACAAAACGACTCAAACCATTCGTTACACCCGATTGTTTTCATTTGGATCAAATGCCAAAGTAGAATATTGTCTCGGAATGATTCATTCCAAATCGGAAAATGAATTATGGTTAGGGTATAGTGTAATGGATCGTGAGACAAAGTATATGAGTATTCGGATTGATACCATTCGAAATATGATCATGCGCTAAATTTTCGAAAATTCTTTACATACTACTATATGTTACATGAGTCGGAAACATATATTAGTCACCGGTGGATGTGGGTTTTTAGGTTCACATTTCATCAATACTTTATTCTTAGAAGAACAAGATGTCCGTGTGATCAATATGGATGCATTGTATTATAGTGCAAATATATCCAATGTGCAAAAACATATCCGTGATTCCAAAGATTATACGTTTATTCATGGAAATGTTCGTGATTATCCCATAGTCATTCAAACTTTACGTACATTTGACATTGATGTGGTCGTACATTTTGCCGCACAAACCAATGTGGATAATTCTTTCATAAATCCTGACAAATATATGGCGGATAATGTACAAGGGACACATACATTATTAGAAGCATGCCGTTCCTATGGAAATATCAAACAGTTTATTTACATATCTACTTGTGAAGTCTACAAAGAATCTTTATTTTCAGAGGATGAAAAGCGAACCGATCAATCTTTGTTGTGTCCCATGAATCCATATGCGGCTACAAAGGCAAGTGCAGAAATGTTGGTTCAATCCTATTTTCATTCCTATCATATGCCAATCTATATTATACGGATCACCAATGTATATGGACCTAATCAATATCCAGAAAAACTCATTCCGAAATTCATTAAATTGTTGAAGGAAGATAGTCCAGTGCCTATTTACGGAGATGGAACACATGAACGGGGGTTTCTTCATGTATATGATGTGATACAAGGAATACTATGTATCATGGAAAAAGGGGTCACAGGGGAAATTTACAATATTGGATGTGATTCACAAGATGAATATACAGTGATGGAAATTGCAAAGGGATTAATTATGATGATAAAAACATTACATCGTGAAGATGATGAACCGAAAGTAATGGAATATATTGAATATGTAAAAGATCGACCAGTCAATGGCAAACGATATTTATTAGACAATCAAAAAATAAAAGATTTAGGATGGTCTATTACCGTTTCTTTTATTGATGGAATTACCGATTTAGTACAAAGTATGTAACTGTATTCAAATTATATGTAATGGGGCTGTTTTGCATAAGCCATAACTACGTCGATGGAATTGGGTAATCCCATGTGCACGAATACCGTCTAAATGTTTTTTGGTTCCATATCCCATATGTGTATCCATGCCATAATGTTCTACTAAAACTGGATATTGAGTACATAAATGGGCAATATATTGATCTCGTTCTACTTTAGCCAAAATGGATGCCGCTGCAATGGCCACATATTCATGATCCCCGCCTACAAATGTATCGTGTGGAATCGCTTCGATTGTATTGGTTTGCTCATTGAATTGTGTTAATGGTTTAAAATCATCTCCATCCACCATAATGAAGTATTTTTGTTTGTAAGAAGTAGATGATTCTACCAATGTCTCTTTTTTATCAAGTGTTTCGATGATTTGTTGTGCACATGTTCGCATTCCATTTAATACACATTGACGTATATTGATTTTGTCAATTTGCTCTGGTTCTGCATAATGCACATGATATGCAATGGCATGTTGTTTAATGTATTGATATACCTCTTGAATCTTTTTCTTGGATGTGAATTTTTTACTGTCTTTGATCTCGCGATGGTCAAAACTCCCATCTTTAGGTAATACTACACCGGCCACATATAAACGACCAAACATAGGTCCACGACCGGCTTCGTCAATGCCAATTTCGTAACAATTGGTTTCATCATGGATTAATTTCAATAACGGTTTTTCTTTGGTAGACTTTTTAGTAGATTTTGTAGAAGATACTTTTGTAATAGATGATTCTGGTTCTGTAGAGGGTTGTTCTGGTGGTGATTTTGTAGATTTGTCGGATAATAGATTTGACGATAGATTCGATGATGGTTCAGATGGTTGTTGTTCTGTGAATGATTGATCTGTGACTTTAGGATGTTCCACATCCGTCTGGACAAACGGACAAATAGATGGAGTAGATGCATTGGTAGAGGAAGATGATTTACCAAAATCTTTGTGCCACACACCAGATAAGTCTATTTTAATTGGGTTTGACATGAATATTGACGATTATATTTGAGTTATGATACTTTTATGCATTGTAACACAAGAAAAGTCAATTTTTTATTTATTCCGATACATTTTTTCGTAGTATATTACATATATAAGCTACAACAAAAATCATGACAAGTTTCAAATTAAATAGTCTCAGTATATTTTTGATATTGCTCTTTGTGATTGTTTTTGCAATGGTATTCAAAAACTATTGGGATTCTCTACTCGAGACAAAAGAAGGGTTTGCACCAATTGATTTAGCAAACTATTCTGGTGGAAAGGTAGAACAAGTATATACGAATCTTTATTTTGATCCTGAAACACAAAGTCTTTTAGAAAAGATTACAGGAGACAGTGAAAATGTAACCATTCGAGAGATAAAACGGATTCCTGATGATGAGACAGAAGATAGTACAGGTTCTCGAACAGAAACAGGCACCGAAGCAGGTTCTGAACCAGCGGCGGCAACAACAACAACAGAATCATTTACAACAAATGATGTAGAAGCGGTTCCATTTGTTCACAAAATGTCGACAGATGGTAGTAATACATATGTAGTCTACATTCCATCCGGTGAAGATGCGACATTCTTACATGTATTGGATTCTAATCGAAATCTAATTAGTCAATATTATAACAATGGATATAAATCTGAAAAGTCCTATGAAGAGAGTACATCCGATCATGAGACAAAAACCGGTACTGGGATTGTAAATTTAGATTTTAAGTCTCTCCCTTTCTCAGAAGATGACAAAGACGATTTAAAAACAAGTTCATTGAAATTAAATGGAGGTGATTCTTATGCAGTTGCCATGAAATATTTGCATACAGAAGTATTGGTCGGATTCAAAGCATCTACAACAGATAAACCAGAAGTATTGTTACATAAAAAACAAACAGTAGAAACGTCTTCTTCTACAGACAAATCTATTCAGTTTAAATTCGGAGATTATGAAATCAGTTTGCCACAAGATACTGCAGAAAGTCTTGCCTCAAAACTTGGTACAAAATTAGGAAGCAATTTATTTATGAAAGGCGACGATTACAATAGTGATTACATTCATAAAAACGAAATTATTCCAGGAATGGGGTATGATCACTATCATTATGGAATGTATGACCGTCCATCCCAACGTTATGGAGGCAAACGTGGGTATTATGATTCTGATGTAAGAAGTGAGAGACGAGATGGTCCTCGGGACGAAAATGGTAATTTGATTCGTGACTTTGGAGAAGGGACAGCCGATTTGTTACGGGATGGAATTAAAGGCACGACGGATGTGGCAAAAGATACAGTACGTGGAACAGTAGATATTGCGAAGGAAACGGTTGGTGGAGCTACTGACTTGGCACGTGAAACTGCAAGTGGAACTGTTGGATTGGCCAAAGAGACTGTAGGAGGCGCAACTGGTTTGGTCAAAGAGACTGCAAGTGGTGCAAAAAATGTGATTGGCGATACATTGAGTGGTACAGGTGATTTTGTACAAAGTTCTGCATCAGGTATTGGTCAGTTTGCAAAGGATACTGCAAGTGGAACGGTTGGATTGGCCAAGGATGTAGTAGGTGGAACGGTTGGATTGGCCAAGGACGTTGTAGGTGGTGTAGGATCTGGAGTAGGGGGATTGTTACAAGGCAATCCGACTCAAGTCGGAGGAGGATATGGTGGAAGAGGTGGTGGATATCTTTCAAATGGGCATCAAAATTCATATGGGGGACCAAATATGAGACAAACTCATGGAATGGATCCATATTCTTATTATGGTACAATCCCTCCAAGACCTGGACATAATTATGTACCTCGAACTGCAGATTTCAGTGCATTTGGACGTTAAAAATACGTTATATCAAAAAAAACATATTATACAGTAAAGATAATACGTTTATAGAACACACAAACGCAACAGATTGATCTATGGATACATTGAATTTGAATGAAATTTTTGAAAGACAATGGATTGAACATGAAATCACGAACATTTTGCTTGACTTTGACAAAATACCACAAACCAATATGAAAAAAGGAATTTATTTGTATGGAACCCCTGGATCTGGGAAAACTTATTTTGTAACTCAATTGTTGAAAAGATTAGATTATGATGTGATTACATATGATGCAGGGGATGTACGAAATAAGTCTTTGTTTCAAAATATCGATAGCAATCATATTTCCAATCATAATGTGTTGGATTTGATGTGTCGTCGGAAAAAGAAGATTGCCATTATCATGGATGAAATTGATGGTATGAATAATGGCGATAAAGGAGGCATTGATGCATTGATCAAATTAATACGCCAAAAGAAAACCAAGAAACAAAAAACTGAAAATACTACATTGAATCCGATTATTTGTATTGGAAACCATGAAAGCGACAAAAAAATACGGGAATTGATGAAAGCGTGTCATACGTTTGAATTGAAAACACCCAATGATTCCCAAATTCAATTGATCTTGCAAAGTGCAAAAATCGGATTTTCAGATCTGACAGAGGATTTTCAACAAGATATTTTAACCTATATACAAGGAGACTTACGTAAACTTATGTTTGTCTTGAATTTGGCAAAAAACAAACCGAAATTGTTGTATACACATGCCATACGAGATATTTTTCAAGTGAAAATCTTCAATAAAGATGCCAAGAAAAACACATGGAAATTATTTCAAGACGAAATTCCATTAGATGAACACAATATTTTTATGAATGAAACGGATCGAACTACAGTTGCATTGTTATGGCATGAGAATATTTTAAAACCTTTGTCTCAATTTCCTGTAAAAGAATCATTTCCATTTTATTCTATGATATTACAAAATATGTGTTTTGCCGATTATATTGGACGTATTACATTTCAAAGTCAAATATGGCAATTCAATGAAATGGCATCGCTTATGAAAACATTTTATAACAACAAACTCTTTCATCGGCAATTTCCTCGGTTGAAAAAACCGATTTCCATAGAAGATATCGAATTTACCAAAGTGTTGACAAAATACTCGACCGAATACAACAATCAATTGTTTTTACATAGCCTTTGTCAGAAAATGAACATTGATAAAAAAGATTGTATTAGCTTCTTCCAGGAATTACGACTTTATTTTGGAGATCAATTCTTTCAACAACCTGAAAAAATGATGTTTGTAGAGTATCATTTGGGGAAAGAAGAAATTGATAGTCTCGATATCAAACGAATGTATCGGTTTTTAGACAAGAATGTGAAAAAAGAGGATGCATTGATATTAGAGGATGAACTTAGTATGGATTCTTGTAGTGGAGGGGATTCGTAAAAAAAAAGATTCATTACACCGAATAAATGAATCTTTTTGTTGTGATGGTTTGTGGCGGGTTTTTATGTTATACACTCGAGAATACAATTTCTTTTTCGATTTTTCGATCACCTATTTCATCTGAGTCTTCTTGTGATTCTACAGAAGATGTTTGAACCCCTGTCGTAACTTTTGGAATCGCGGGTGGAATAGCATCCCAAATGTATTTCGATTCATACATTTCTATTTTTGCTTGATATTCTTTGTTTTCTTTCATGAGAAAGGCCAATTTCTTTTGCATTTCTGATACCAATCGTTCTAACTGTTCTACTTTCACTGCACTGTTTTTCATTTCATTTTGTTGGTGTTGTAAGATTTGGATTGTTTCTGCTGCGCTTATTTGTCGTGGTTGCTGTCCCGGTTGTTGCAATGTAATACCTCCTGCACCTCCATTTTTCTGTTGTTCTATCAATTGTTCACGTTTCAAGTCAATTTCCTTGATTTGTGTTAAAACATCCGGCTTCATGGAAGGATCCCCTGCCTGATATTCGTCCAATGCTTTGTCAATATCATGTAGAAAGTATTGCTTGATTGGAGCTTCGTCTTCAAACTTGATAAACATGTCAATCGTTTTCGGAGATTCTCGGAAAAATTTCTTGTTTTCATCGGATAACAAACGACGTTTGTCAAATGTATTTTGAATATGGGAAAACACCAATATGGTCTTCAATGGATCAAGTTGGACAAATGGAATCGTGTAATTTTTCAAAAAGGCTTTTTCTTCTGCCAATGCGGCATCGTCTTCATATTGAGACTGTGACAATAATTCACGTCGAAAAGCAAAAGTACCCGCGGTTGCATGATTGGGTCCATAAGGGCCTCCTTGGTACATTTTCTGAATGTGTTTGAAATATACATAAATTTCACTGGATCCTGCACATAATGCTTCCGGCTTTTCTTGTAAACGATCTACCGCATGTTGTACACGTTCCGGTGGATAGTAATCATCGTCATCCATATAGACCAAAATAGAACCACTTGTTTTCTGATGCATGAAATTTCGTTTTGCTCCCAATTTTAACTTTTCATCCAATGCGAAATATTTGATTTGTGGAATATTGGCTGCATCGATCAAATCCTTGATTTTGTCTGTTCCATCATCCACAATAATCCATTCCATACGATCTTTTGGATAGGTTTGGTTTCGAAAACATTGGATCATCGTTTGAATGAAAGGTCGACGATTGAAGGTGGGAGTACATAGACTCACAAGTGGTTGTTTTTTCTTGTTTTTGCCCATTTATCTTTTCATCTATTTTGATGTTTATATAGGTTTTTAAGGTGTTAAGTTTTGTTTTCCGGAAGTGGATATAGGTCTCTATTTATTTCGTCTGGATTTGTAGCATTTCTTATGGATGGATCGATATTTTGAATATTTGCATTTATAGAAGCATCTGTGTTCATACCCGAAATTTCTGTTTCAGCTTTCACTTCAGTATTCGTCGTTGCTGACACTTCCGGTTCTAATCCTTCCGGTTCCAAGTGGACAGTATTCTCCAGAGACTTAGAGGATCTAACCCACAAAATAAACAAATAAAATGCAATGACCACAAGAATACACAAATGAATAATCAACATAATCAATCTTAATGAACTGCTATGTATGGATTGTGACAAATACAATCGATATCCAAAAAAGATCAGTAAAACCAATGGGAACATAATTGGGAAAATATATTTGGCAATCAATTGTGTCAATACACCGAAAAACAATTCGGTTGGTACATCACAACTACTATCATTCAGAGAATCGAATATATATTCTGATACCTCGTTTAATGGGAATACGTATTTTTGGTCCATAAACCAACCCATCGGTAGTACTATTAATGGTAATATAAAGAACAACCAAAACACATAACCCACCAAAATCATTTGAGAAACAGGGGTAGCCATGATTGCTATAAAAATAATGGATGCAACACGAATAAATTCTAATATCCAAACGGATAACGAATTCATGCGTTCTATGTATTCCTGGGTGTAACTCGAGATATCAAACATTTTCATTAGAATGGCAATCAGAACCATACCATATATGATCGCATGTCCTTTAAATTTGAG
>MDTG01348276.1_pt1 | contig 12242 bp, 15 predicted proteins | sample 811421 | NCBI WGS metagenome assembly MDTG01 (sample SAMN05326645, study PRJNA326480) | marine metagenome | isolation source: seawater | place: Pacific Ocean: South East | collected 2011
AGATCGGGGCAGAGGAAATGAACTTTCAAATAATGGGAATATGAATATTTATTTTACTGAAGTTACTATTCCTAATTATTCAGAACTTGTAGGCCAATCGTTAAGGAATAGCAGATTACAGAGAAGATTTGATGTTGATGTTCTTGAATTGCAAAGGAATGGTAAAGCTATATTACCTCCTCTAGCTGATAGGACAATAGAACCAGAGGATAGACTCTTAATAAGGGTTACTCGTTCAGATTTATTGAGACTAGAGCAAGAACATACTATCTTATTGGCCGACAATGTAAGGAAATTTCAAGATGGCAAACAAATATCATCAGATGAGGGTACAAAAACATTTGAAGCACTGCTTCCTGCTGGTTCAACCTTGGCAGGTGCAAGTTTGAGAGAACTAAGATTTCGTCAAAGACATAATGCGACTGTTTTAGCCTTGAGGAGAGGTCAACAGACAGTGCAAGAAAGATTGGGTCAGGCTGTTCTTCGCGCTGGCGATGTTCTTTTGTTACAAGCTCCATTAGATTCGATTAGAGGTCTTCAGGCTTCCAATGATCTCTTAATTTTGGATCAAGTAGAAGATGATTTACCTTCTTTAAAGAAAAAACCTATTGCAATAGCTATTGCAATAGCTATGATTGTCCTTCCTTCGATTTCAGGAGTCCCTTTAGTAGGTTCTGTTCTTTTGGCAGTAATTGCTATGGTCGCTTCAGGCTGCTTACGCCCTGCAGAGATACAAAGGTCAATAAGACTCGATGTAATATTGTTACTAGGATCTCTATCAAGTTTTAGTGTCGCAATGCAAGTAACTGGTTTGGCAGATTTAATAGCGTTAAATCTTGACTTTTTGCTTGATGGATTACCTCTTTATATGGCGTTATTAGTAATTTTTATATCAACTGTAATTCTTACTCAATTTATAAGTAATGCGGCCTCTGTAGCATTGATTTTACCAGTTGCTATAGAATTTTCTTCTACTTTAGAAATTTCGCCAAATGCTTTGATTCTCATAGTATTATTTGGCGCAAGTCAATCTTTTCTAACGCCTATGGGATATCAGACAAATCTTATGGTATATGGCCCCGGTAGATATAGATTTTTTGATGTTGCTAGATATGGATTAGGTCTTACTATAATTATGACTCTCTCTATTCCTGCTCTAATAATTTTCAATTTCTCGTAAGCTGTTTTATTAAAAGTGAAATTCAATCAATTAGTTTATAAGTTAAAAGATTCTTACAGGAAATTAACTGTACCTCAATTTACGATTGTTACTGGTTTAGTAATTATTTTTTTTGGAACAATAATTATGAGTTCACCTTTATGCTCTACTCAGAAAGTGGGTTTATGGGAAGCTTTTTTCACGGCCACTTCGGCAATTACAGTTACTGGATTAACAATTATTGATGTTGGGAAAGATTTGACACTATTGGGTCAAATCTTTCTGGCTCTTATGCTGCTTGTTGGAGGCCTAGGATTAATGGCTATTACTACTTTTTTACAAGGTTTTGTTGTAAAGGGTACTAAATTAAGAACTAGATTAGATAAGGGTAAAACTCTTGATGAATTTGGAGTTGGTGGTATTGGTAGAACTTTTAGAAGTATATCAATAACAGCTGCAAGCATTATTTCTATGGGTTCATTTATTCTTTATTCTTTTGGATTTGTAGATATAAAAAATCATGGAGAAAGATTATGGGCTTCTATATTTCATAGTATTTCCGCATATAATAATGCAGGCTTCTCTTTATGGAATTCAAGTCTTTATACATACAGATCAAATATTATAGTTAATCTTGTTTTTATTTTTCTTATTGTTCTGGGAGGGCTTGGTTGGAGAGTTATCGACGATATTTGGAATCATAGGAGGAACCTACAATATAGAAAATTAAGTCTTCATAGTCGATTAGTTATTAGGACCACTTTTTATCTGATACTATTTGGCTCCTTAGGATTTCTTATGACGGAATCTTTATTAAATGGTTTATTTTTAAATGATTTAAATTTTTTTGAAAGATTATTATCAGCTTTGTTTGAAACTGTAAGCGCCAGAACAGCAGGCTTTACAAATTATCCAATTTCTTTAAATACAATATCTGATACAGGTCTTTTATTGCTTATGACCTTGATGTTTATTGGCGCAAGTACTGGAGGGACAGGGGGCGGTATTAAAACAACAACTTTTATGGCGTTAATGGCTGCGACAAGATCTACTTTGCGAGGTCAGAAAGACGTTATTATAAGTAATAGATTAATTTCAGATAAAGTAATTTTAAAAGCAGTTGGGATTACTGTTGGATCATTATTATTTGTTCTATTGATGGCGATGCTGTTAAGTACTACTAATACCTTTGTTAATAAAGAAAAATTTACTTTCTTAGAGATGCTTTTCACTTGTATTTCTGCCTTTGCAACTGTGGGATTTGATATTGGCTTGACGAGTAAATTAAATCATTTTGGGCAAATTATATTAATTATTGGGATGTTTGTAGGCAGGCTTGGAATTTTATTATTTTTAAGTGCTATGTGGGAAGCTCTTTACAAGAGTAGAATAGATAAGCAAAAAAGGATTGGCTATCCAAAAGCTGATCTTTACGTCTAACTTTCCTTTATTGAATTATGTCCGATTGGTGGCAGTGGACTCCTAAAAAAGAAAACGAAGCGGCGACTTTTGCCGTAGTTGGAGTTGGCAGATTTGGAACTGCTGTTTGTAGAGAACTTATTAGCAATGGAGCAGATGTGCTAGCTGCAGATTATTCTGAAAAAGCTATTGATGATCTTAGACAGCTTGAACCTACAATTGAAGCAAGAGTAGTAGATTGTACTGATGAAGAATCTATGAGAGAGTCTGGCATCCTTGAAATGAATACTTTAGTAGTTGGGATTAGCGAACCTATTGAGGCTAGTATTACAACTACATTAATCGCAAAAGATAGTGAAGGTACAAGAGTCAAAAAAGTTATCGCTAGAGCTACAAGCGATCTACATGAGAAGATGTTAAAGAGAGTAGGAGCTGATAAAGTTGTATTCCCATCAAGGATGCAAGGAGAAAGGTTAGGACTAGAACTTGTTAGGCCAAATTTAATTGAGAGATTAGAGCTAGATAATCAAACTGGAATTGATGAGATTACAGTTCCGGAAGATTTTATAGGGAGATCTTTAAGAGATTTAAATCTAAGGAAAAATTATTTAGTAAACGTTCTTGCTGCTGGTCCTGCCGAACAATTAACTGTTAATCCGCCTGCTAAATATATTTTAGAGAGAGGCCATGTACTAGTAGTGATGGGATTGATGGAGGATTTATCAAGACTGCCTCAAAATTAATTTACTATCCATCTGATTTTTTTACATAACGGATTCTTTTTGGAACACCTCTTAGTCTTTTAATGCTTTGATGCTCAAGGGAATCTCTGAATGAATCTGTGTCTGTTTTAATACTTCGAATAGGAGCTTTGCCTTCCTTCTCTAAATGATTTTTCAATCCTTCTTGAATAAGAACTTTTGCCATATTACTTACGGTTCTAGACTCTTCTTCAGCTAATAAAGCAAGTTGATCACAAAGAAGTTCAGGTAGAACAACTTGAATTCTTGGTGATTTCGGCTTGCCATTGGTTGAATTTTGGCGAGTGGCCATAGATACAGGATCTTAACTGTTACTTATTAGTATACACAGTGAGTCAAGGATACTATCTTTGTGTATACTAATATCAGACGTCATTAGACTTTACTTTTTTATTTTTTGCGTTAAAAAGACTATGAAAAACTCAATTAAGCAAAATGCAGAAAAACCATTAATTGCAAATCAAAGAACAAAGAGGATTCTGCGCTCAGGTATTCAAATTCAAAAAAGTAGTGATGTATTAATATCTGCTGTAATTAGTCCATATCTACTAACACACCTTCATCAAATACTTCAACAATCAGAACTTTCATCTAAACAAGAGGGACGTTTGTCTCATGCTGCAAACTTTGCAAAGTTGAGAAAAGTACTATGCCTTGATGCAAGAAGTATGGAAGATGCCTCGGCAAGAGAAAATAAAGATTCTGATAAAGATTTATACATAAATGATAATAGTGAGCAAAATGTCGCTTAAAGGAATATTCTAAATAAGTGAATTAAGAAAATTTAATGAAATCTAATGCTGAAAAACTTTATAATCTCATTTCGGAAGATTCGGAAAAGAAACAAAATTTATTTAGAATTGCTCTAACAAATCCTAAAGCTGCTTTGGATCAAATCTGTGAAATAGGTAATGATTTAAATCTTAAAGTTTCTAAAGAGGAAGTTATTGAATATTTAAGTACACTTGATGATCTGCCAACTAAATTATGGCTTATCAAAGTCAGAGGAGGTTTGTGAGTAAGATTTTTCAGGAATATTGCTTTTTGGCGTTACTCTTCTGTCATAACCACCACCACCTGCTAATGTCCAGAAAAACCAATAACTTGGTATTGCTAACCCTGCTGCAATAAAAATTGCTACAATTTGCTCTAATCTCTTCATGATTTAATTTTATTCCTTTTTTTTCTTTTGGATACAAAAAAGTTAACATGTAATTTCTGTATTTTTATAAAGTGATTAGATTTGATGGGATTAGTAAGATATATCAAACAGATACTGTTTTGGAGAATATTACTTGGGAAATAAAAAAGGGGGAAAAGATTGGACTTATAGGTAGTAACGGAGCGGGTAAAACAACTCAATTAAAAATACTAGTTGGAGAAGTGGATCCTACAACTGGTTCAATTCAAAAAGACGGGAATCTTAAAATATCTTATTTAAAACAAGAATTTGATGTCCAATTAGATAGAACTGTAAGACAAGAATTAGAAAGTGCTTTTGAGGATATTCAGAAGGTATCTAAAAAGATTACTGATATAGGTAAGAAATTAAAATTAGTTGATAGTACTGATAATGCTCATGCATTAAATTCATTGATAAAAGAGTTAGATATAAACCAAAGAAAATTTGAATCTTTAGGCGGATATAAAATTGAGTCAGAAATAGATAAATTATTGCCTGCATTAGGTTTTACTAGCAAAGATGCTGCTGAACCTGTGGCTAATTTTTCGGGCGGATGGCAGATGAAGATTGCTTTAGGAAAAATAATGCTTCAAGAACCTGATTTGCTTTTATTAGATGAACCTACCAATCATTTAGATTTAGAAACCATTCTATGGCTTGAAGAATATTTATTATCTTTAAAAATCTCAGTAATTTTAATAAGCCATGATCGTTACTTTATGGATAAAGTATGTAATAAAATTATATTGACAGAAAGAGGGATTTCAAAAACATATAGTGGAAATTATTCTTTCTTTTTAGAGAAAAAATTAAAAGATGATAGAGCTCAAAATAAGGCTTATGAGATTCAGCAAAAAGAGATTGAAAATCAGTTTAAATATATAGAAAGATTTAGAGCCAGTGCGACTAGAAGTAAACAGGCTAAAAGTAAAGAGAAGCAATTACAAAAAATTATAAAAATTGAAAATCCTACTTTAAAAACTAGAAGTCCTTCATTTGCTTTTCCTGAGTGTCCTCGTTCTGGTCAATTAGTCCTAGATATTAAAAATCTTTCTCATTCTTTTGAAGACAAGATTATTTTTTTTGAATCAAACTTAAAAGTTTATTCAGGAGAAAAAATTGCGCTTTTGGGTCCTAATGGTTCAGGAAAATCAACTTTATTTAATCTAATTATTAATAATTTAGTACCTGAAATCGGTGAAATTAACTTGGGAAAATATAATTTAATAACCAAGTATTATCAGCAAAATCAGGCTGAGGCACTTAATAATAATTTTTCAGTTATTGAGTTAATATTCCAAAATGCACCTAATTGGAACCAAGAAAAAGTGAGAACCTTTTTATCCGGTTTTGGCTTTTATAAAGATTCTGTTTTCAAAATAATTAATCAATTAAGCGGAGGTGAAAAAGCTAGATTAGCATTGGCTTTGATAGTAATGAAACCAAGTAACTTTTTGCTTTTAGATGAACCTACGAATCATCTTGATTTGCCTTCCAAAGAAAATTTGGAAATTGCTCTTAATAAATATAAAGGTACAGTTTTTTTTATATCACATGATAGATACTTTATATCAAAAGTTGCAAATAGAGTGATAGAAATCAATGATCATAATTTTGATTCGTTTAATGGAAATTATCAATATTATTTAAATAAGAAATCAAAATAATAAAAATATTTGCTTAAGTAATTTTTCTTATGTTTTCCTTCTGAGAAGCAATCGTATTTAAAAAACTTTACATTTTACTAGGCAAGATCACTCATTTAACTTTACATTATCTAACTCATTTGATTAATCTAATTACTACCTATCAGTTGAGCATGCAATGTTTAGAAAAAATGACGATTATAGACAATTAAGTTCATTAAATATTGATCCAATTGATAATTATTTTGAATGTATTGCTATGTGCGATATTGAAGATGGCAAATGTATTTCTAAATGTGTAGAAATTCTCAAAGATAGTGAAAATTAATATTCTAGTTTTGTGATAACTTTCTTATATCAATAGGCTTTACCTTTATATTTATTAATCTATTATTTCTTTTAATTAATATATTTATTTCTTTTTTAATTCCATTATCATTAATTGTATTTACAACATCTGATGATCTCTCGATCAATATATCATCGATCTTTAAAATAATATCATTTTTTAAAATACCGCTTTTATCTGCCGGACTCTTTGGCATAACATAACCTACTTTAACATTCATTTTATTTATTGCTAAATTAAATTCATTTACTAAACTTATCCCAATCATAGGGTGTATAACTTTTCCTGTTTTAATTAAATCATTTGCAATTTTTTTAGCCTTATTAATTGGTATTGCAAAGCTTAAACCTGCTCCTGGACCAGATCTTATTAAAGTATTAATTCCAATTACTTCGCCATTATTATTAAGTAAGGGCCCTCCTGAATTACCAGGATTAATAGCAGCATCTGTTTGTATTAAGTCAAATTTTTTATCATAAATCCCTAATTGAGAAACATCTCTATTGAGATTGCTAATAATCCCAAGAGTAACTGTGTTTTCAAGTCCAAATGGATTACCTACTGCAATAGCCCAATCACCAACTTTAATATTATCTGAATCACCCAAGATTGCTTTAGGCCATGGCCCTTTTCCTTCAAGCTTTATTACAGCCAAATCAGTAAGTAGATCTTTCCCTATAACTCTACCTTTGAATTTTCTTCCATCTGATAGTCCAACTATTAATTTTTGAGTGTTATTTATTACGTGGGCATTTGTGATAACTAATCCATCATCAAAAATGAAACCGCTACCTTGGCCTTCTTCTATTCTTTGTTCTAATTCAGGAGGAAATCTTAAACCAAATATTCTTTCAAAATATGGATCTAGTTGTATTCTGGAATCACCAGGAAAAGATCTTTTTCGTATAATTCTTTGAGTATCAATAGTTACTACAGAAGGACCAGATTTCTCAATTGCTTTAGTGATAAAAGATGAACTTGAGTTCCCATAAATTTTGTTTTTAACTTTATTTAAAATAGGTGATGCTGATGTATTTAGATTAATACTCAATCCAGCAACTAACCCTGAAGTTAATAATATTTTTAGTGATTCTCTAGCGGATCTCTTATATTTAGAAAATGGTTTAGCTGAAAAAAAATTTAGAATTATCAAAATAAAAATTATTTGTAAAACATTTGTTTTTTATGATAAGACAAAAAAAGATAATTAATTCAATTTGTCTAAATTGTTTTTTTTCAAGCTAATATAGTTAAAATAAATAGGTATCTAAATCTATAATCAGACATGACTATCTTATTTCCAATTATTTATGCATGTGCCTTATTATTTCTTATTTGGAAAGCTTTTAAAGTAATGTCTACAGGTTGGGGTGCTTTTGATAAGGATAAAAAACAGTATTTTACAACTCAAACTCCTAACAAAAAATATACGATTCATCCAGAATTGCTTGATAAATCAGGAAATATTACTGATGAAGAGTTATTAACGGTTAGATTTTCTAACGACACTGATTCAACTCTTGAAAAAGGACAAGGAACTACAAAAGATTAAATTTTATTTTTATTAACTTAAGGAGATCCCATTGGAACAAAGAACAAAATTAGTTGCCACAGTAATTAGATCACTTAAATTGCCTCCTCGTTTTCGCCTTAGAATGCTTAAAGAAGATCCAATGAGGTTAGAACTTAGTTTAACGCCTTCTTATGGCAAAGAGCCTATTGTTGTTGGTTTGGTTGAGTCCCTCGATTTGGTTGCACGAAGAGATAAAGAAGGTAGAATTCCCAGAGATTTGCCTGGGACTTGGGATTGGACTGTGAGACATGGAAAAGTAAGTACTGGAGGATGGAATCCTTTCTTGAAAGAAGCTTTACAAACAATGTTTGAAACTGGCTTGCCTGCAATTATCTATGAAGAATTGACTGGAGATGAATACAAGCCTGTTGATGGTTTAAAACATGTGAAATAACTAGTTAAATAAAATTTGCATATATAAAGCAAATAAACGCTATGATATTTACAAGATTCAAAAAAAATCATGAATGAGGAGAATGAAACAAGATTCGGCTTCGTAAACTTTGCTGAAACTTGGAATGGGAGAATGGCTATGATGGGAATTTTAATTGGTCTAGGAACTGAATTAATAACTGGGCAAAGTATTTTGCGACAAATTGGGATTGGTTAATCAAATTATTTGAAAATTATTATTTTATTTCTTCAGCTTCAATTTCAATAATTTTGTCACTAGCAGTATTTGATTCATTACTATTAATTTGATTATTTACTAAAGATGTGCCGCAGTAAATACATTTTTCATTATTTCCTATTACTATTGCACCACAATCTTGACAGATATTAGTACTTTTCTTTAATGAGTTAAACGTTAAAAATGTAATAATAATCAAAAGCAGAGGGACTAATAGAATTAGAAGAAAAATGTTCCCTAGGAGATTTATTATAAAATTAAATCCAAACACAGGAATAATCAAAAAAATTATTATTGAATATGTAATTAAATTTTTACTCATTCTATAAATTAGGATCAGTATTTTCTTCTGAAATTATATTTTTGTTTTTCAATTACTGATGTGGTCGCGATTACAACGCTCCAACACTGACCGAAATATAGGATTACACCAAGTAGCCAAACCCATAAAGTTAATACTAAAAAACCACCTATGAATCCATAGGCTTGGAACCTAACACCAAGGGAAAGTATACTTTTACTTACAGCTAAATTGAGAGTAGTTAATAATATGCCAATAAGTAATGAACCAGGGATAAGAGGCTGCAATGGTACTTTTCTACTAGGTAGGAGAGCTTGAAGTAGCAAAGCCATTAATGAAAATCCTATCATTGGGAAAGCAAATTGACCCATTTGTAAAACTGGTATTTTTAATAAAATATTGGTTAGTACATCACTCGAATTAGATAAATCCTGAAGTACAGCTCCTGGAATCATTCTTAAATTTGCACTTATTTGATCGAGAACCATTAAAAAGCCTATAAAAAAAACAATTAAAAAGGCTTCTACTCTATTTCTTAAAAATTTTGAAGCTTGTTCTCTCCATGGAGAGAAACTCTTTTTTGATGGTAATGCATCCTCCCATAACCTATCTGATCCTCGTTGTAAAGATAAATACGCATTACCTGCTGTAAATAATAAAAACATTGCACCTAAAATACCTGCACCAAAACCTTGGTCAATTAATTTAAAAAGCGTAGTTTCAACCAATTCAACCACTGATGGAGGCAATATTTGCGCAGCAATTTCAATTATTTTTTCATCTAAGCCCTCTTGTTTTCCTAGGAACCAAGATGCAATTGATAATGATATTAATAATATGGGAAAGAAAGACTGAAGAGCATAATAAGCAAAAGCGGCACTTAAATCAATACAATCAGATTTAGTCCATCTTTCGCATGCACCCCATAAGCTTTTAAGAGCCCATCTCATGTTGTACTGAATATAAATTCTTCTCAAATTATTTATACTAAGTCCTTTTTATTGTATCGAAAAAGAATTATTTGCAAGCCTTTGAAACTTTTTGAGCTATTAATTTATTAATAAATCACCCCATGGTTTAAGATCTTTTATATTTTTTTCCGTCCTTCCCGCTATGAGGGGGAAATTTACATCACTTAAGTTTTCGCCAGGCTTTAAATTGGATGGATTAATGTCTAACCATTTAATTATACAATTGAGCTCTTCTAAAATTAACCAAGCTGCTGCAATATCCCATATTTTAGGAGTCGCCTCTATTGCACCAAAAGTTTGTCCCATAGCTACACTTGTTAAGTTTAAACTTGATACTCCAAGTAATCTAATTTTTCCTGGAAATATATCTTTAGGATTAATTTGTAAAATTTTAATTGATCTACTGCATAATGAAACGCATGCACTCTCATGTGAATTTTGTTCACAAAATATTTTTTCATTATTCAGCCAAACTCCTTCTCCTTTAATTGCTAAAAACGATTTTTTTAAAGTTGGTATTATTAAAAATGATGATTGAGGTTGACCTCTAACAAATCTTGCAACTGAAATTGACCAGAATGGTATACCAGCAGCAAAATTGGTCGTTCCATCAAGTGGATCAACTATCCAAAAGGCATCACTTTGAGGGATTGTTTTTTCTCCTTCTTCACTCAGAACTCCTTCATTTGGTGCAATTCTAGATAATCCATCTACGATCGTTTTGTCACTCCATAAATCGCAACTTGTGATTAGAGAACCATCTTCTTTATTACTCGCCCCAATATTACCAAAATCTTTTAATTGTCTTTCACAAATAGATTTAAACAATAAATTTAATTCTTTTAATTGTTGTTTAGTTAATTTATTAGTTGAATTTCCCATTATATTATTATGCATTTTAATAGTTGCAAAGTGAATTTATTTGATTTTTTTTATCACTTTTATTTAATAAACAATTAGTACTCATATTCTGAAAGGTAAGTCTTTCTAATTTATCAAGATTAATATTGTAACTATATATTGAATCAATATTTTTTGATTTAGCATTGCTTAATTCTTTTTGCCGGATCAGAACATCTTTTAAAGTGGATATACCAACTTCATATCTTAGTCTTGATAACCTTAAAGACTCAGATGATGATATTATTTCTTCATTAGTTGAAATTATCTTCTTTTCAAATTTCTTTAAATTTAAATATGTTTCACTAATGTTTTTCTTTAAGACATTTTCTAAATTTTTATAATTGAATTGATCCGCTTGTGATTCTGCTTCTTTTGCTTTTGAAGAGTTTTTATTTTGATTGCCATTGTATAAATTCCAGGAAAAGTTAAGACTTATAGTATTAGAGTAATTAGATGAGGTTTTTTTAGGATCAATTTCTGTATTAAGAGTACTTCCTCTAGAAAAGGTACTGGATAAAGTATTACTTATATAAATAATTGGTTTGTTAGAGTTTTTGAAGCTCTTCATTTGATTTTTCTTTATTAAACTTTGCAAATTAAGATTTCGTAATGAAAAGCTATTTGCAATTCCTTTTTTAATATTATTCTCTAATGAAAAATTCCAAAATCCAGTAAGTTTCTGCTCTGTATTAATTTCAAGTTCTTTTTCTATACTGATGTTTAAAACTTCCTTTAGAGATATTTTATTAATTTCTCGAAATGTCTTTTTTTCTTCAAGGAATTGTTTATCTCTTGCTAATTGAGCTTTTGCCTCAAGAACATCAAATTCTGTTCCTATACCAGCATCTAATTTTGACTTTGCATCTTCAAGGCTTTTTAAAGATAAATTTACTGCGAAAATTGCATTATTAACTTCTGCATTAGATTTCTGATAAGAATGATATCTGGATTTTGCTTCTTGAGTTAAGTCATTTTTTTTGATTTCATAATTATTGATTGCAATTTTTAAGTTGCTTTCAGCAGAGTCAATTTCCGGTTCTCTATTGGGATTAATTAAGTCCCATCTAATAGTTAAAGCAGGGTTCGCTTTGAATTGAGAACTCTTTGTATTTGCTGTACTACTATTAAAATTTTTTCCATATAAATATTGAGGTAAACCGGTTGCAGTGAGATCTATTGAAGGAGATCTCTTACCTAATGAACTTTTAAAATTAAATGAGGCTGCCTTAATCATTTTTTTAAGAGCTTGTAGTTCAAAATTATTTTCTTCTAAAATTTCTGGGATATCATCAAAATCAATAAATTTATTATTAAACATATTTTCAATACTTATATTTTCTTTTATC
>MDTG01156210.1_pt1 | contig 12241 bp, 9 predicted proteins | sample 811421 | NCBI WGS metagenome assembly MDTG01 (sample SAMN05326645, study PRJNA326480) | marine metagenome | isolation source: seawater | place: Pacific Ocean: South East | collected 2011
ACCCATCAGTATTATATTTGTAGAAATTTATATTTTAAAATATTGTATATTGTATATTGTTATATTATGTCAAATAAAAGTTTAATTACAAGTTATAAGGTTGTTTTAGTAGGGGATACTGGTGTTGGAAAAAGTTCTATTGCAACACAATTTGCTAATAATGAATTCTCAGAATTTCAAGAATCAACAATTGGCGCAGCATTTTTTTCAAAATCAATGGAAATCGATGGAACCTCATATAAAATAGATGTTTGGGACACAGCAGGACAAGAAAGATATCATTCTTTAACACCAATGTACTATAGAGGTGCTAAAATAGCATTAATCGTTTTTGATATAACAAATTTATTGTCATATGAAAAAATGAAACAATGGGCAGACGAAATTAAAAATTCAGTAAACAACATAGTAATAACTATTGTTGGTAATAAAGTAGATTTACAACACAGACGTAAGGTTTCAAAAGAAGATGCTATTGAATATTGTAGGCAAGAAGATTTTGAGTACTACGAAACATCTGCAAAAACTGCAGAAAATATAGAATTAATATTTGAAAATTCCGTTAAAAATATAGAACCAGAAGAAAATTTAGAAACAGTTGAAACTCTTAATGTTCATAAACAAATAGTTTCACGTAAAAGATGTTGTTAATTATGTAATAATTTGTTTTAATTTGTCTAATTTGATTGTTTTCATAATCACATGAGATTCCCAGAAATATTTACAAAATTCCCATTGAAAGTCACAATCAGTATTGTACCATTCAGGATAAAAATCTAATAATTGTTTCCTAATATCATCAGGTAATAAATGCAACGCAGATTTTGGTAAAACATAACTCAATTGTTGTAATGGCTTTAATGGATTTTTTGGTTTCTTTAACACAAATTCTGTCTCAAAAACCGGCATGAATTCTAATAAATCTTTCATTAACGGCGGATAATTATATTTATAATGCCAATTCCAATCATAACATCCAATAGTATAATATTTCATTGTCCATTCTAATGCTTCAAGATAGTTAATGCATATTTCTTTTTTCCTATTTTGATTAATTTCAACATCAAAAAGTGTGCGATAATACCTGTGTTCCCATCCTTTCTCAAAAGGATTAATATACTCTTCCTTTTCGCGATTTCTAATAGGGACAAAAGTTAATTTATCTTCAATAGTTTCTTTATCATAACTTCTAGTATTCATTTTTCTTCGCAATTTATATTCATTAATTAGATTTTCATACTCATCACGTTTTAGTACTTCAACCAACTTTCTTACATTTTTCCAATAAATTACTTTACCATTTGTCAAATATTCATTTGTATTTCCAAGTGTTTCTTTGTAGGCATTTAACATGATTTCTATACCTGTTGTTCGAATATTTACAGAAGGTATATGTGGCATAAAATCATTTCCAAGAAACAAACAAATAAAAATGTAATCATAAAGTCGATTGTCTCTTTGCTTATCATTGTTTTTGCGATAATTACTAAGTTCATCGGCTATAGCATTTGCCAATTCTGGAATGTTTAACATGTATTCTTCATTTGGATTCAAATTACTGTTTACTGTCTTAATAAAATGCGGTGTTTCTCTGTACAAATATATACCTTTTGACACTGGTAAATGATTTAACGCAAGCATGATTAAATCAGCATCCAAACCATAAACAATTGTTATCTTGTTCTTATGTGTCTTTTCATTTACACGAATATACTCAAATATTTTGTGTTCTCCTTCACCAGGATCATTAATATCAGATACCATAATATTCTGAGGGAACCGATGTGCATTCTTGTTAAAATAATATCGTATATGGTCACCTAAATTATTCATAAAATTTGTTCCTGGTGTAATTGCCGTTTGGTCCCATCCAAATTCTTTATATTCTGGATTATTTTTTTTCATTAATTCCCTTTCAAACATTGATTTATATCTACGATTTCTTTGTTGTTCTAACTTTGCTACAGGTGCAACACCATCAAAGGCAATAAATATATTATCTTGTGGTTTTACCTTTTCAATATATTCAGATATTTTATTTGAAATTGCTTCATAAATTTTTATTTCATAATCTAGTTTTGACAAACCTTCTACTGGTATATTTCGATAAACATCATAAATAATTGAATTACTATCTAGGTATAGATTGTTCACTGGGTTTTTAAGTGCACTTATTTTGCGTATGATAGATCCATGATTTTTAACTATATATGAAAAATAACTTGGTATTCCCATTATATATAGTTAAATGCATTATAAGAGTTTAAATCAGTTTAATATATATTTCAAATAAACGATTACGTAAGGTTATTATATAAATCAAATTGAAAACAATGAATCTGATGCCGTAGAATATTCTGGATAATAAATAGAAAGTAAATCATTTGGAATTTTTGTATAAGACTCGTCTTCATTACTACCCCAATTATTATCGCTATTATCAATATGAATAACCCCTAACATCGGAGTATGGAACCAATAATCTTTGCAAATTTTAATCCAAGTATCAGACTTAAAAAAATTATTTAATTCATCTTTATTCTTTTTAAATCTATTATTAATTTCTCGAAATCCAATAATATTCTCTTTATCAGTTTTAAAATGCTCTATATAATTGTTATAACTTTTTTCTTTAATATTAGATATTATGGCTGAAAAATGTATAGAAATTCTACAAAGAGATAATATCTCTATTATATTACCCCATTGTTGATATTCTTCTGGCGTAATAGAAGTGCAATGAGAATTATCAAAATCGGATAATACAAAACGATATTTGGGTTTGGTCATTTGTGTAATTTCACGGGTTGTGAATGTTTTTTGTCTGGATTTACTAATACTTTTTTTAGACCTTTCTTGTAAACCTGATTGGCCACGTACACCACCAGTACGTTTTCTTGTACGCCGTTTGCGACTTTTCTTTCTTGTACGCTGTCTACGAGTTTTTTTTCTTCTGCGTCCACCACCAGTCTTTTTTGTATTTTCTTGATACAATATATTTGCTCCTCTAATATCGTGACATAAATAGTGAGATGGAGCAAGTAGTTTTAATTGTTTTATTAGTTGTGGTTGGATTTGATTAAAACACATTGTTAAAATATTCTTAAAACTCATCGGTTGAATTTTTTGTAATAGTGTAATTAAATCACCCTGAAAATATTCCATAACAATGACACCTAACGCAAAATCTATATTATCTTCATTATAAGGTTTTTGATAATAATTTAAGTAAATGCTATGCCAATATATTTTTGGTCCAATACCGTTAATAGATGATTCAACAGCAAGTTCAATTTCATTTATAAAATTTGTTTCCCAATCCTTCGTTTTAAAAACGAAACCACCTTTGAGAGATATAAATTTATAAACTTTTTTTTCTTTTTCATCAAGAAATACTACACCACCACTTCCTCCTCCTAAAAAACTTAAAGATTCCAATTTTTTTTTTAAGCCGTTACTATTTAAGGGAGCATTTAACGATACTGGAAATCTATCACCAATACTGGATTTTATGTGGTGTTCATCAGACCACCCAGATATTTGATGAGTTGAATTTTCTAGTGCATCATACAAGTCTTTTTTAAAATGATCACTCATATATAATTTATTTTTATTTTTATTTATAAAATTATTTATAACTCACTAAAATCATTGTATAAACGATGAGTACTTAATCAGATATAAAAAGATATGCATTTGTATATATTATATGGGAGAGAATCTCAATGTTGATATATGCTGTGGATTAGCATGGGGAGATGAAGCAAAAGGTAAAATTACTTCAGAGTTGGCAAAATCAAATAATTATGAATTTGTTTGTCGATGGTCTGGTGGCGATAATGCCGGGCATACTATTTATATCAAAAATGAAAAATATGAAACACATTTAATTCCCTCAGGTATTTTTTATAATATTAAGTCAATCATAGGACCGGATTGTGTGGTAAATATTGAAGGTTTTTTTACTGAAATTAAATATCTACAAGAAAAAGGATTTGATACAACTTTAATTAAAATTTCACCAAAGTCACATATTGTAACTAGCGAACATATAGAAGAAGACATTAAATTATTAAATAAAAGTCAAGGAACAACATCTAGAGGTATAGCCCCATGTTATAGCGATAAATTTAAACGCGTTGGTTGTCAGGCTAAGGATGTTCCACAACTTAAGGATTTTATGTGGGATGAAAAACTATACGGAAATATACTATGTGAAGGTGCACAAGGTTTTTGGCTAGATATTAATCAAGGAAATTATCCATATACGACTTCTAGTATAACTTTACCATATAGTTGTTGTAGTTTAGGATTTCCCCCTCAAAAAATAAGAGACATATACGGCGCAGTTAAAATATATGACACGCGTTCTGGTATTGATCCTTTATTTCCTGAAACATTATTTGATGACGATGAATTATCCGAAGTTATTAACGTAGGAAAAGAGTATGGTGTAACTACCGGTAGAAAACGAAAAGTAAATTGGTTGAATCTTGATTTATTAGTGAAAGCAATTACTGTTTCAGGCACAACACATCTAATTATATCAAAAATAGATGTATTAGAAAAAGTAGGTAAATTTAAATTATTTTATCAAGAAGAACTTAAAATATTTGAATCAATAGATGAAATGAAACGATTTATCAATGATACTCTAACAAAGTGTGTTTATTTAAAAAAAGTAGTTTATTCCAATAATCCTTATCAAATTAATTAATTTTATATTCAAGAGGCAATAAAAATCGTTATAAAAATAAAAATAAAATAATAAAATCGTTATATAAACAATGAGTACTGAATTGTCGAACATAAAACTTACTTCTAACGAACAAAATAAACAAGAAAATAGAAAATATTTAGAGAATAAAATAATATATTATCAAGATTTAGTTCAAAAAACAATAACTTCCGTTCAGAAATACAAAACATTAGATATTTTAGGAGCAAGTGAAATAAATGTTTGTATTCGTGCACTTGAAGGTATTTTTGGCGAATTAGTTGAATTATCAGATACCATAACAAACGACAAATTAACAAAAACTAATATTGAAAAATACCTAGAAAAACTTCAAAATATTAACAATGAATTCTCTTCGCTTTTAAAGACATTTGGAACATATAAGATGATAGATTTAATTAATATATGTTTTGGCGCGGATTATATCAACACAATTGTTAATGATAGTAACAAAAATAAGTTTGATGTTATTAAGAATTATGTACATCCAATAAATTATAAGATTATTCCATGGCGACCAGAATTTGTTAAAAAAGAAAATAAGAAAAAAATTGCAAAGAACAGAATTGTTGAAGACTTTATGATTGTTGAAACCTCAGATAACTTTGATTGTTTTGATTTGGCCAGAACTAGCAAAGGATTTCAAACAAAAGTATACGGAATTAAGATTGCATTACAACATCCAGAACTTCGCAAAACGATGATTATTTGTGGTATTGTTGATGACATATTAATTCAATGTTTTAATCATAACTTTATTAAAGATAAAATTAATGTTATCAAGGAAAGTAAACCAAAAGAACCTGACTTTATGTCATCTTCGTTTGATAGATTTATTGATTGTCTAACAATTAAAGAACTTTTAATTTACAGCGAAGACGAGTTATATAACAAATATATGGGTTTTATAAATCAAATAAATTTAATAAAATCAAAAACCGTTTCCATAATTGTTAAGGAATTTATAAATAACGAATTATATGCCCAACGAAATACACTTATTCAATTACTATTAAAGTAAAATAATCCAGAATTCCAATATTTAGCATACCTACTTTATGATTTACTTTCAAATGATAGCAATGGGACAGTTGATACTCAAGAACAAACACTTTTATTTGATAGTTTACCATGGAATATAAAAAAATATTTTCGTGATGCTATGAAACAAACAATCCAATATACTAGTAACTTGAGCAATTTTGATAATAATAAAATACCACTTGAACAACAGATTTGTTTAATGAAAGCAAACGATACTATAAAGGAAAAGGCTATGATAAAATTAAAAGAAGTTAAATCAAAATCAGAAGATTCTGGCTCAAAAGCCAGACAGTACTTAGAAGGGCTACTCCGTATTCCATTCGGAATATATCGCGAAGAACCTATTTTAAGAGTATTTAAGGAGACAAAAAAAGATTTTACTAAATTATTATGGAAAATACATGATTCATATCCCTCATTTTCAATTCCTTTAAAAAATGATTATTCAATTATTGAAATTAACAAATATTCTTCTGCTCTTCACAATAGTTACATATCTGAATTATATAAAAAAAATATTGACTCGTTTGATAAACTTTTTACAAAGCAAAAACGGAATGAATTAATTTCATCAATATACATTATTAACGCAGCAATTAAAAAAAATGCATTAGATTTCCCAAAATTAAGACATTCCGGTAAAAAGAATGAATATATGCGTTCTCAGTTAAAATTGTTTATTTCAAATTTTAACGAAAATAAAAAAATTATGCAAGAAATCAATCAACAAATAACCAATTCGAATAAATCAGATTATAACTTAATAAATTTGATTGAAAATGAAATTACAACAATAGAAGATAATTGGGAATTTATTAATACAAATATGCATAACGTACGAGATACATTAGAAAGCGCTATTCATGGTCACGATAAAGCAAAAAGACAAATTGAAAGAATCATAGGCCAATGGATATCTGGCGAGCAAAGCGGATATTGTTTTGGTTTTGAAGGACCACCTGGAATAGGAAAAACAAGTTTAGCAAAGAAGGGTTTAGCATACTGTTTAAAAGATGAAACTCTTGAAAATAAAGAAGAGCAAACAAGACCATTTAGTTTTATTGCTATAGGAGGTTCTTCTAATGGAAGCACATTAGATGGACATAATTATACATATGTTGGTTCAACTTGGGGGAAAATAGTTGATACTTTAATGGATAAAAAATGCATGAATCCTATAATTTTTATTGATGAATTAGATAAAGTAAGTAGAACAGAACAAGGTAGAGAAATAATAGGTATTCTTACGCATCTTGTTGACCCAACTCAAAATGATGGATTTCAAGATAAATATTTCAACGGAGTTGATATTGATTTATCAAAAGCACTTATTATTTTTTCATATAATGATCCGGATTTAATTGATAGAATTTTACTAGATAGAATTCATAGAATTAAATTTGACCATTTATCTTTAGATGATAAACTAGTAATTACACACAAATATATTTTAGATGAAATATACAAAAAAATGGGTCTTACAAAAGATATTATTGATTTTGATGATGAAATTATTGAATATATTGTTGAAAAATATACATATGAACCTGGAGTACGTAAATTAAAAGAAATATTATTTGAAATCATTGGCGAAATTAATTTGGAATTATTACAAAACAAGGATAAAGCAATAGATATTGAATTACCAATTAAAATAACAAAAGACGACATTAAAAATAAGTATTTGAAAGAACGACACGAAATTAAACCCAAGGTAATTCACAAAGAACCTTCAGTTGGTATCATGAATGGTTTATGGGCAAATGCTCTTGGAAAGGGTGGAATTATACAAATAGAAACAAATTTCTTTCCCGCTAATAATTTCCTTGATTTGAAATTAACTGGCATGCAAGGTGATGTTATGAAAGAAAGTATGAATGTTGCAAAAACACTCGCATGGAAATTAACTCCACAAAGTAAAAGGAAAAAACTTCTTGAAATGTTTGATAAAAGCAAATTACAAGGATTGCATATTCATTGTCCCGAAGGCGCAGTTCCAAAAGATGGGCCGTCTGCTGGTACAGCAATTACTGTAGCAATGTATAGTTTATTTAATAATAAAAAAATAAAACGGGATATTGCTATTACCGGTGAAATGAATTTACAAGGATGTGTTACTGCTATTGGTGGTTTAGAATTAAAAATTCTTGGAGGAATTCGTGCTGGTGTTAAAGAATTTATATACCCAGAAGAAAATGAAAAAGATTACAAAGATGCTCTAGAAAAATATAAAGATAAAAATTATTTTGATGGAATAACATTTCATTCAGCAACTCATATCGATGAAGTACTCAAATTGGTGTTTGTTTAACAAATAATAAATTTTTTATATCCCGAATATATAAGATTACAATGGCTGGTATTGAGTTTTCAATTAAAAATATTTTCTCATTTATTGGGTTTATTAGTCCATTTATTGTTACATTTTTAATGGTCATGATTTCATTTATGAATCAAAATATCAAGGGTATTATCTATTTAGCAGGAGTATTAATGGTTTCGGTTGCAACAACACTTTTAATTAATATGGCAGGTAAGGCTGGATACGTATCTACATCAAAATCTCCTTTATGTGGTGTTTTCAACATGCCATTTTTAGGACAAAGCACAGTTGGTAGTATTCCACCTTTCAATAGTGTTCTTATTATGTTTACATTTGCATACACATATTTACCTATGATTAGTAATAACGATATGAATTATCCTTTCTTTGCGTTTCTTTTATCACTATTTTTTATAGATGGATTTGCAAAAGTAAATGAAGGTTGCACTCGTTATATTGGTGTTTTAATTGGTGGTGTTATTGGTTATTTATTTGGTGCTATGTACTACATGTTAATCGATAACGCAGGTCATAAAGATCTTTTATTCTTTAACGAGATTACAAGTGATAAGGCGTTCTGTGAAAAACCATCACAAAAAACATTTAAATGTAAAGTATACAAAAATGGTCAAGTAATTAAAACTTTATAATTTATTAATAATACATTCAAAATATGTAATATTAATAGTTAAAAATATTTTTATCTAGCAAAACTGGTTTTATAATTTTTATCATTAATCTTCTTGTTAATTGGTCCCCCAATAATCTGTTATAACTATTTCTTGTCATAATTATTTCATATGCATTGATTGCTTTAAGAAAATTTAAATTTTTATATTTTACTAAATCTTTCTGATTATATATTGGATGATTTATACGTTTATTCACTTCATTATGAAAATTGAATAAAAAAAGTACAAGACTTTCTTTTGTTGGAAACATTCGATGATTAATATTTTTAAAATATTGCGTAGCATGATATCTGCATTCAGGACATGGTAAATTTGTTATCATTGTTTTAATAGTATTAAATATAGAATGTCTATTCATTTCATAATTATCTTGTCTACATTTTTCAGCAATACCATGTAGTAAAGTCCATGTATACATTCCCCATTCCTTCGACATTATATAAATGTATATAAAGAAATAATTAAAAATTAAAGTATTATGGATGAAAATTACAAAATAGAAGATAATATAGATTTCAATAGTGAATTATTAAAGGCTCTTTGCGACGAAAGCGACGAAGAAACTGATGAACCTACATGTCTTATTACATATCAAAAATTAACGAAAGAACACATCAAATTACCATGTAATCATTCATTTAATTACGAACCACTATATTTAGATATTATTCGTCAAAAAAATCCAAGATATAATAGATTGGAAAATAAAAGATTAACCCCTAGTTCTTTTCGATGTCCTTACTGTCGTTATGTACACAATAAATTAATTCCCTTTATAAAATGCAGCGAAAGAATTGAAAAAATACATGGCGTCAACTATCCGGAACGTTGGACTATGAAACTGCATAAATGTGCATACATATTTAAATCTGGTAAACGAAAAGGAATGGCGTGTGGTAAAGGAACAAACGACAAATACTGCAATCAACATCTTGTTGTTATTAAAAAGAAAGTTGAAAAAGAAATGAAAAATGAAATTATTAATCTTCCTACATGTAACGCAATTCTTATATCAGGAAAAAGAAAAGGCGAAATGTGTGGTTGTAAAAAACTATATATGAATAGTGGTTTATGTAAACGTCATTACAGTAAAAACTCTTCAACAAGTGGATTAATATGTGTTTAAATAAATACAATTTATTAGCAAGGTCAAAAATAATTGATTAAATAATATAAAAAATATATATATACTTTTTATATATGGCGGCAAAAGAAGATCTTATTAGAAATGTTAAAGGCTGGATTGAAATCGATAATGAAATTAAGGCGGGTCAAAAACGATTAAAGGAACTTCGTCAAGAAAAAAAGCAGGTGACAACCCTTTTAGTTGAAGTTATGAAACAACATGAAATAGATTGTTTTGATATAAATGATGGCAAACTGGTTTATAAACAAAATAAACATAAGGCACCATTAAGTAAAAAACACTTATTACAATCATTATCAAAGTATTTTCCAGGGAAAAATGATCAAGTTGAAAATATTTGTTCATTTATCATGGATTCGAGAGAAGAAAAAATCAAAGAATCAATTGAACGAAAAAAATAATAAATAATATGTAACCTATTTATATATGTTACCTATTAGCAATAAAACAAAACTACTGGAAAAATTTAATATTACACAAGATATAGTAGTTAAAAAATCTGAAGAAGATGAAATAGAAATAATAGAAGAACCCGAAAAATCATTAGAACTCGCAGAAGAAGTATTAGATACCAAAGAAAATAATGAAGAAGAAGTAAAAGTAAATAGTGATAATGATAAAATAGAAAATAAAATACCCACAACGTTCGAAACTGATAAGGAAAAATTAAAAAAACATAATAATAATGAAGCAATAATTATTATTCTTAAAAAAAGTGAAACTTCATATTTACCATTTATTAGTGTTCTTTTAGAAAAAAAAACTACAGACGGTGTTGAAGAAATGATATTTATAAAGTTAAAGATTAATGTTGAATCTATAGATGAACAAATATCAAAATTAATTAGTGACGAATTTAATTATGATTTTATAAATATGAAAAATCAATTATCTTTTATAGGATTCAAAGATGCAAGCACTCCCACATTAATTTATAATTTAACTTTGGAAGAAGAAATAGATGTTACATTAATAAAAAGAAATAATAGATATTGGTGGAGTCTTCCATATGAATTAGTAAATACATTACATGTGTGTAATTTTGCAATTAACTATAATGTTACAAATTTTTTTCTAGATAATATGGAATTGCTTTACTTATATGACGAAAACAATAAACAATTAGAGTTACCAATAGTATTATATTTTGGAAATCATCAAAATAATACTAACTATGTAGCACTTTTTGGAGTTAAAAGAACAACAAATAATGTTGGAATGGCCGGCCCCCTTTATTATTTTTCAGATTACAAACAAGCGATTCATTATGGTGGATGGGGATTTTATGAAAATACGGAAACAAATAACGAAAAGATTGATAAAGGCGGAATCGTTCGATTTGCGGTTTTTACAAAAAAACTGTTTTCATTTATTTATCACCCAGACAACAAAGATGATGATTCGTCGGTAGCAAAAGAATTATTGACTACACATTCTGACACGGAATATATAAGAAAAACAATTAAATATAGAGATCATGATGGGAATTGGTCTGATATGGCCGATACAGTATATATTGGTCCTATAACAGATAAAGAAACCAATGAACAAATTACAAAACATCCATTGTTTGGAATAAAAAATATGAAACAACAAATACCTTTAACTTATCACCATTTAGATTTAGATAAATTTCCAAATCAGTTTGATGAGTCTAGAAATGATTATTACATACTGTAAATTTAATGGTTTCATTGCGTGGTATATTTTCAATAGTTGCAAGAGTATTCAATTGAAATTTTGTGCCGCTCTTATTTTTTTTTATAAATTCTATACAAGATTTAATGCTTTTGTTGGAGGGTCTTTTGGGAATATCATAATGAAACCAAATATTTACCCAAAAATTGAGATCTTCATAATTTTCTTTAAAGAAACTATGGTTTACATTAATAATATATTCTACATGTTTATCTATGTCATGACTAACAATTTCATTTTTAATCCATGATTTAAATGAAGTATTCCATTGTGTTTCCAGTTTTGTAGTATGCTGTACAAATTCTTTCAATCCGGTCAAAATATGTGGATTGAAATTCCTAATATGTGGTAATAGTGTATCTCTCATTTGACCGCGATTGCTCCAAGCGGGGGTAGAATCTTCTAAATAAGGTAGTTTCAATGTATCGGCTTCTTCTAGTATCTCTATTTTTGTAGTATTTAGTAATGGTCTTACAATGGTAATATCAGATTCTACTGATATTTCTGACATACCAAATAAGTTATCAAAATGAATTCGTTTTGATAAGTTACTGAAAATATTTTCATAACAATCATCCAAATTATGACCAAGAACAATC
>MDTG01158666.1_pt1 | contig 12240 bp, 18 predicted proteins | sample 811421 | NCBI WGS metagenome assembly MDTG01 (sample SAMN05326645, study PRJNA326480) | marine metagenome | isolation source: seawater | place: Pacific Ocean: South East | collected 2011
CTTCCATAATTTATTTTTTTATTTTTTCTAAATCGCTACTATGAACCATTACCCAAAAACCAGGTCTATTTTTTTCACATAAAGCTATTACAGGGGTCTTTCCTTCTTCTTTAGCTAATTTTGCAGTATCGTCCCATAGGGATATGACAGTATGTTTTGCTCTTAATTTACATTCAATAAATAAGTCATCGTGTATTACATCTGCTCGAGTTACTTTTCCATTACCACCACTTAAAGGCGTTCTTTTACCTTTAAAATATGAGGCAACATCTCTTTCCCTTTTTTTCCATGCTTTATCTGGCATTTATCTCCTTTAGTCAAGATGTTAAGGATGACATTACGGCTTCGTCAACTTCAAAATTAGAAGAAACTACCTGAACATCATCATTGTCTTCCAATATCTCAAGTAATTTAAACAATTTATCAGCACTTTCCTTATCAATATTTATTGTGTTTTTGCTTTTCCAAATCAAATTTGAATAGTTTGTATTACCATATTCTCTTACAATTTTTTCATTTAATTGATGAAGTTTATTTTGATCACAAAAAATTATATATTCATTATCACTGACCTCGTAATCATCCGTTTCATTTTCAACTAAAAATTCAAATAAATCCTCTTCGTTCACAGAATTTTTATTTATAGAAATATTACCTAATCTTTCAAATCCAAAACTAACACTCCCGGTTTCTCCAAGATTACCTCCATACTTACTAAAAGTAGACCTAATTTCAGCAGCAGTACGATTTTTATTGTTTGTAAGAGCTTCAACAATTATTGCAACGCCGTCTGGACCATAGCCTTCGTATCTTACTTCTTCATAATTACTATCTGGATCATTGCCTTGACCTTTTTTTATAGCTCTTTCAATATTTTCCTTTGGCATATTAAGACCTTTTGCTGATGTAATCGCTGACCTGAGTCTAATATTATTTTCTGGATCATCTCCACCCACTTTAACTGCAACTGAAATTTCTCTACCAAGTCTGGAAAATTCTTTTGCACGTTTTTTATCTTGAGCTCCTTTTCGGTGCATTATATTTTTAAATTTGGAGTGTCCTGCCATATGTATCTTATTTATAATTAATTCTTCCGATGTTAGTAAAGTTTAATAATTACTATTATAATGTGTCAATTATGTGCAAATTATGTTTCTTTAATTGTAATGATATTTTTAGCCAAGCCAGTGTCATCATCGGTTTCAATATATGCACCACAGATAGAAACATTTCCTTTCGCAGGCGTAAATCCTCCTTCAGCTCTATATCCTTTAGTAAAGCTATGTATTGGGTTTTCAATATCCATACCTATAACTGAATTATAATCACCTGTCATACCTACATCAGTTTGGTAAGCTGTTCCATTTGGCAAAATAGAATTATCTGAAGTTGGTATATGTGTATGAGTTCCCAAAACTGCTGAAACTGATCCATCAACAAAATGGGCAAAAGCATTTTTTTCAGACGTTGCCTCACCATGCATATCTATAAGAATTGCATCACACGTTGATTTTAATTTTTCTGAAATTAAAAATTTCTTTATAACGCTAAATGGATCATCAAGAGACAAACCCATAAATAATCTTAACATTACTTGAACGACTACTATTTTCTTTCCATTTAATAGTTCCATTTTATAAAAACCTCTTCCAGGTACACCAGCTGGATAATTAATTGCTCTGATAATTTTTGGACAATCTTCGATGTAGCTTAACATATCTCTTCTGTCCCAAGCATGATTTCCTAATGTAAGAATATCTAATCCTGATGAAAATAAATTTTGTGCATCTTTTTTTGACAGACCATATCCACCGGTTGCATTCTCTGCATTTGCAACAATGATATCAGGACTATATTTTTTTTTTATATAACCAATTTTATCATTAATTTTTTCACGAGCAGCTTTACCGACAATATCACCAATAAAAATTATTTTCATAAAAAAGGATATATTTTTTTTTCAGTAATAACATAATCAAGCTTAATATCAAAATTATCTTTTGGAAGTACAGCTACTTTCTGATCATCAAATGCATAACCAATTGAAATAAAATTTTTTTTATTTTTTTTTAAATTATAAAATGTCTTATCATAATATCCTCCTCCATATCCAAGTCGAAAACCAAGTTCATCATATGCAAGGCAAGGAACGAAAATTATTTCTGGGTCTAATATTTCGTTTTTAATAGATGGCTCTTTTATTTTCATAAATCCATCAATCATATCTTCTTCACTAATAAATTTTCTAAATATTAAATGTGAATCTTTTTTTATAATAGAAGGCAGACATAAAATTTTATTTTTTTTTACAATATAATTATTTAATTCAGATGTATTGATTTCAGTATTGATAGAAATAAAACTTGATACTATATTAAAACTTTCAAAATTTAGCATTTCAAACAGTTCCTCAAATAAAGATATATTAAAGACTTGTTTAACACTGAAATAAAGTTTTCTTCTTAATATAAATTGTTTTTTTCTAAATTTTTTTTTTTTATTTTTTAAATCATTCATCGTAAGTATTTTTTACTAATCTTATAATTGTATCTATTTGACTTTTTATATTTATCAATTCTTGGTTTATTAATTCATTTTCTTTTTCTAGTAATATATTTTTTTCACTTAATTCATAAATTTTATTATTTAAGCTAATATTTTTTTTTCTTACCTCTTCATAATTTTTTGTAAAGATGTTTTGCTTCAATTTATTTTTTTCTAAACTTAATAGATCTGCTTGAAGATTTATTGCTAAAAATGATAATAATTTACTATCACTTATTTTGCCATTTTGATTATCATAATTTTTTAATTTTAAGTTTATTGATTCTATAGCCTGTATTAGTTTATCTTTTTCGTTTTCTACATAATTTACATTTATCTCTTTATTTAAAATTACTGCTTTAAAGATTGGCATTATTTTTGATCAATTATTTCTTCAATATCATCTAAATACTTGTTCATATTTTTTTTGATATCTCTGATTTCACTTTCAAGATTTGCTATTTTATTTTTTTTGGCTTGATCCGAATTAATAAAATCTTCCAAATAGTTTTGTAATTCTCTAATTTTCTCTTTTAGATCGCTAATTTTGGCCATACTATCCATATTTATTTTATAATTTGAAATTTTATAAATGTCACTGTAATGAAGCATTAATTATTAAAATATTTGAATAAAAAAATTAATAGAAGGTTATAATTGGATAAAAATCAAAATAATTTAAACCTGAAGGCACTTTCTAACTGTATACGTATGTTGTCTATTGATGCTGTACAAAAAGCAAATTCAGGCCACCCTGGAATGCCTATGGGCATGTCGGATATTGCAACTGTACTTTTTAAGTCACATTTTAAGTTTGATCCTAAAGATCCTACATGGATTGATAGGGATAGGTTTATAGTATCAAATGGTCATGGATCAATGCTTCTTTACTCATGTTTGTACTTGCTTGGATATGAAAAAATAACCATAGAAAATATAAAAAATTTTAGACAATTACATCACCCAACTGCTGGCCACCCAGAATTTGGAACAATTCCAGGTATTGAAACTACTACAGGACCACTGGGACAAGGTCTTTCAAATGCTGTTGGACTTGCAATAGCAGAAAAAAAATTATCGTTTAAGTTTACCAGTAAGCTAATGGATCATTATACTTATGTTTTTGCAGGTGATGGCTGTTTAATGGAAGGTCTTAGCCACGAAGCTTGCAGTCTAGCAGGACATTTAAGTTTAAATAAATTAATATTGTTCTTTGATGATAATTCGATTTCAATTGACGGCTCAACAAATTTATCAACTTCTGACAATATTAAAAAAAGATTCGAGTCTTATAATTGGAATTATATTCAGATAGATGGTCATAATTTTGAAGAAATAGATAACGCAATAAATCAAGCTAAAAAAAGCACAAGACCAACAATAATAGCCTGTAAAACAACTATTGGGTATGGTTCACCAAACAAGTCTGGAAAAGCATCATCACATGGTTCTCCACTTGGTGAAGATGAAATAGAGTTAGTTCGAAAAGAACTTGAATGGGAATTCAAAGCTTTTGAAATACCAAATAATTTACTAGAGGAGTGGAGAAGCTTTCATTTTAGAAATATTGAAACAAAAGATAATTGGCGTAAATCAAATTCAATCATTTTTAAAAGTAAAGAATTTGCAAATTATTTTTTTAATGATGAAAATGAAAAATTAAATAATTCTATAATAGAATTTAAAAACTTTCATATTAATGAAGAAACTTCATGTGCAACAAGAAAAGCAAGTGAATTATCGTTAAATTTAATTTCAAATCATTTAGATAATTTATTAGGAGGATCTGCAGATCTTACAGGTTCAAATAATACTAAAGCAAAAGAAATGAAAATCATAAATGCTGATAATTTTGATGGTAATTATATCCATTATGGAATTAGAGAACATGCAATGGCAGGCGTAATGAATGGCATTGCTTTACACGGTGGACTAAAACCTTATGGAGGTACATTTTTAGTTTTTTCAGATTATTGTAGGCCTTCAATAAGATTATCAGCTCTTATGAAAATACCAGTAATTTATATAATGACCCACGACTCAATCGGTCTTGGTGAAGATGGCCCTACTCATCAGCCCGTTGAACATCTAGCTAGCTTAAGAGCAATTCCAAATTTAATAGTTATTAGACCTTGTGATATTATTGAAACTATTGAAGCCTGGGAAATAGCATTAAAAAATTCTGGCCCAACAGTTATAGTCCTCACTCGTCAAAATTTATCGCAAATTAAAAGAAGTAATAAAGAAGATAATCTGGTTAAAAAAGGAGCATACATTGTGTTGAATTTCGATAAATATGACGCTACAATATTATCTTCAGGATCAGAAGTTGAAATTGCTTGTTCAGCATCCATTAAATTAAAAGAACAAAAAAATTTAAATGTGCGAGTAGTTAGTATTCCTTCTTTTGAATTATTTGAAAAAAATAAAGATGATTATAAAAAAGAAATAATTGGAAACAAACCAGTTTTTGGAATTGAAGCTGGAATAATTAATGGATGGGAAAAATACTTACATGCAAAACATTTTATTGGAATGTCAACGTTTGGTGAGAGTGGTCCATACAAAAAATTGTATGAACATTTTGAAATTACAGATCAAAACTTAATTGAATTAATTAAAAAAAATTTATAATAATGGAAAAAAAATTATGAGAATAGCAATAAATGGGTTTGGAAGAATTGGAAAACTGGTTTTTAGAGCTTTTTTAGAAAAACAAATTAGCAATGTAGAAGTTGTAGCTATTAATGAATTAGGAGCAATTGACTCAAGTATTCATTTACTTAAATATGATAGTATACATGGAATAATGCCATACAAAATTAAAAAAACAAAAAATGGAATTAAAGTTAAAAATAATAATATAGTTTTTTATTCTGAAAAAGATCCAAACAATCTTCCTTGGAAATCACTAAAAGTGGATATTGTGTTGGAATGCAGCGGGGCATTTACTTCTAAAGAAAAAGCACTTTCACATATAAAAGCAGGGGCAAAAAAAGTTATAATTTCAGCACCTGCAACAAATGTTGATAAAACTATTGTTCAAGGAGTGAATAATCATGAACTTAACAAAAAACATAGCATAATTTCTAATGGATCATGTACTACTAATTGTCTAGCCCCTTTAGCTATGATTTTTGATAAAGAGCTTGGAATTGAAAGTGGTTTTATGACTACAATTCATAGTTATACTGTGATCAAAGAACTGTTGATCAAGCACATAATGATTTAAGAAGAGCAAGAGCTGCAGCTGAATCAATGATACCAACTTCTACTGGAGCCGCGAAAGCATTAAGTTTAGTTTTACCTGGTCTTGATGGCAAATTAGATGGTACAGCAATAAGAGTACCAACACCAAATGTATCATTGATTGATTTAAAATTTAATAGTAAGAAAAAAACTACTGTACAAAAAATTAATACATTGGTTGAAAAAGCATCAAAGTCTAAAAATCTTAAAAATATTTTAACAATTAACAAATTGCCTTTAGTTTCAATTGATTTTAATCATGATGCAAGTAGTTCAGTATTTGACACAACACAAACACAAGTTGTTAGAGATAAATTTTGTAGAGTTTTATCTTGGTATGATAATGAGTGGGGCTTTTCTAATCGTATGATAGAAACTATGTTAGATTTAAGAAAATTTATTTAGTGCTAAATAGATACTGTTTTTCAATAAATACATACTTACAATTAAAAAATTTAATAAAATTAAAAAAAAATAAAAGAAAGCTATTAATAATATTTATTAAAAATTATATAATTAAAGGGTTTGGGACTGAATGGTTAAATAAATTTATAAAAACAGTTAAAAAAGATTACAAAAAATATAATATAAAATTTTATGTTGATTCAGGTAATAATCCTGGTTTGTCGATACTAATACTAAAAGAAGATATTGATTATTTAAAACTTAATTCAAATGAAAACATTTTAAGTAAAATTAATCAAATAGCAAAGAAAAATAAAGTTATATTAAATCCAAATTTTAATGTTATAGACATATCAAAAATTAAAAATTTCAAAAATATGAAAATATGAAAATAGATGGAAATGAAATTAAAGTTGGTAATATTTTAGAAATTGAGAATAAGTTATGGAGAGTCTTAAAGACTCAACATACACAGCCTGGTAAAGGTGGTGCTTATATTCAAGCAGAGTTAAAAGAAATCAAGGAAGGCACAAAAACGAATATTCGTTTTAGATCGGCTGAAACAGTGGAGAGAGCAATACTTGATGAAAAAAAATTTCAATTTTTATATGAAGATGATCAAAAATATGTTTTTATGGATCAAATAAACTATGAGCAAATTGAATTAGGATCAGATTTAATTCCTGATGATCAGTCCAAATATTTGGTGGAAAATGAAAGTATAATTTTACAATTTCATAATGAAAAAGCTGTAGGTATACAACTGCCAGACAACATAACTTTAAAAGTTATTGAAACTGAAGGCGTTGTTAAAGGTCAAACTGCTGCTTCCTCATATAAGCCCGCTATATTGGAAAGAGGTATTAAAACAACTGTACCACAATTTATAGATATTGGAGACAAAGTTGTGATCAGTACATCAGATAGTAGTTATCTTGAAAAAGCTAAAAATTAATGCAACCTGCTATTATTAATATTTTTGAAAAAGCAGCAAAAAAAGCAGGAAAAATATTAATTAGAGACTTTGGTGAAATTGAAAATTTACAAATAGAATCAAAATCTATTGGTGATTTTGTTACCAATGCTGACATTAAAGTGGAAAAAAGCCTACTTGAAACTTTAAAATATTACTTTCCAAATTATACGTACATAACAGAAGAAAGCGGTAAGATAAATGGTGATGAAAATACTATTATAATTGATCCAATTGATGGGACATCAAATTTTATACATGGCATACCACACGTTGGTATTGTTATTGCTAAGATGTTTGATAACGAAATAACTGATGGTATAATTTATAACCCTGTTTTAAACGAATTCTTTTGGTCATCAAAAGGTAAAGGCTCTTGGTGTAATGATAGAAGATTGAGGGTATCTAACCGATCAAATTTGACAGATTGTCTTATAGGAACTGGATTACCATTTGGTAAAAGAGTTTATAAAGATTATCTTTCAGAAATTGATTCAATTTTGAAAAATACAGCAGGTATTAGAAGACTGGGTTCAGCTTCGATCGACCTTGCTTTTGTAGCATCAGGAAAACTTGATGGATTCTGGGAAAAAAATTTAAACTTATGGGATATAGCATCAGGCATCCTACTAGTAAAAGAAGCTGGTGGAAGGATAACAGATTTAAACGGGAAGGATTGGAGTACAAAATGTAAAGATGTTTTAGCATCAAATACAAAGATACATAATGATTTGATTAAAAAACTTTCTTTACATTAATACTTATATAAATATAAGAACGAAATGAAAAAAAAAATACATCCTGATTATCATGAAATTAACGTTATTATGACTGATGGATCAAAATTTGTAACAAGATCGACCTGGGGAAAGGAATCTGACACATTAAAATTAGATATTGATCCCAAATCACATCCTGCCTGGACCGGAGGTAAATCAAGTTTGAATGAAACAGAAGGTCAGGTAGCTAGGTTCCAAAAGCGTTTTAAGGGTTTAAAAATAAAATAATAACTATTTAAAAAAACTCTCTGCGTTCTTCTTTAACTTGCCTTTCTTCTCCATTTCTTTTTTAACTCTTTCAATCTCTTCTTTTAGTTCATCAATATAAATTTTAAGGTCTTCAATGCTAAAATCGTCAAGAATTAAAGTTTTTATAGTTTTATTTTTTTCATCAATTTCAAAAAAATCTTTCATTGTTGTATTATTTTATATCTATATTAAAATATTGTATTATAAGGAAAAATTATGAAATATCCACTAATGCCTAAAGCAACAGCAATATGGCTGGTTGAAAATACCGCTCTAACATTCAACCAAATTTCAGAATTTTGCGGTCTTCATGAACTTGAAGTTCAAGGAATAGCAGATGGTGATGTTGCAATTGGTATGAGGGGTTACGATCCAATAGATAATAATCAATTAACTAAAGAAGAAATCGAGAGATGCGAGAAGGATGAGCAAGCTAAATTAAATCTTATAAAGTCTACTATAATTGAAGAATTACCGCCAAGAAAAAAAGATACTAAATACACTCCACTTTCATTAAGACAAGAAAAACCATTTGCTATTTTATGGTTAATTAAAAGATATCCAACAGAGCTTAGTAGCTCACAAATAGCGAAGCTTACTGGTTCTACAAAAAACACCGTAGATGCAATTAGAAATGGTACATACAGAGAAGCCGTTCTAGAAGCTAAAAGTCCGATGGATGTTGGTCTATGTACTTACAAAGAGTTAGAAAGAACCTTGAATCGAACAAGAGTTAAGAGAGAATTACCAGATAATTAATTTTTTTTTAAGATAAACTGTAGATAATAAATCATTAGTAATCCCCAAAACGCAATCATATATATTAAAAATAAAAAAATATCATTTATTGATATTATCCCAATTGGTTCGCCAAGATAATATGTAAAAGGTCCTAAAAACGCACTTAACAGAATTCCAGTAAATTTGTATTTTCTAAATATAGTTAGTATTTCATCAAAAAGAGTAGAAAAGCTAAACCACAATATAATCATCCAAGCTGGTATTGTACCAATTATTGAAGCAGTATTAAATTCATAGATTGAAAAAAATACCATTAATGTATCAAATAAATATCCTGGTAAGCAAATATAAAGACTTAATTTAAGAAAACTTGTTTTTCTTTCATTAAAATAAAAAAAAATTAAAAGATAAAGACTGCCAATATAAATGCCAAGTAAGGGTTCATTAAACTTTTGCTCACCAAATACACAAGCCAACCAAGTTATTTGATAACCAGTTAAAGTTAAAAAAATTTTTTTTTTACTCATTATTTATTTTTTTATTAAAAAATGTGAAACATCAGTTGAACCGCTTAAGAAACCAGTTTCACAGTAAGAAAAATAAAATTCCCACATTCTTTTAAATTTTTTATCAAAGCCAAATCTTGCAACATCATTCCATGAATTTTGAAATTGAGAGTTCCAAATATTTAAAGTTTTAGCATATGACTTTCCAAAACTTAATAATTCCAGACATTTTAAACCAACCTCTTTAGCACTAATATCTAATTGAGTTTTTGTTGGTAGCATACCGCCAGGAAAAATATATTGTTGAATAAAATCAGGTTGAGTTTGATAATCTTTTGCTCTACCTTCATCAATAGTGATGATTTGTAATGCTGCCTTTCCATTTTCTGAAAGAGAATTTTGAATAATATCGAAATAACTATTCCAGTATTTTTTTCCAACAGCTTCAAACATTTCGATTGATGCAATATTTGAATACTTATTGTTAATTTCCCTATAATCTTTAAAATGAACAGCTACTTTTTCACCCAATCCTTCTTTTTGTATTTTGCTTGCTGTATAATCAAATTGCTGTTTTGAGATTGTAATTGCGTCTACTTTACATTTATAATTTTTGGCAACAAAACTTGAAAATCCACCCCAACCACAACCTATTTCCAGGGTTTTAGAATTTTCATTTAATGATAACGAATCAGCAATTTTTTTATATTTGTTTTGTTGAGCATCTGAAAGATTGGTATTTTTATTGTCAAAAATTGCAGACGAATAAGTCATGCTTTGATCTAACCATTTCTCATAAAATTTATTTCCGAGATCATAATGATATTTTATGTTTTTTTTACTTTGTGATTTAGAATTATCTTTTAAAAAATGTTTTATTTTAGAAAGTGTATTGTAAAAAATATTAGAATTTATATTATTTAAAAAGTGTTTTTCATTTTTAAAAGATAGCATTAGTAAATTTGTTAAATTTTGAGTCGAGTACAAGCCTTTCATATAAGCTTCAGCATACCCAACTGCCCCTTTTTTAAAAATGTAAGATAAAAAGTTATAGTCATGTATATGAATTGAAGCAGTTAATGACTCATCAATTCCTGAGTAAATTTTTTCTTCACCTGATGGAAATTTAACAACTAAATTTCCATATTTGATTTTTGATAAAAAATTTTGTAGCAATTTTTCTATTGTTTTATCAATATTATTTTTGAAAAAATTCATTTTTTAAAAATTTCCCTCAAAACTTATCGTATCATTTGGCTTCTTTTTTCTTGCATAATATTTACCACCTTTAGAAATAATTTTTATAGCTTCATACAAAATCCCAATCATCACTTTAAAGCCTAATAATGGATTATAAGAAAGAAATTTAAACATATTTCTAGAATTAAATTCAATAAATCTACCATATTGTGATGCGGTTAATACTTTATTATTATTTTTATCAAAAAGATCAATATTAATATTTACTTGATCTTTAAACATTTTATTAAAAAATTTGTAATATGCCTCCATTTCAATAAATGGTGAAACATAAAATTGTTTTGCACATTCATGTGATAATTTAAAATCTTTAGAATCGGTATCACCTTTAAATATATATGTATGTTGTTCATTTGTGGTATTTTTGACTTCATAGAGTATTGAAATTAATTTTTTGTTATCAAAACAATAAATAATTGATAGTGGATCAAATACATAGCCTAGAATTCTTGGAAAACACAAAATCATGATTTTTAAACTCTGATACTTTATTTTATATTTAGAAAGTGAGTCTACTACAAATGTTTTGATGGGTCTTTGATCTCTATAACCATGATCACGCTCATGAAATGAAAATAAATTAAAGTTGTTTAAAGAAAAAAACATATACTTTTTATTAATATTATTTAAATCGTCTATATTTAAATAAAGGCTTGGAACTTTATATTTTAAGTTGTGTTTAAAGGGTATAAATCTTTTATGAACTATGCTTGATAATAAAATTTTTGAATTCATTAATTGTTAATTTCAATCCTATTATAGAAATTTTTATCTCTGTTCCAAGGTAAATCACAACCCAATAATCTAGAGATATATGCAGCTGATTGAATACCATCTTCATGAAATCCATATCCAAGATATGATCCACAAAAGTAAGTATTATTTAAACCTTGAATTTGCATAACTTCTTTTTGGGCAATGAGTGTCTCCAGAGAATAAATAGGATGCTCAAATGTAGTTAGATTAATTACATTGTTTGGTTTTTTAAAAGGGTTCACAGTTACAAAATAATTTTTATTTGTTGGCAAACTTTGTAATAAATTCATCCAATATGTAAGGGTGAATTTCTTTCCAATTGATTTATTTAAAAAATTCCAGCTGGACCAAGCAAGTTTTGAACTTGGCATTAATGAATTATCAGTATGAAGGTATGCTGTATTATTAGAATATTTAAATTTATTAAACACATCTATTTCTTTGTTTGTAGGATTATTTAGTAAAGATATTATTTGATCACCATGAGTAGCAAAGATCAGTTTGTTAAAATAGCTACTTTTATTATCCTTATCAATTATTTCTATATGATTATTATCTCTTTTTATTTTTATGATTTTAAAATTTGTAAAATATTTAAAAGTATTCAAATCTATTAGTTTTTTTATATACTGATTACTTCCACCAAAAATAAATTTCCACTGTGGTCTATTTTTAAATTTAAAAAGAGCGTGATTTTTAAAAAAATTTATAAATGTTATTAATGGAAATTTTTTAACATCATCAATATTACTTGACCAAATAGATGATATCATAGGTA
>MDTG01206988.1_pt1 | contig 12240 bp, 7 predicted proteins | sample 811421 | NCBI WGS metagenome assembly MDTG01 (sample SAMN05326645, study PRJNA326480) | marine metagenome | isolation source: seawater | place: Pacific Ocean: South East | collected 2011
CTCCAGAGGCAGACGCTCTACACCATGGCCGACGTCGAGTGCGCGACTCCGAAGGCTGATGCCGCCACCACACGAGTGCGTGCCATCGACCCCGATCTGACGGTTCATGCCGTGGTGGAACATTTCGGCTCGGAGAACGCGCTCGATCTTCTTCGGGGAGTCGATCTGGTCATCGACGGACTCGACAATTTTCCAAGCCGCTATCTTCTCAACGACGCCTGTGTTCATGATGGCGTCCCCTGGATCCATGGCGGAGTCATCGGCACTCGAGGCACCTCGATGGTCGTTCTTCCCGGAACCACGCCATGCCTCCGCTGTCTCTTTCCCGACGCGCCGCCGCCCGGTTCCACGCCGACCTGCGATACGGCGGGGGTGCTCGCACCTGCCGTGGCCACGGTGGCGAGTCATCAGGTTCTTCAATCATTGAAGATCCTCATCGGCGCTCTTGCCGACCTCGATCATTCTCTGGTCTCCTGGGATTTCTGGAACGAGCGAACCACCCGCGTCGACGTCCGTGGTTCGCGTGACCGGTCCTGTCCCTGCTGCGGGCTCGCCCGCTACGAGCATCTGGATGCGCCGGCCGGATCGGCGACGGTGCTGTGTGGTCGTGGAGCGGTGCAGATCGTGCCTGCGGTGAAATCCGATGGGTTCGATCTGAACGGACTGCGTCTTCGCCTGCAGACGCACGGACGTTTCGAGATCAGATCAGAGCGTCTCGTGGGCGTTCTGAATTCCGTGTTCGGCGAGTCCGACGACGAAGTGGGGCTGACGGTCTTCGATGACGGCAGAGCCATTCTCAATGGAACCACCGATCCAGACCGAGCTCGCGCTCTTTATGATCGATATGTCGGGCATTAAAGCGAAGTCTCGTTCGTTGTCCTTGTGTCTCCCTCCATCACATCCATCCGAAAGGATCTTCAAGTGTCTTCCTCAATCGCCTCACATCACACGGATTATCTGGTTCACTCCCTCGGTTTCACGATGAACTACGCGCGTGCACTCCTGAAGGATGTCCAGGAAGAGACCTTCGCAGTTCTGCCCATGCCGAATTTCAACCATCCCGCATTCGTGTACGGGCACCTCGCGGTCACCGCGAATTTCATGTTGGAAATGCTTGGCCGTGACGATGCGAAGGTGGAGCTTCCCTTCGACCCCGAGCCCTACACGCCTTCCGCGACCTGCGTCGAACAGGACGGACGGTACGCGGAGATGGGTCTCATCGTCGAACCTTGCTTTCAGGCGCATGATGCCGTGCTTGGCGTTCTTCCCGATGTCGACCCCGAGGTCTTCGCTCAAGCCAATCCCGTCGAAGGTTTCAGCGACATGATGCCCCGCATCGGTGATGCGATCACCTTCATGTGCTGCTCGCACACGATGATGCACCTTGGTCAGGTCAGCATGTGGCGTCGAGCCATGGGGCTTGGATCCTGCTTTTGATCTTCGGTCGCGCGGTACAACTCACTCGCCGTCTCATGATCGCCATGCTGCTGGTCCTCGTGAGCCTTCCCGTGGCGTCAGCCCGCGGACAGGTGTCCGGTGATCTTCTCGCGGATCCCATGGGAAGTCCATGGCTCACGAGAGCGCTTCGGGACAAGGTCACACCTTCGGTGGTCGAGTGGATCGAGATCGAGAACGCGCATGAAGCCTATCTCGAGACGTTCAAGATCCTTCAGGAAGGGGAGCTCGCGAGATATCGAGCGTTCGTCGAGAACTCGATGTCCGGAGTGCCCGATGGTCAGACGATCCGGGCGTTCGTGCGCAAACTCAATGGGGCGCGACGACTGATCGAATCATCCGATGCGGTCCTGTTCTCGGAAATCGAGCAGATACTCGACGAGCCGAAACGTGCTTCACTTGCTCGCGTCCGCAACCTGCGGGCTCTCGAGCGACTGACCGTCTCCTACGGCACCTCCGTGGCGAATCGTGCGGTTCCACTCTGGTCTCTGGTCGAACAATGGGAGGCGGACCTTCCACCCGACCAGCGCGAGCTGGTGTCCCCCATCCTGGCTGCGTACGAGCGCGATCTCGTCTCCGCGCTCAAGGTCTGGAGAAAGGCACAGGATCAGGTGAGCGTCACGCTGTCCGACGAGCTCAACCGCAGAGGGATCGATCGGATCGATCTCTCCGACTCCGATTCAAGCGACACGCGGGCGTTCCAGGAGGCCTTGCGCGCCGCCCGGATGAAGATGACTGCCTCCTCCTCCGCCGTATCCCGTTTGAATGACCGCCTCGTTGGTTCCCTGCGGGGTCTGGTCTCACCGCTCTCTCAGCGACGCATCGCTTCGGCCCACACCCAGCTCCTCTCTGGAGGGCGGGTGTCCGCCGACCCTGAGCGCTTCGTGAGCACCCTCGAACGCATGCTCGCCGTCGATGAACTCCCTGATTCCGTTCGTGATGAGCTTCTCGAGTCGTTCACCCAATATGCCGTCGTCGACGATCGCCACGTCCGCGGCATGATCGATCTGATCGAAGAAGACGCCCCTGATCGGGAACGGCTCGCATCCTTCGACGACGTGCGGAACGATCTCGCGCGACAGTTTCGCGAACGCATCGATCAGATCGCCATTCGATCGCAAAGAGAAGATCTGTTCATCATCTCTCGCAGCGGGGGGCTCAGGCAGCGAGATGATTCGAACGAACGATCCAGCGAGAATCTCCCGGTCGATGACGTGCTCTCCACGGGGCGCGGGGGTGCGGGGCACTTCATCAGTCCACCGATCTCGAGGCGTCGTTTCGAGATGATCGCCGAAGGGCTCGTGCCCGAATCATGGCAGAGAGCGATCATCGACACCATCTATTCGGATTATCTCCAGGCCTGGCGAGCCCGGGTCGAACCGCTCGCTGATGCTTGTGACAACGCGGTGTCGAACGTCTATCGATACGATTCATCGGATCCACGCTCCGTCACCATGGACATGGGTCAGCTCCGGGAGTCCTATCGATACGCGGCGCTCGCCTGCACTGAGCTCCGCGGGGTCGATGCCACCTTCTTCGAAAGCCTCGCCTCCACCTGTACCGATGGCCAGGTCGACTTCATCGGACGTCTCACCTGTGCACGCTCGATCGAAGGCCTCCTGCGCGGGACCGATACGCTCTTCCGTCCACGTGAGGTCGCCTTCTCCAGACCAAACATCATGGACGAACTCGAGAAGATCGATCTTTCCCCTCGGGAATCCGAGGCGGTGGCCGCGGTTCTCGACGCTCGGGCTCCGGCGATGCTCGAGGCTGGTCGTGCTGCGCGTGACATCCGGATGGAAGTCGAATTCGAGAATCATCGATTGAACAACGAGATGTCCAGAAGGATGGCCGAGTCCGATGCGACCTCCGCGGAATACGGTCTGGCGTTCAGAGATCTCTCCGGGCGGATGGCGACGAAGCACGGATCCGCGATGCAAGGCTGGTTCGACATGGAGTCCGCCTTCAGGGAGTCGATCCGAGCGGTTCTCACCGAAGAGAATCGTGGCATCTTCGATGACGTCTGGAAGCGATCTTCGAATCCGATGGTCTACCGGACGAGCGAGGGAGTCGAAGCGGTGCTTCAAAAGGCGATGGAGCTCGATGATCTCACCGACGATCAGTCGGTGGCGCTTTCGCAGGTCCTCGAGGACCATCGATCGGATTGGAACGCCATCAGCGACGAGATGGCGGACCTGAACCTGATGCTTCGAAGTTTCGGTGCTCTGTCCGATGAGGACGCTTACGAGAACTGGCGCGTTCTCGAACGGAACTTCTCGCGTCTCGAATTTGAACGGCGTGAAGTCGACATGCGGGCGTTGCGTCGTCTGGGTCTCTATCTGAACGACGGACAGCGAGAACGTTTCCCTTCCCTTCGCGATTTCGATGAGGCGTCGAGTGATTGAACCCGCTTCCCGTCTGTGACTTCACCCCACTTCCGGTAGGGTGTAGGTCACCATTTCAGGAGCTCTTTCAATGTCCGAACGTTTCATTCTCGCTCTCGACGAGGGGACAAGTTCCCTCCGGACCGTGGTCTTCGATCTCGAAGGCACCATCCGTGGAGTCTCCCAGCTGGAATTCGAGCAGATCTTTCCGAAACCAGGTCTGGTGGAGCACGATGCCGAGGAGATCTGGACCAAGCAGCATCAGACGATGCTCGGTGCACTCGAGGCGGCGGGCATCACCTCCGAGGACGTCGATTCGATCGGAATCACCAATCAACGAGAGACCATCGTTCTCTGGGATCGTGAAACCGGCAAGCCGCTGCACAATGCGATCGTCTGGCAGGATCGTCGCACCACGGAATTCTGTAACACACTTCAAACCGGTCCGCACGCATCGATGATCCGCGAGCGAACCGGTCTGGTGATCGACCCGTATTTCTCAGGCAGCAAGCTACGCTGGCTTCTCGACAATGTTCCGGGTGCACGTGATCGTGCCATCAAGGGCGAGCTCGCCGCGGGAACCATCGATTCATGGTTGATCTGGAAGCTGACCGCTGGACGTGTGCACGCCACCGATGTGACCAACGCCTGCAGAACCATGCTCTTCAACATCCATACCGGTGCCTGGGATGAGGATCTGCTCGAGATCTTCGACATCCCCCGCGGAATTCTTCCCGACGTGGTGCCCACCAGTGGGGTGGTCGGTGAGACCGCCACCGCGGTGCTGGACACCCCCGTACCCATCTCCGGCATCATCGGTGACCAGCAGGCGGCACTCTTCGGTCAATTGTGCGTCGAGCATGGGATGGCGAAATCGACGTACGGAACCGGCTGCTTCATGCTCATGAACACCGGTACCGAAGCGGTCGTGAGCGAACACGAGTTGCTGACAACCGTGGCCTGGCAGATGAAGGGTCAGCCGATGGTCTATGCCCTCGAAGGCTCGGTCTTCATCGCCGGTGCCGCGATCCAATGGTTGCGGGATGGATTGCAGATAATCGGAAGCGCTCCCGAAGTGAACGATCTCGCCGGAAGCGTCCCCGACACCGGGGGAGTGAAACTGGTTCCTGCATTCGCGGGAATGGGCGCGCCGTACTGGAACCCCGAAGCGCGTGGTTCGATTCATGGGATCACCAGAGGCACCAATCGGGCGCACATCGCTCGAGCGACTCTCGAATCGCTCGCCTACCAGGCTGCGGATCTTCTCAACGCGATGACCAACGACTCGGGCGTCCCCCTGACCAAGCTCAGGGTGGATGGCGGAGCCGCGGCCAGTGATCTGCTCATGCAGATGCAGGCGGATCTTCTGGATGTTCCGGTGGAGCGGCCAAAGGTTCTCGAATCGACCGCATTGGGCGCCGCCTACATGGCGGGCCTTGGCAGCGGTGCATTCGACTCGGTCGGGGAACTCGAGTCTCATCGTGAAGTCGACCGTGATTTCCACCCTGAAATGTCCTCGCAGGAACGAGAACGAAACATGAAACAATGGCACAAGGCGGTCGAGCGATCTCTCGACTGGGCAGATCCCGAGGAGCAGTCATGAAGCGCGAAGATATGATTTCCAGGTTGGATGAGACGTTCGACGTCATCGTCGTAGGAGGCGGCGCTTCCGGTCTTGGAGTCGCCGTCGATGCCTCATCGCGCGGATACCGGACACTGCTCGTCGAAGCACATGATTTCGCCAAGGCCACGTCGAGTCGAAGCACGAAGCTCGTTCACGGAGGTGTCCGCTACCTCGAACAGTTGAATTTCTCACTGGTCACCGAGGCACTTCGCGAACGCGGTCGTCTCTATCAGAACGCTCCTCACATGGTCGTGGATCTTCCCTTCATCGTGCCCCGGTACAAGTGGTGGGAGGGGCCTTTCTATGGGATCGGTCTCAAGCTCTACGATGCCCTGGCCGGAAAACTCAACCTGGCGCGCAGCCGTCAGCTCGGCAAGGACGCCACCATCGAAGCCATTCCCAACGTCCATCTGGACGGTCTTGAAGGTGGCGTGATGTACCACGACGGGCAGTTCGACGATGCTCGAATGGCGATCGCACTCGCACGAACGGCCGCCGATCACGGTGCGGTCGTCGTGAACCGCATGAAGGTGGTCGGTCTTTGCAAGGACGAGGGGCATGTCAGGGGAGTGCAAATCGAGGATTCTGAAAGCGGCGAACGACGTTCGATCTCGGCGAAGGTCGTGGTGAACGCCACAGGAATCTTCTCCGACAGCGTGCGAAAGATGGATGATGCCGCAGCCGTTCCCATGATCGAACCGGCACAGGGCGTTCATCTTGTCCTTGATCATTCGTTCGGCCCGGGTGACACCGCGATCATGGTGCCCCATACCGATGATGGTCGCGTGTTGTTCGTCATTCCATGGCATGACCGCGTGATCGTGGGTACGACCGACACCGAGATGGATCGTCCCGATCTCGAACCTCGCGCGCTTCCGGAGGAGATCGAATTCATCCTTCGCAACGCAGCCCGCTATCTCGAGCGTGAACCCACGCATGCCGACATCCTCTCCGTCTACGCCGGGCAACGTCCCCTCGTGCACAAGGGTGGCACGGGTGGGAAGAGCAAGGCGATCTCCCGCTCACATGAAGTCGTCATCAGTGAGGCCGGCCTCGTCTCGATCATGGGCGGCAAGTGGACCACGTTCAGACAGATGGCCGAGGACACCATGGCGCAGGCCATTCTCGTCGGTGAGCTCGAAGACCTTCCTTGCGTGACGAAGGAGCTGCCTCTTCATGGGTACCTCGAACGTGACGACCCCTCGATGCCCACCGGTCATGTGATGCGTCAGTACGGTTCCGATGCCGTGGCGATCGATGGGCTCGTGCAGGCGGACGCCTCCCTGAGTGAGATGATCCATGAACGTCTTCCGTATCGGGGTGCCGAAGTGCTCTGGGCCGCTCGGTGCGAGATGGCATGCTGCGTCGAGGACGTCCTGGCTCGTCGAACGCGTGCGCTCCTGCTGGATGCACGTGCTTCGATCGAAGCGGCGCCCCGGGTGGCTTCGATCCTCGCCGCCGAGCTGGGGCATGATTCCGCGTGGGAGGCTTCCGAAGTCGCCGCGTACACCGAGCTGGCACGGGGGTATCTACCCGTCTCATGAGTCCCGCCTTCAGAAGTTGGTCCGCCTGGTTCGTCGCCGCCTGCTGCCTTCTGTTGCAGTTCGCGATTCAGATTCAACCTGCGGCGATGATCCCTTCGCTCGAAGCTGATTTCAGCCTCGATGCCGAAGCTCTGGGGATCCTGACTTCGGGATATTTCGTGACCTATCTGATCTGCCAGATGCCCGTCGGCTGGTTGCTCGACCGTCATGGTCCCCGGTTGGTGTTGACGATCTCGATGATGGTGACCCTCATCGGCATGCTCTGGTTCGGACTCTCCCAGTCATTCGCCTCGGCCACCAGTGCACGAGTCTTTCTCGGAATCTGCGGTGCACCGGCATTCGCCGCGGCCGCACTGATCGCGGTCCGATGGTTTCCCGCGAAGCGCTTTCCGCTCATGCTGGGACTGACCGAATCATTCACGCTGGTCGGAGGGCTTCTGGTGGCATTGCTGCTTCCACCGCTCGACGAACGCTTCGGCCGGTTCGGATCGAGTTCGGTGTTCTGCCTGGCCGCGATGGTGCTGGGTGTTCTGTGCTGGACCATCATCCGTGACCGGCCTGCTCGGTCGACCATCGAGTCGGAGCCGGAGCAATCGAAATCATGGTCCCGCGTCTCCGACTCCATCTCGACGACTCTGGGCGAGCCACGACTCTGGTTGGCCGCGTTGCACGGTGGGCTGTTCTTCACGATCGTGGGTGCCTTCGGTGGTCTTTGGGGCGGACCTTTCCTGCGTGCTCGTCTGGACATCTCCTTCGAAGAAGCGAATCGACTTCTCGCGATCCTGTTTCTATCCGGAGCGATCGGTGCCCCCATTCTCGGAATGATCGCGACACGTGTTCATTGGCGTGGGCCAATTCTGATCATCGCCTCCCTGGGGTGCGCCTTGTTCTCATCCCTTCTCATCCTCGCCCGTCTTCCTGAGGGGGCGATTCTCTTTCTGCTCTTCGGACTCGGCTTCTTCACCGCGGGGTTCGCGCTTGATCTGGCGTACATCCGGGAGCTTGTCACCGACCGCATGCAGGGGTTCGCACTTGGAACCGCGAATCTCGTGCTGGGGATCATCGCTGGTCCCTTGATGCTCATGCTGATCGCCGAATCTCTTGAAGGCAGCGGTCTCGGAGGGACCGTCACCGCCAGCAACGCATCCTTCGAGCAGATCCGTTCCGCCTTGATCTGGTTCGTCGGCGGTCTCGTCCTGACCGTTCCCATCGGTGGCATCCTCGTCTGGATGATGCGCTCGGTCCATGCGAAGTGATGAACACGTTCCTGCACCCGGCCGGTTTATGATGTGAGCATGAACAGTCAACGCACCGCGATCATCATGGGCTCACTCGGCTTCCTGATTCTGCTTCTCTCGACGTCGAGTCTTCCTGCTCAGTCTGCGCCGCAGGTGACGTCTCAGAAATCGCGTCAGGACGCGTCCACCGCCGACGCCTCTCGTCGTGCCGCCTGGCAGATCCAGCTTGGGGCTCGTGTCGCCGGTCTCGCCTCCCAGCTGCCTCGCCTCGACGTCGTCGTCCTGGTTCCCGATCTCGCGACCTGGATCGATGAGGTTCGACGGTGGGGCTCGCGTGGCACGTGGCCGGTCCTCATCGAGGATGATCGTTTCACACCGATCTTTCTTCGAAAATTCGCGCCTCGGCAACTGGTTCGAAGGGCTTCGGTCGGGGAAGACGTGCCGGAATCCGCGGCGGCGAGGAGGGCACTCGCGCGTGAGATCCAGAATTCGTTCTGGCGGCCTGCATCCGAAGCCGATGATTCGCTCTCGACCGCGACCATCTACAGGAATCTGGGCTGGCGTCCACCGGGCATCGTCGCAACTGATTTCGGAGATCCCGCCTGGCCGGCCGCTCTCGTGCTCGCAATGCTTCGTGGGCAGCTGCTCGTCGATCTTCCCGGTGACTTCGGAGCTCCCAACGGCTCGATCGACGAGTCCGAATTTGTTTCGTTGGATCGCACTGTCACCGGATTCTTCGAATCCTCCGGTTGGAACTGGAAGGCGCTCGGCGATGATCTCGACGCCCTGACGGTGTGTCGGTCTCTTCCAGTCCGTGTGAGGATGCCCCGGTCCCCGGAGCAACTCCCCATGATCCCCAATCTCAACGTGGATCGCCAGAGAACGCCACTGGCTCTCACGGATCTTCTCTGTCGTAACGCGGATGGTTCACGCTACGCGGTGTGCGGTTGGATCTTCGGCTCCGAGATCCGATCGATCTACATGGCGATGTGCTCTCTTTTCATCGATCGTGATTCGATCGGTCTCGTCGATGGCTACGACGGTCGCCGAGGCGGCACCATGTACGCTCATTCGAACACCGAAGAGGTGCTGTCCGCGCTTTCCTACGAGTCGGGATTTCAGGGCCAGGGTGAACAGACCTCCAGGGCAAACTGGCTGCCTCTGATGTCAGGCGGTGTTCCCTCGGACGTACTCTTCGTGAATTCCAGCGGTCAGGCGGGCTTCATGGAGATGGCCTCCGGAACCAGGCTTCAAGCCGCGGATCTGCCGGCCTTGAAACATCCGCTTGCGCTGTACCTCATCCATTCCTTCTCACTGTTCGCGCCTCAAACACCCAACTCGATCGGTGGCAGGTGGCTTGACCGTGGCGTCTATGCCTATGTCGGAAGCTGCAACGAACCGATGCTTGGAGCCTTTCGTCCCGCATCGCACATCATCAGACAGATCAGTCTGTTCGTGCCCTTCATCGTCGCGGCGAGATTGGATGAAGGTGAGTTCTCAAAACCATGGCGCGTGGTCACCATCGGTGATCCACTGATGCTCGTCGAGCAGCCGTCACTGAGACGGATCAACACGCTTGAGGCGATGGTCGAGGTCGACGAAGTCGATGTGGATGTCCGCCCGGATCTCGTCAGGCGCCTTCGGGCAGAGGAGGACGTGACTCCCGGGATGCTGCGTGACCTTCATCTTCTCGGCCAGGACGAACTGGCGACCGGTCTCTGGACGAATCTTGGTGATGATGCCACTCCCGAACACGCTCGCGCTTTTCTGCCGGTTCTCTTCGAACGGGGGGTGACCGGTGACTATCGAAAGGCGTTCGCCCTTGCAGGAGAACCCGCTGGTGAGGCCCGCGAGATGCTGTGGACGCTTCATGGGGGGCGATGCGACAACCTTCGGAACCCTTCCGATGTCTCGCTTTTCGAACGGAATCTCCGGGTCGACATGATGGCGCAGGATCTCGAAGCACTGATGCCATCGATCGTCAGGACACGGGGGCAGGGTTCCCAGCGTGCAGCGGTCGTCTCCGCGATGAATCGGGATCCGGGTCGAACCGACATGAACGGACTCACCGCGATGCTCGAGAAGTATCCTCGCTGAGTCAGGGAGCGACTTCGACCCTGCGGAGGACCTTCATGCGCGCCTTAAGCGTCGCTTGATCCAATCGAAGCTCGGGGAAGGTCGAGTCAGTCGTGTCGAGCGCTCTCAGTTCGACTTCGATCGCCTGAGCGATGCAGATCAGCCCTTCGTAGGTCGGATGGAGTCCGTCTGGGGCGATCAGTTCGAGTCCGTCTCTTCGCGGATGCCAGATGTGCGGCCCGATCTCGATGGGTTCCCCACTGGCAAGGCGGCTGGTCAGTTCGAAGATGGGAGCCACCACCACGTTGGCTCGTTCGTCAGCCCACGCCTCGATCATCCGATTGGCCTGCATGGTCGTGTTCGTCGAGGGGATCTGTTCTTCGGAAATCACGAAGCTGTCGACGCCGAAGAGATCCGGCACCGTACCTATCACCATCGGAATCCCGGTGGAGGCCAGTCGTTCGAGCTCTTTCAGGCCCTGTTTCAACGTTTCAACTCGAGTCTCTTCGGGTTGATTTCCGAAGACGTACCAGAAGAGAAAGTCGACCGCGAAGACGACGTCCGGTTTCCAAGCAAGTGCCCTCTTCACCGATGAACTTCCGTATCTGAACGGGTTGGTGAAGAACATGTGACTCGACAGATCCAACTCGATCAGTCGGTTCTCGTGATCGGCCGCACCGATCAGATCGACGAGTCGGACCATGCGCTTGACCGTTCGGGCCGCATCCGGGTGCTCCTCGGTCCGGTCCACCTTGTCCGGCCTCTTTTTCTCGACTTCCACGACGACTCCGAAGCCAGCGGAGGCACTGGCTCCGATCACCGCCAGACGAAGCGGAGGATCACGGTCGGTCTTTTCAGAATCGGATTGGGAGGCTGCCAGCACGCTGCCTGTCAGGCACGTGCAGGCGAGCAGGGTCGCGACGAGGAGCAACCGACGTGAGATCTCGGGCACAGGTGCCTCCGATCAGGCGACCGCCGCTGACAGTCCCAGGGCTTCCGCCATCTTCGCTCCCAGATCCGCAGGACTCTGGGCGACGTTGATTCCAGCGGCTTCCAGACGTGCGATCTTGGCATCCGCGGTGTCGTCCGCGCCACCGATGATGGCACCGGCGTGTCCCATGCGTTTTCCGGGAGGGGCGGTGCGCCCTGCGATGAAACCAGCAACCGGCTTCTTCATGTTGTTCTTGACCCAGTCCGCGGCTTCCGCTTCGTCGGAGCCACCGATTTCGCCGATCATGATGACACCATCGGTGTCGTCATCTTCGTTGAACATCGAAAGAAGTTCGATGAAGTTCAGTCCCTTGACGGGGTCGCCACCGATTCCGATGCAGGTGGTCTGGCCGATCCCACGTTCCGAGCACTGCCAGACGGCTTCGTAGGTCAGGGTTCCTGATCGACTGATGACGCCGATGGCCTTGCCGGTCGGGGCGTCTTCCGCGGCCATGTGGATGTAGCCGGGCATGATTCCGATCTTGCATCCACCCTGGAACGTCGAAGCTGATCCCTCGCCGGCGACTCTTCGCCCCGGGGTGATGATGCCGGGACAGTTGGGTCCGATCAGCACGCTCTTCGGGAAATCCTTCAGTGCGGCCCTGACGCGAACCATGTCCGCGGTGGGGATGCCCTCGGTGATCGCACAGATCACGCTGATTCCCGCGGCAGCCGCCTCGAGAATGGCGTCTCCCGCGAAGGGGGGGGGAACGAAGATCATGGTGGCGTCGGCCCCGGTCTCCCGGACCGCGGCTTCGACGGTGTCGAAGATCGGCAGCCCGTTCGGGTCCTTGGTACCACCTTTGCCGGGGGTGACCCCTCCGGCCATTCTGGTTCCGTATTCAAAGCAGCCCTTGGTGTGAAAGGCGCCGCTCGCACCGGTGATGCCTTGGCAGATCACCTTCGTTGTACTGTCGACGAGTATTGAC
>MDTG01269659.1_pt1 | contig 12240 bp, 12 predicted proteins | sample 811421 | NCBI WGS metagenome assembly MDTG01 (sample SAMN05326645, study PRJNA326480) | marine metagenome | isolation source: seawater | place: Pacific Ocean: South East | collected 2011
AAGTAAAATCTAAAATTGACGAAGAAGATTTAGTAGACGATTTAAAAGACTCATTTAAAAATACAATTGAAAACACAGCAGAGATTTTTAAAACTCTTTTAAATACTCTTGAAAATACAATTAAAGATGATGAAATTAAACAAGAGTCCCAAAAAGTAGTGGAAAATATCAGCCAAGAACTTAAAAACGTTATTGGTGAAACCAAGTCGAGGATCTCAAGCGCTTTAGACACGAATATTATTTTTGAAGAAGAATAAAACTTAAGATAATTTTTCATTTAAAAACAAAATTTATAGTATTCTTTAATAATTAGCAGGGTCGGTAGCTCAATCGGCAGAGCAGGAGCCTTTTAAGCTCAAGGTCGTGGGTTCGATTCCCACCCGACCCACAACTTAAAGTTAAAAAAGTTTTTCTTTGTAATTTAGTCTTCGAATCAAACCTTTTTCATCAAGATCTATGGAACTTTTATAAAATGTTCTTTTACCTTTATTTATATTTGCTGGCACTAAAGTTTTGTTGTTATTCAGAAGATGCGCAGAATAACTAAGCCCACTTCCACACACAACTAATATATCTGAATATAACAACATATCTAAACTATCAAATATATTTGCTTCTAAATGCAAATATATTTCATTTTTATCGTACATTGTGTCAATATTCTTAAAAAGTTTTTGATCTCCTGTAGAAACAACATGGAAGTTTAATTTGTAGTCTTTTTCACTGTGTTCAATCTGCCTTATTGTATTATTTATCCTGTCAATATCCTGGAATGATCCATAGAAAAGATTTCTTGAGCCCTCAAATCTTACATCTAAATCTTGTCTAGGAGACCGAAGGTGAATTACTATATTTTTTCCATCTTTAAAATATAATTCCTTATTTTTAAATTCACGACCGTTCAGCAGTTTTTTAATATAACCTTCTGAATCTATTTTTTTAATATTTTGACTAAATAGCCAGTAAAATAAATTTCGTCTTGCCTCCATCAAATTTTTGTTTGGTAAGCTTAGGTTTTTTTTTGTGGGGTAATCAAAAAATATATCAAAAGAATTATTACTTGCTTGCTGTTTATTTACATAATTAAATGAAAACAAATTATTAATTTTTTCAGCATACGACTCAATGTTTAGTTCTTCATATGTATAGCCAATGATATTTTCAAATGGGTTATCAAAAAATTCTAAATTCAAAGCTCTTGAGAGTCCGTAAGACATAAGTTTGAATGACAAAACTGAACCTAACCCTTCATGATCAAAACCATCTCCAGAAACATTATTAATAAACATGCTTAGTATTTTAATCACAAGATGTAATGAATATTTATTTTTTTATGTTCTCTAAATAAATTATTAGAACATCTTATTAATATTTGAGTGTGAGAAATTTCAAAAAAGTATATGTTTTTGATCTAGATAATACACTTTGCAAAACAAGTAAAAACACAAATGGATTCTGGGAGTATGAAAAGTCAATCCCTTATAAAGAAAGAATTAAATTAGTGAATAAGCTTTATGACGAAGGCAATTATATAATCGTCGATACTGCGAGAGGGTCTGGATCTGGCAAAAACTTTTATGAGTTAACCAAAAACCAACTTGACATTTGGGGTTTGAATTATCATGAATTAAGAACTGGCGTAAAGCTTGCGAGTGATTATTACATTGATGATAAAGCAATAAATTCAGAGAAATTTTTTAATGTCTAGTAACAAATCAAATATTCCACCTTCACCAAATATTTTCAAAAAATCATATTACAGCTTAATTCCTTTTCGCTATCGATATGGAAAAGGTTTTAATACTTTTTTTAAATTCTTATTGAAATCATCAGAGTGGAGCGAGGAAAATTTAAAACAGTATCAAAATGAAGAATTTTTAAAACTTGTGGAGCATTGCTATAAAAATGTACCATATTATCAAGAAGTTTTTGCAGAATACGGATTAGGACTTAAAAGCATTCAATCCGTAGATGATATAACAAAAATTCCTATTCTAAATAAAGAAACCATAAGAAAAAACTTTGATAAACTTCAAGCAACCAATTTTGATCATAACGAAAAAAAGTACCCTTTTTCTACAAGCGGATCAACTGGGGAAAAACTTCAATTCTTTGGTACCGATGAGGTATTCAAAAAGGAAGCAGCATTTATTCTCAGATATTTTATTCAAACTGGAGCTGAAATGTATGATAAACCATCAATTTGGGTGAGAAGATATGTGCCTAAAAATAATAATTCACCATTGTGGTACTTTGATGAAGAATTAAAAAGATTGTATATTTCTGCTTATCACATTAATCAAGAAACAATATATAAGTACTTTAAAATAATTAACTCTATTAATGCTTCTACTTTAGTTACTTATCCATCAAGTGCATATATTCTTGCTAAGTTAGCAAAGGAAAATGACTTAAGTTTTAAATATATAAATCAAATTAGAGTTGCATCAGAGAAGATGCAAAAATCATGGGCTGAGGAAATTAATCATGTTTTTAAAATAAATCCACTAGCTCATTACGGTCAAATTGAAAAAGTTTCTTTCATGCATCAAACACAAGAGAGTAGTAACTATAAAAACATATATGAATATGGTGTAACAGAACTTATTGCAGGCAACAACTATAAAAATAAAATTGTGGGAACTGGTTTTTTGAATTACTATATGCCTTTCTTGAGATATGAAACAGGAGATTATGCAGAGAATGCACACAAAGAAAATCCAAAAACCGTAACTGATATTTTAGGAAGAACAAGTGATATATTAATCTCTGAAAACGGAACAATGCTTCCAGGTGTTAATTTTTTTAGTTGGATTGATAAAAATATAGAGAACATTATTTTATATCAAATTATCCAAAATTTAGATAAATCCATTGAATTTCGTTGTGTGCCTGATGGACAAAAAACTATTGATGAAAATAAAATAATTGATGGATTAAAACAAAGAGTAGGAAACTTACAAATTAAAGTTATAGTTGAAAAAGAGATTAAAAGAGATCTTAAAACTGGTAAATTAAAATTGATTAAAAATGAAATACAAATATAAAGAATCCATAGCAGAACTTAGCCCATATTCTTCTGAATCTAGATTAGACAAAGACAAAACTTGGCTTAAGTTAGACTGGAATGAATCAACTTTTCCTTTGCCTGAAAAAATTAAAAAAGAATTAAGTATAGAAAACTTTCACACCAGTACCTATCCAAACCAGAATCAAACCGAACTTATAAAAGCTATATCTAAATACAACAATGTTCAACAAGACAACATACTAATTTATGCTGGTTCAGACGAGGCTTTAAAAGATATATTTACAGTTTTTCTAGATTCATCTAGCTCATGTTTAGTAAAAGTTCCAACATACACTCAAGTTTTTTCCTATATTTTACCAAATACTAATAGCATAATTTTGGATGAAATCTCTAATCCATTTTCTGAACACGAATTAGCAATCAATGAATATAATTTAAACCGTTCAAATGTAATTTATTTTGCTAATCCAAACAATCCTACGGGCAAATCTTTTCCTAATGAAGAAATTGAAATGTATATAAAAAATAATCCAGAAAAATTATTTGTTGTTGACGAGGCTTATTTCGAATATTCTGAAAAAACATTGGCAAAAAAAGTAAATACTTATAAAAACTTAATAATTACTCGAACATTTTCTAAAGCTTTTTCTCTAGCTGGGCTAAGGGTAGGCTATGTTATAGCTAACGTCGATGTAATCAATTTACTTAAAAAAATTAAGAATATTAAAAGCGTAAATGATATTGCTATTAGGGCTGCTTACCTAGTATTGAAAAATAAAGAACTTTTTCAGCAACAGATTAAAGAAGTAAGTATATCTAGGGATTTACTAATCCAAAAAACAAAAGATTTTAAAAAATTTAAAATATTTGACTCTGATTCAAACTTTGTATTATTAAAAGCTGAAAATAGCGAGAAGTTAAAAGAATTATTTTATAAAAACAAAATATTAGTTAGGGACAAGTCTAACGAAGAATTACTTCCAGATTGTTTACGAATAACTTTAGGCGGTATAGAAGTTTTTGAAAAAGTAATGAATGTATTAGTAGATTATGAAAGTCTTAATTCATAAAGTATTGTATAAATTCCAAGGGTCTATTAGTTTTTTTCCTTTAAGTTCAAGGTTTTTGAACCTTTTATCTTTATGCATAATTAATACCGCTTCACTTTTTTCTATTGCTTCTTCAATAGAATTACAAAATATTAAATTATCACTCATATCTATAAATGGCTCTACCAAGTAATCAAAGATATAAAATTTATAATTTTTTCCAAGTGATTTAATTATTTCTATACTTGGAGACCCAATAAGAACGTCAGTATTCTCTTTAAAAGAAAGTCCCAGTACAGATATGTTTTTAAAAGGCTTCATTTGGGAATTTAATTGCGCATATACCATTTCATTAATAGTGTTTGAAAACTCAATATGCTTGGCTTCAGAACCCATTTTTTTTGCAAAACTTATAAATGCATAAGTGTCTCGTGGAAAACAGGTTCCACCAAATGGAGGGCCTGCTGAAAAGAATTTATTTCCAATTCTATCATCCATTCCTATAGTGCTAGTTATATTATCAACGTTTACATTTTCAATGTTTTCACACAATACAGATAAATAATTAGCAAAAGAGATTTTGTTTACAATAAAAGCATTTAAAGAAATTTTTGCAATTTCAACTTCTTCTAAAGTTAAATTTTTTGAAGTAGGAGAATTAGTATGTATTGGACTCCAAATCATCTTTGCGTTCTCATACTCAGCAGTATTTGAACTTCCTACTAAAAAGAAATCAGGATTTTGAAAGTCTTCTATAACACTTCCAAGCTTGACAAAGTCTGGGACATAGGTAAATCCGAAGTCTATAAGATGTTTTTTACCAGAATAATGCTCAAGACTATCTATCAAAGTGTTAATTGAACCGGGCAGAACTGTAGAGGAAAGAATAAAATGATGAAATTTTTTTTCAACTTCTCCGTATATACTTCCCATTTGTTCAAAAACTAGATCTACAGACTTGTCAGAGTAGCCGTCATCACCAAGTTGAGTATTTACTAAAATTATCGTCGAATCAGTTTTTTCAAAAATATCTGTTTTTACCTCAAATGTAAACTCCATATTTTTTTTATTTTTAATAAACATTTCTTTTAGACCAGTTTCATTAAATTCAAAAGTATTTTTGTTCAAAGAATTTATGAGATCTTTATTTTTATCTATACAAATAAGATTGTTATCTTCTGCTAGGAGTGTTGCTAATGGGAGGCCCAATTTTCCTAAGCCTATAAATGAAATATTCAATAGTTCTCCTAATAGTTTTTTATGGTTTATTAATCTATATTAAACAACAAAATTTTTAATAATATTTATACTTTCCCAATGTTTATATTGTATATATTTTCATTTAACCAAAACATTATTTAGTAGAATAATGAAAATGAAAAAAACAACTAAAATTTTTAATATTATAAAAGTAATATCCATTCTTTTATTCAGAAGGCGAAATTCTGTAAGAAACATTTTAATAAAATATCCGGAAATGATTTTTAATAATTCATCTGGTGATAAAGATGAAATATTAAGAGGCTACTTCAGCAACCTTCCTTTTAATGGTCAAAAAATTAGAAAAAAACTAGTTTCTAAAATAATAAAAGAGTTTAAACCAGTCAAACTAATTGAAACTGGTACTTACTTAGGAAATACCCTTGAGTTCTTACTTTCTTTCAAAATTCCAACCTACTCTGTTGAAATAAATGAAAAATATTACTTAATTGCCAAATCAAGGTTTATTAATCAAAAAAACTTAAATTTATATCTAGATAACTCAACTACATTCTTGACTAGCTTATCAAATATCGATGAAGAGGTTTTTGTTTATTTGGATTCTCATTGGTATGAAGACTTACCATTAGAGCAAGAGTTGCAGATTCTATCGAAATTAAAAGATGTAATTATCCTTATTGATGATTTTAAAGTTCCAGAATTTGATGATTGGAATTTTGATGTCTATGGAAACACAAATCTTACAATAGAAAATGTAAGGTTTCCAAGTGAATTTGAAATATACTTTCCATCATACTCAGCAAAACAAGATGGTGGATTTATGACAGGCTGTGTAATTGTTGCAAAAGGCGAAAAAGCTATAAAAATTCTTAATAAAAATCATTATTTGAAAAAATATATTTAAAACTAGAGATACCAGTATCCCATTTCTTTCATTTTTTGTTTTTTCTTTTCTCCAACAATATAATTAAAGTGAATTATTGAAGGGTTTAGGTTTTTATAATTTTTATAAAAATAAGCACCATTTGGATAACTTTCTAAATCAAAAAAATTATATTTAACATTATTTATATTTCTGTTTATGTACTTTTGATCATCAAAGTGAAATTTTCTATTTAAGAGCTTCTTAGGAACTTTTTCAGGATCAAAAAGATTTAGTGTTTTTTCATTACTATTTATCATCATAAAACCGGCACATAGTGTTTTAACATCAGAAGTTGGATTAAAGTCAAATTGACCTACAAGATCATAATTTTTATAATTTTTTATTTCTTCTAAAGTATTCTCAAGGAATACAATATCTCCATCAATGTATAAGGTTTGTTCGTTTGATTTTAATGTTTCATGAATAAGCTTTAGTTTGTAAAACATTAATTTATTAAAATTTTTTGTTCTCCAGTTTTGAAATTTATTTGCACTCGAAATAATATTTGTATTTATTTTATTTACTAGAACGCCTTTATTTTTGAAATAATTATATGATTTTTGACCTACACAGTAGATGTTTAAATCATTGATACCAACATTCCGTAATGAAATAAGTAAATTTTCAGTATATTCAATATAACCATCATTAGTAAGTGTGATTAGTTTCATGATTCAATACTAAATTCAATATTTTAAAAAGTTAGAAATATTTAATTTATCTAAATATTGTGACTGTTTATATATAAAAAAATTAAAATTAAAAACTATGGGTATATTTAAAAATGTTATTTCGACATCATATTTTTATGAAAGTCACTCTAGTGAAATATCAAAATATTTAAATAAAGAAAAAAATTATTTGAATTTAATAAATGATAAATCAAACATTCCGGAAGGTTTATTTGATAATGTAATTAAATTTTCAAGCTCACAACCTATTGAAAAAGTTTTGGAAAATTTGCCAAAAAATATTAAATACGACTTAATTGTTTTAACAGATATATTTGATTTAAGTAATGATATATACACATTTTTAAAAGAAGTTAAAAAACATCTTAAACCTGAGGGAACACTCTTATTAACAAGCATTAATCCATTTTGGCATTTTGGAATCAACCTTTTTGAATCGTTGGGGTTAAAAACAAAATCTTCATTTAAATCTTATATAAGGCCAAATAAAGTTGAAGGTATTTTAAACGCAGCAAACTTTGAAAAGATAAAAAGCTACAATCGTTTGATTTTGCCTGTAAGTTTTTTTGGAGTTGGAAAGTTAATAAATTATCTTTTTAATTTATTTCTTCCTTTCTTAAACTTGGGAATAAGAAACTATTTGCTTTATAAAAATCAATTAAATGAAATATCAGAAATGACCAAATCTATCCTAGTTCCAGCAAAAAATGAAGAAGGTAATATTGAAGAATTAATTAATAGAATCCCAAATTTTGACACGCAATATGAAATAATAATTATTTGCGGTGAATCAAAAGATAAAACTTATGAAAAGTCTATTGAGGTACAACAATCAAATAAAGATCTAGAAATAAAAATATTAAAACAATCTCAAAACGGAAAGGCAAATGCTGTTTGGGAGGGATTAGATTTATGCAGTTATGAACTTGTAGCCATATTAGATTCTGATTTGAGTGTTGACCCAGAAACACTCCCTGATTTTTTTGAAATAATTGAATCCGGTAATGCAGATTTTGTAAATGGAACAAGGTTGATTTATAAGATGGAAAAAGGCGCAATGCAGACTTTCAATAAATTTGGAAATAGATTATTTCAATTTTTAATATCAAAACTGATATCTGTAAAGCTTACAGATTCACTATGCGGAACAAAGGTTTTTAAAAAATCACATATTGAATCTATAAATAAATGGCAAGAGAGCATGTATATCCAAGATCCATTTTGTGATTTTGATTTAATATTTTCCGCAGCTTATAGTTCAAACAAAATACTTGAATTACCTGTACATTATAGAGCTCGTAAATACGGCACAACTAACATTTCAAGATTTAGAGATGGATGGAAGTTAATATTTTACTTTTTGAACTCATACTTTTTATTCAAGACAGAATATAGAAAAAAGATTTAACCGTTCTTTATTTTTATCCAATTATCAGGAAAATTAATTATTTTTACATCAAAATTTCTCCACCAAGGGCTGGGATAAAATACTTTTGAATTATTTTCAGCGCTAAGATAAGCGGCAATTAGGGAATAGGTACTGTTTGCAATTATGTAATGTTCGTAACGCATCATTTTTTTTAAAGTATCAATTGAATTAGAATTTCTATCGGGATAGTAGATATTATTGATTCTTTTGTATATATTTTTATCCAACTTCAAATTATCATTATCAGTGAAAATATCAAAAAACAAATTCGGATGCTGTTCTGTTATTTGGTTGATTGATAAATCGTAATAACTATTTTTTAAGTCTTCACCTAAATCGATATAATCCCCGTTTCTTATGTGAATCATACATGAGTCTTTAATTCTAGGTTCAAGCTTAATCCCAAGCATATTGAACACTTCATCTTTGAATTTATTTAAATAATTTAAATCTTGATAATATCCTGTAAATCTATTGAGCAATTTTGTATTCAAATTTTTAATATCGTCAACTTCCTCAAACCATGTATTTAGAAAAAAAAATAATCTATTATTTCTAAAAGTTAAAGTTTTTAAATTTGTTCTATTTAGATCTATTTCAAGTTCTCTTGGAAATTGTTGATTGTATTTAAAAAAGCCTGCATCCAAGGCTACATAATAATTATTACTTTTTAAGTAATGTGCGAAGCAGAAAATAAAAATTTGATTTCCAAGACCTCCTTTAAGGTCAACAAGTGCAAATTTTTTCATAATCTATCATATAAATATTTTGATACATATATCAGAAGAAATATAAATATATTTTAATTTTGTTTTGACGCTTGTTCGTTCACCCAATTATAAGTTTTTAGCATTCCATCTTTAAGGCTGTAATCATAATCCCAATCCAAAATTTCTTTTATTAGATTATTGTTTGAGTTTCTTCCACGAACTCCAAGTGGTCCATCAATATTATCTATTTTCACATCTTTGCCAGCGATTTCAGCGACTAGTTTTACAAGGTCATTGATTGAAATCATTTCTTCAGAACCAATATTGATTGGACCATTATGATCTGAATTCATAAATCTTCTTGTAGCTTCAACACAATCATCTATGAACAAGAATGAACGTGTTTGAAGACCATCACCCCAAACTTCTATGGTGTTATTAGTAAGCTCTGCTTGTGCTACTTTTCTACAAATTGCAGCTGGTGCCTTTTCCTTACCACCATCCCAAGTGCCCAAGGGTCCATATATATTATGAAATCTTGCTACCTTCACATCCAATCCAAAATTTTTGTGAAAAGCTAAATACAACCTTTCAGAAAAAAGCTTCTCCCATCCATATTCAGAATCAGGAGCTGCAGGATATGCATCGCTTTCTTTTAATCCGGGGTTATCTGATTCAGTTTGAATATGTTCAGGATAAATACAAGCAGAACTCGAATAAAATATTTTTGTTTGATCTACTCTCTCAAACTTTACTAAAGAGTTAAGTATATTTAGGTTAATTATTCCAGAGTTATACATAACAGAAGCATCATTTTCACCAGTAAAAATATAACCAGCACCGCCCATATCAGCAGCATATTGGTATATTTCATCGTAATATTTGTTAGAGAATAGACTCTCAACAAAATCTTGGTTTGTTAGATCACCAACTATAAATTTAGAAGCATTTGTTTCAGAGTATTCGGGCTTTTTTAAATCTACTCCAACAACAGTAAAACCTTCTGATACCAGGCGATTTACCATATGATTACCAATAAACCCGCCTGCACCAAGAACTAAAGCATTCATAATATCTCCAAGTTAATAATAATCTTAAGACTAACTTATAAGAATTTAAGATAGTAGTCTTTTAAAGAAAACACCCCTGTATATAATTACATTTAGAAATCATAAATGAAATGAAAACACTATTTGTCAAACAAAAATATGATATTACGGGCCCAGTCTATGATTGCAGTTTTGTAAAGCAACAACCCCTAGAAATATTAAAATTATTTAAATGGAAATCAGGCCATCCATTTCAACTAGGGTTACAACTAAAATTTGATTTTAAAATTGTTGAAAACCATCATTTGTTTTCATGGCAAAGCAATGAAAATCTAATACAAGATAAGCGAATAAAAGATCTAGATCAATACTATGAAGGAGTTGATCTACCTGTAATACACGAAATAAATTTTGATGATTATGATTTAATTTTTACATCAAATCCTTTTATTCCAAGGGAAATAATAGAAAATAATAAATCTAAATTATTTATTTCTGAACCTGCTGAACACTGGGACAAAAGTATCTATCTACACTCCAACTCTTATGATTTAATGTGGAATCATACGCCCAAAAGAGCACAATACCAGATCCCAACGAAAGAGTTAAGGTCAGCAAAAAAAAGTTTTAACAGGCCTTACCTTACTTCTTTTAATAATATGCAACATATTTTTAAAAATTTTATGATTGACAAGAGCAAGGTATTTATTGGATGGAGAACATCTAATTTAATGAATTTAGAGACAAAAGAGTATTTTAAAGAAGAACTTAAAAAAATAAACTTAGAACCATGCTTTACGGGGATAAATCCATTTGATGAAAAAGACAAGAATGATGCATTGAACTATTGGACGAAATTAGCAAGTTCTAAATTTTATATAGACTTAACCTGCAGGCTTGGCCAACAACTACAGGATTCTTCTGTAGTAAGTGTTATTAATATTGGTAACGCTTGGAAAAAAGAATTAATTTATAAAGACTGCTACATTTCAGAAGTTTTTAAAGAAAACTCTGAAATAAAATTTGAGGATATAGATAAATTAATGAAAATTATTCAACCAATCAACAGTAATTTAGATCTGCAGAAAAAAATTTTAGAATATCAGTCAAAAATTATTCTAAATGATGAGAGAAAATCATTAAAAAAGCTACTCAAAAATAATAAAATCAAGCATAAAGCATTTTAAATTTATATATAAAAAACTAATTATTTTCTCTTATAAATAAAAAATTAGGAAAGTCCTCAGTTTTTACTAATTTATACGAATTTATATTAAGTTTTATAAATATAAATAATGCTTTCAAATATGGCATTATGAATCCTGTAGAAAGTTCGTCAAACTCTACAAGAAGTTGTTTGGGGTATATTTTTCTTTTCAAAAAATAAGGGATCACTTGATTTTCAGCACCTTCAATATCTAATTTCAAGATATCTATGTGGTTTATTTTATGTTCATTAACAATGTCTTGAATAGTTGTGGTTGTTACTTCTATGTATTCTGAATTTTTTTTGAATTGATTCTGAAAATTAGATATGCTGTGGCTTACATGTTGTTCGTTTTGAGGTTTGAAAAACTTAACAATTAAATTTGATTTGTTGTACAGAGCTTTTTTAATAAGTAAAAAATCATCTACCTGAATTTTTGACAGATTGTAAGATTCAATAATCTGTTTTCCAGATTTTTCATTATAATTTTTTGTTTTGTGATTTCCTAAGCTTTTGAGAACATTATTGATATGGGCAATTGCTTTAGGAGTAGGGTCAATAAAAAATATTTTTGACTTAAAGTTGTTCATAATCTCGATGTCAAAGGAAATATCTTCTCCGACTCCAGCAGATAAAACAGTAAGATTATTTGATAAATTTTTTTCAGAAACGTACCATCCCCCGTAAGAGCTTCCAAAATATTTAATTGGCAATTCAGTCTCAATATACAAAGAGAGTTTATAAAATAACCCCTTTACTATTTTAAATAACAACCTATGCATTAATTCTCATATTAATTTAGATAATTACTCTTGAGAGAACAAATGTGTGCTATTTTTTTATTGAATTTTATTGAATTTTATTGAATTTATAAATTAGACAACATTAAATTCAATTACTTGCTTCGTACTATAATTAATAAAATTA
>MDTG01102681.1_pt1 | contig 12239 bp, 11 predicted proteins | sample 811421 | NCBI WGS metagenome assembly MDTG01 (sample SAMN05326645, study PRJNA326480) | marine metagenome | isolation source: seawater | place: Pacific Ocean: South East | collected 2011
CAAAAAAGATTTTAAAACCCTGCTATTTTACCGCTGCCTTAATAGGGCTTGGAACTTTGGTTGGTTGCCAATCATCAAAACCCACATCAAAGAATATACCGACTGTGTCAACAGCTCCCAACAATGAAAAATATACCTTCATGATATCAGCGGCAAATCCAATTGCTGCAAACGTAGGACATGAGATCTTGAGGGCAGGTGGTAGTTCGATAGACGCTGCAATCGCAACTCAAATGACACTAAATTTGGTCGAACCTCAATCGTCCGGTATTGGCGGAGGTGGCTTCTTAATGTACTATGATTCTAATTCAGGGTCTATTGAGTCATTTGATGGTCGCGAGACAGCCCCACTTTCAACAAGTCCAGAAATTTTCCTCAGTGAAAATGGGAGACCAATGCCATTCTATAACGCTGCAATTGGTGGTTTAGGTGTCGGCATCCCTGGTTTACTAAGAATGCTTGAAAAAGTTCACCGTAAACATGGAAAATTACCCTGGAGTGATTTATTTAAGCCGGCTATAAAACTGTCAAAACAAGGTTTTCCAATTTCTCCGCGGCTCAGCAAATTAATATCCAAAGACAAGTTTTTAAGGGAGTCACCAACGACAAGGAAATACTTTTACCATGCTGACGGAAAACCTAAAGCTGAAGGTGAAATATTGAAAAACCCTGAGTTAGCAGAAACTTTTCATAATATTTCAAAAAAAGGGTCAAATTTTTTGTATAAAGATACCCTTTCTTCATCAATAATAGCTGCGGTTAATGACGCATGGAAAAACCCAAAAAAGATTGGGCTTTCTGAATTGGCATCTTATCAGGCTAAGGAGCGTTCTCCTATTTGCGCTCCCTATCGAAAATGGCTTGTGTGCGGAATGGCGCCTCCATCTTCTGGCGGAGTAACTACCCTCCAGATACTTGGTTTATTGCAAAGGTTTAATCTTTCAAATATGACACCAATGGGCGTTAGATCTATACATCTTATTTCTGAAGCAAGTGCATTAGCATTTGCTGACCGGAACACTTATATTGCCGATCCAGATAGTATTCCAGTTCCCACAGGTGGCATGATTGACCCTAGCTATCTAAAAAGCCGTGCCGAAAAAATACCAATCTTTAAAGCTGGTGGTAAAAAACAACCCGGCATGCCGGGGCCCGTCTTGAGCAAAAATTATGCTACTGATGATAGTTCAAAAGGTCTCTCTACAACACATATGAGTATTGTTGATAAAGATGGGAACAGTGTATCTATGACGTCAAGCATTGAAAACGCGTTTGGATCTCGAATTATGGTGGGAGGGTTCTTACTTAATAACCAATTGACTGATTTTTCATTTCAACCAACTAAGAATGGAGCACCTGTTGCAAATAGTGCCGGACCCAAAAAACGACCCCGAAGTTCGATGTCCCCCACACTAGTTTTTGATGGCTCCGGAAAGCTCATAATGGCTATCGGATCTCCTGGAGGATCAAAAATCATAGGATACGTGGTCAAAACCATCATCGGCGTTTTAGACTGGGGGTTGAGTTTAGATGACGCAATAAATTTGCCAAATTTCATCTGCCGTAATGGCCCAATAGAGCTAGAAAAAGGGACCGTGCTTGAAGACTACAAAACTGCGCTTGAGTTAATGGGGCATAGAGTAATCATGAGCAATCATACTAGCGGCCTATATGGCATATATATAGATAATCAAGAGCTAAAAGGAGGGGCAGACAAAAGACGAGAGGGTGTAGCTCTAAAAAATTAAACACTATATTTAGAAATCGATTCAACGAAAGTTCTTTAGTATATTTGCAATTAGACGATTCTGTTTATTAAATATATTTGATATAAAAAAGCTTTTTGCTACTTGTCTAGAAATTCCGCCCAAAGTCATAAAAGGAAATTTCATCTTAGAAATTAAACTTAACTTTAATTGAGACTCTATTGCTAAAGTCCAAATATGAATCAAATCACCCGCCGAATCTCCGACTAGCCCTGCACCCAAAATTTTGCCGTTGTCCAGAGCTATTACTTTTATTAACCCAGAAGTACTAGCTTCAATTTGTGCCCTATAATTTTCAGAATAAGGCCAACGCATTACCCTGATCTTTTTATATATCTCACGTGCTTGAGACTCGGTTAGACCAACTTGGGCAAGCTCTGGACTTGTTAAAACTAACCTTGGGCCATGCATTTCATCTATAGTCGCTGGGATAAAAAATAATATATTTTTGATAATGACCTCGGCATGGTTCTCGACACGGCCCTCACTAAAACCATGGCCAATAACATCACCAATAGCGAAAATATTTTTATTTTTTGTTCTTAATCGTTTATCAACTTTCACTCCATCATTGGAAAAATCGACACCTGCAACCGCTAAATTTAAATATTTTATATCCGGCACACGTTCACCACATAATACTAAATGTGAACCAGAAATACTCTTCTCCTCCTTGTTATTAGTAAGAGCAATAGTAATTCTATTAGATAAGTTTTTGACTTTTTTTATATTTGTATCTTGATAAATGTTTATACCTAATTCTAGACACCGTTCATAAATAAAATTTACCAGCTCTGGGTCTTCTTGAGATAAAATTCTGCCCTTTTCAATAATAGTCACTTTAGACCCCAACAAACTGAATGCCTGCGCCAATTGAAGCCCTCCACCCATAGAGCCAAGAATTATCAAATGTTTTGGTATTCCGCCCTTTTTTAAAATAGTTTCATTAGTGTAGAACGGAACCTCATCAAGGCCATCTATTTTTGGCGTTTTCAAACAACTCCCTGTGGCTATTATAAACCGTTTCGCAGTGACTATATTTTCGGCAGCTTGCAGTGTTTTTTTTGTGAGAAATTTTGCTTGACCAAATATAAGGTTTACACCAAGTCCCTCCAATCGCTCTTGCGAATAGTCTGGTTCAAATTCTTTAATTGTACGTTCTATATAATTTAACACTCTATCATAATCGACGCCATTGGGTATTGCCTTAACGCCATATAATTGCGCGCTCCTGATTTGCTCAAACAAACGCCCAACGGATAAGAGAGAAAAAGTTTTTGTACTTCCCCCGTTCAATCTCTCTCCTCCTAGATTTTGGCTCTCCACAACAATCGTTTTAATTCCCATCTGGGATATCGCTGAGGCAACCAAGACACCGCCAACGCCTCCTCCTATTACACAAACATCAGTTCTGATCAACTTTGACATGAATAACTAAGTCCTGTGTTGGGTTTTAATTTTTTTTATTACAATCGGAACAAGCATCAAAAATGCCAAGCAGAGTAAAAGAATAAATATTTCAAATTTGAATAAATTGTCCAAAACAACCTCTCCATCCATAACTTGAATTCGGGCAAGGTTACTTCCAAGACTGCAGTAGATTAAAGTGCCAGGGATTATACCTAGTAAAGTAGCAACAAAATAAGTTCGCCCAGAGACACCTAATAAAGCTGGAATCAGATTAATCACCCAGAATGGAAATAAGGGGACAATTCGAAGAAACAATAAATACCAAAAGGCATTTTTTTTAAAAGCCTTCTGAAAGTCATGAATGTTATTGCTTAATTTATTCAACAAATATTTCGGACTTACATATTTTACCCATAAAAAAACAAACAAAGCGCCCAAACTAGCTGAAAAAGTAACTAAAATTAATGACAGTGATGTACCAAAAAACCACCCGCCGAATAAAGTCATAAAAACCGCGCCTGGCAAACACAATATTACTATTAACAAATATAAAGCTATATATGCAGCAATAAATACTAATGGTTGGCTCTCATACCTGTCTATTAACCAATCATAATTTTTTCTAAAAGCCTGAAAAATCAATTCTACATTTATATCTGCAAAAAATATGCCCCCTAACCCACTAATTAGCGTTAACAATAGAAGTGCACCTGCTATTCTTTTTCTATTTATTTTAAAAAATAAAGTTTTTAAAAAATTAAGCAACTTTTTTACCTCAAATAGAATTTTGACTTTCTCAAACTAATATCACTAAAATCAGCATTTGTATTTTACGATTTAAACATTGTTAGAAAAAATTACATATAGAATAACTAATGGGTAACTGGCTTATTAAGTGTATTAAAATAATTATTCTAGATACTTACAATGTCATCGTTGACTTCTTGGCTACAAAACCTTATACAACCGACAACTTTTCTTGGGAGTGAACTGTGAAACGAACATACCAACCAAGTAAACTCGTCCGGAAGCGTCGTCATGGATTTAGGAGCCGCATGGCCACTGTCGGTGGCAAGCGGGTAATAAAAAATCGTCGCGCTAAAGGTCGAAGTCGCTTGTCTACATAGATGCTAGTTCACGGCACCTATTTTGGATACATCAATATCAACCTTCAGCGCTAATAACTTTCAGGTTCTTAGGTTAAAAAAGCGACGAAGTTTTTTGTTGATAGCGAAACAAGGATATAAGTGGGTGGCGCCGAGCATAGTGGTGCAGGCCGGGGCCGGTATGATACCTGAGAACAATCAAAACGATATAGATGAAAAAATTTGGATCGGATTTACAGTAACTAAAACCGTGGGGAATGCGGTAATACGCAACCGCATACGAAGGCGACTGAAAGCAACTATAACGCAAATTGCGTTTCATAAATATCCGCTGATTAAGGAAGTTGTTATAATTGGTCGTTTTAACGCATTACTTGCTCCATTTAAAGATATCGTAAGAGATTTAGAATGGTCCTTGAAGAACTTAAATAACGCTTTTTTTTTACATCAGAAAGAAACTGATAATGGGTAAACTGGTCTACTTGGTCTCTTTTCTTTTGATTTGCCTAATTCGAGGATATCAAATAATAATTTCCCCTTTTATTCCAGCGTGCTGCAGGTATAATCCAACATGTTCGAGTTACGCAATTGAGGCACTTACTACACTAGGTTTATGGAAAGGACTATCATTGTCTTTACATCGTTTTCTAAAATGTCATCCATGGGGAGGACATGGCTATGATCCACTTCCTTCTATGCTCAAGCCTAAATTTCAAAACATTAGCTTAGAAAAGACTGCGACAAAAAATGATTGAAAATCGTAATATGATTTTAGCAATTGTCTTATCTATTGCTATTTTGCTTGGCTCTCAGCTTTATTTTGATGCAATGAGGCCGACAGAACCAGAACCTCCTTTGACCAAAGACGAGCAAGTCGAGATAACAACTCCAAAAAATATTCCAACGCCAAGCTCCGATTCTATCAAATACCCGACGCCTAAAGATGCTCAAATCCCTGTTATTCCAGGAACATTAGCCCAGACAACTCTCTCACGTAATAAGGTCTTGGCACAAACAAAGCGAGTAAAAATAGATACGCCCCGGTTACATGGGTCGATTTCACTAGTGGGTGGCAGAATTGATGACCTGACCATGGTTGATTATCGAGAAACACTGGATAAAGAGAGCCCAGAAATAGTCCTTCTAACACCAAAAGGCAGAAAAAACGCATATTATGCAGAGTTTGGGTGGGTGGCCGCCGCAGGTTCTATTATGCCAAATCAAAATACTGTATGGGAGGCTAATAATTCAACACTCACACCTGAAAAGCCTGTCACATTAAGTTGGAATAATAATGATGGTCTAACATTCACTCGAACTTTCTCCATTGACTCAAATTACATGTTTACCATAGACCAGACCGTAAGAAATAAAGGCTCAAAGCAAGTCAACCTCAACCCTTTCGGTTTTATTTCTAGAGGTGGCATGCCTGAAACTACAGGTTTCTATATCCTTCATGAGGGTCTTCTGGGAGTCTCACAAAGTCAGTTATCAGAGATCGATTATGATGAACTTAAAGAAAAAGGACAAATCAAGCAAAATAGTAAAGGTGGATGGATTGGGATTACTGATAAATACTGGTTAACTGCCCTTGTTCCGAGCCAACATAAAACAGTTCAAAGTCGTTTTTTACATCACACACAAAATTCTGAAGATAAATTCCAAGTTGACTACCTTGGAGACCAAAAAATCTTAACGCCTAATTCCTCAGTTTCAGAGACAAGTCATTTCTTTGCTGGAGCAAAAGAAGTACTATTATTGGACGATTACGAGGAAAAGTTGGGAGTAGATCGTTTTGATTTGGCTATTGACTTTGGATGGTTTTATTTTTTGACGAAGCCTCTCTTTTACGCTCTTTTATGGATTAATGAACGCGTATCGAATCTTGGTTTAGCAATCATATTACTAACCATCGGCATAAAACTTTTGTTGTTTCCATTGGCAAACAAATCTTATACCTCAATGAGCAAAATGAAAAAGCTTACCCCTCAAATGACCAAGCTTCGCGAGAGATTTAGTGAAGATAAGATGAAGCTTAATCAAGAAATGATGGCTCTTTACAAAAAAGAAAAAGTTAACCCAGCCTCTGGGTGTCTGCCAATCTTGGTTCAAATTCCTGTATTTTTTGCTTTATACAAAGTCCTCTTCGTAACAATTGAAATGCGTCATGCCCCATTTTTTGGTTGGATTCAAGATTTGTCAGCGCCAGACCCTACAAGTATTTTTAATCTTTTCGGCTTACTTCCGTTTACTCCACCAGACTTCCTAATGATAGGGGTCTGGCCTCTAATCATGGGGCTAACTATGTGGTTACAACAGAAACTTAACCCGCAACCCACTGATCCTGTTCAAGCGAAAGTTTTTATGTTTTTACCAATAATCTTCACTTTTCTACTGGCAACCTTTCCTGCAGGTCTGGTAGTTTACTGGGCTTGGAATAATGCATTATCAATTGTTCAACAATGGTTTATAATGCGACGAATGGGGATATCTGCAAAAGCTGCGCTAAAGTAAATTTATAATTTTTGAGTTAAGGTAAATTGTGAAATGATAACACAGACTTTACCAATAAAGAATAACCGCACGGAAGAAAAAGTTGAATTTGGACGTTTATTATTCTCCAAAAAGTGCAAATTTATTTTAGGATGTGTGTCTTTAGAGCAAATTCCAAATTTGGGTTTGGCAGAAGTAGCCTTTGCAGGACGGTCTAATGTTGGAAAGTCAAGCCTAATCAATGCCTTAATAAACCACAAATCCATGGCACGGGCTTCAAATACGCCAGGTAGAACTCGTGAAATTAATTTCTTCAGTGTTGGCGAAACGCTGACAATAGCTGACCTGCCCGGATATGGGTATGCTCGGGTTGCAAAGTCACAAGTCAAACAATGGACAAAATTAATTCATAATTATCTCAAAGGTCGTGCAGAACTTCAGAGAACATTTGTCCTCATAGATGCTCGCCGTGGCCTTAAGGAAATTGATTATTCTTTTATCTCAATGCTTGATAAAGCTGCGCAGTCATATCAGGTAGTTTTTACTAAGTGCGATAAAACAAATGCAAAGGAAATCGAACCAAAAATCGAAACCTATTATAACGACATCCAAAACCACCCTGCGGCAATTCCTGAGATATGCCAAACCAGCATCAAAACCGGTGCAGGAATATCTAACCTTCGGTCAATTATTGCTGCGCTCACTGTATCAAACAAATGAAATTGTTCAAATTATGAAAAAAGATTATAGCTCTAACAAATCGAAATGGCGTGACCAAGCTGAAACATTGTCAGAGGCGTTGCCAAATCTCAGACGCTTTAACGGAGAAACTATAGTAATTAAATTTGGAGGCCATGCTATGGGTGACCCGAAGCTTGCCGATCTTTTTGCACGAGATATAGTCCTCTTAAGACAGGTCGGTATAAATCCGATCGTCGTTCATGGAGGAGGGCCACAAATCGCCGCTATGCTTGAACGGCTAAATATTAAAAGCACTTTTGTCAGCGGCTTGCGGGTGACCGATAATAACTCTATTAAAATTATAGAAATGGTTCTTGCTGGCTCAATTAACAAAAAAATTGTTTCAGCGATTAACTTGGCTGGCGCCTGTGCAGTTGGTATATGTGGAAAAGATGGTGATCTTATAAAAGCTGAACGAATGTCTCTATCAAAAAAAAATACGTATGATAAAAGTTCTGACTTAGGCCTTGTAGGAGCGCCGTCAAAAATAAATCCAAATATACTAAAAGCTTTTGAAAAAGCTAATATCATCCCGATCATTGCTCCAATCGCAATGGGCAAAGATGGGGAGACACTCAATATAAATGCAGATACCGTTGCCGGTGCAATTGCTAGCGCAGTTAGAGCAACTCGTCTCTATATGCTAACCGATGTTCCTGGGGTTTTGGACAAAAATGAAGAATTGATACCTGATATTTCTATCGCTGATGCCAAAAAATATATAAAGAACGGTATTATAGATGGTGGCATGATTCCAAAAATTACAACCTGTGTTGAGTCAATTATGGCTGGGGTTGAATGTGCCGCAATCATCGATGGACGTGTTCAACACAGCATCCTCATCGAACTGTTTACAGCGGGTGGTGCTGGAACTCTGATAAGAGCAAAGTAGTGGGCCGCAGAATCCCAATTTTACTTGAAGTTTTTCAAGCAAAATTCTCAATAATTTAAATTTATCATTTAATTGAATGTGAGCAAACAGTGACCCATAATTTGAATGAGATAAAAACTTGGATCTTTGACCTCGACAATACTCTTTATCCGGCATCTTCAAATCTTTTTGACCAAATTAGCAAGAATATGACGCGATATATTGTAAGAGAGTTAAAAGTGAACTTCCATGATGCATACGTGATACAAAAGACTTATTTCAAAGAGTATGGCACGACTATGCGCGGTTTAATGAAAAATCATCATATAGACCCAAACGATTTTTTAGAATTTGTGCACAATATCGATTTATCGATCATAGAAAAGAATAATGAAGCCCTTAATCAAGCCCTTGAGCGCCTACCCGGAGAAAAAGTTATTTTCACTAACGGCTCCAAACGTCACGCAGAAAACGTTACCAGCCATCTTGGTATTCACAAGCAGTTTAAGGCAATATTTGATATTGTAGATGCCAACTTCACGCCAAAACCAGAGAAACGTATATATAAAGTTTTGTTAGAAAAGCTTAATATTGACCCATGTGAATCTGTAATGGTCGAAGATATGGCTAGAAACCTCATTCCTGCTTCCCAGCTTGGAATGACTACAATTTGGATAAAATCAGATCTAGAATGGGCATTGAATGGATTTCAATCTAAATATATTGACTACACGATTGATGACTTGACCAGCTGGATAGGCGAAACAAGCAACCTGATTTCAAAAAAATCAAATGATTTAGATTAAGTTTTTTAAAAGAATACTCGAAGTAATATTGACAGGACTTCTGTGTTATATCATTTTCGGTCACTATTGATGTGAATTGACTTTTGGAAATAAAATAAATTTGGTTCAAAAAATGAATAAATTAGAAACTGCTATTGAAGTGGCCTGGAATGATCGGGATCAGGTTTCTTATAAAACTACCGGAAAGGTTAGAGACTCCATTGAAGAGGCTCTCGCACTCCTCGACTCAGGCAACCACAGAGTTGCTGAAAAAATTAATGGTGAGTGGCACGTAAATCAATGGTTAAAAAAAGCGGTTCTACTATCCTTCAGAATATATGATATGCATACTATTTCTGGAGGACCCGACAACGCAACGTGGTTCGATAAAGTCCCGTCAAAATTTATGAAAATGAACGACCAACAATTCAGAGAGGCAGGATTTAGAGCAGTACCTGGCAGTATAGTGCGTCGTTCTGCATATATTGCACCCGATGTTGTTCTTATGCCTTGCTTTGTCAATTTAGGCGCATATATAGATATGGGCACAATGGTTGACACTTGGGCGACAGTTGGTTCTTGTGCACAAATTGGTAAAAATTGTCATTTATCAGGCGGTGTAGGGATCGGTGGAGTTCTTGAGCCTTTACAAGCAAATCCTGTAATAATTGAGGACAACTGTTTTGTTGGAGCACGCTCAGAGATTGTCGAAGGAGTTACTATTGGTGAAGGCTCAGTAATCGCAATGGGAGTATTTATTACATCTTCTACAAAAATAATCGATCGAAACACGGGAGAAATATTTTTTGGACACGTACCACCATACTCAGTTGTTGTTTCAGGTAACACCTCTGGAAAACCAATGCCTGATGGTTCGCAAGGTCCATCACTTTATTGTGCCGTAATTGTTAAGCGGGTGGATGAAAAAACTCGTGCAAAAACCTCGATTAATGAACTTCTTCGCGACTAATAATGTTAAAAAATGAGTCATTAGATTTAAGTAAGGCATTAATCCGTTGCGCTAGTATCACGCCAATTGATAATGGAGCTCTTGGAGTTCTGGAAGAATACCTTAAATCCATAGGTTTTGAGTGCTCGCGAATTACCTTTTCTGAGAGTAACACGCCGGATGTTGAAAATTTATATGCACGATTAGGGTCGACCCCCCCAAACCTATGTTTTGCTGGTCATACGGATGTTGTTCCTATTGGGGACAGAAATAAGTGGGACTCAGATCCATTTACTCCTACAATCAAAAATGGGCAGCTACATGGCAGAGGTGCAGCAGATATGAAATGTGCCATTGCGGCATTTGCTGCAGCTACAAGAAGTTTTTGCAAATTAACCAATAACAATTTTTGTGGTTCCATTAGCTTTTTAATAACTGGAGACGAGGAAGGGCCTGCGATTAATGGCACAACGAAAATGCTTGATTGGCTAAAATCTAAAGGAGAGACCTTAGATGATTGCATAGTCGGAGAGCCCACTAGTGAAAAAAAAGTGGGTGATATAATAAAAATTGGTCGAAGAGGTTCCTTAAATGCCAATGTCAGCGTATTTGGCAATCAAGGGCATGTCGCATATCCAGATAAAGCTGATAACCCTATAGGTCGCTTGCTCACTTACCTGACACACTTAGATAATAAAGTTTGGGATAATGGCACCCAATATTTTCAACCAAGCAATTTAGAAATCACTTCAGTCGATGTAGGGAATGCCACTACAAATATTATTCCAGCTAAAGCTTCAGCAAAACTCAATATTCGTTTTAACAATCTGCATACAGGAGAGGATATTAAAAAATACCTAATTGAAAAACAACGTGACATAATCGAGAAAAGTCGGCTTGATATTAAAATATCCGGTGAGTCATTTCTAACAACACCGGGAAATTTGACCAATTTAATAATTAACGCAATTAAAGAAGTTACGAATATTAACGCTCAACTTAGTACCAGTGGTGGCACATCAGACGCTCGATTTATAAAGGATTTTTGTCCAGTTTCTGAATTTGGCATGTTAAATACGACTGCCCATAAAATTAATGAGCATGTCAGTATTAACGATTTAACAAAACTCGCAAAAATTTACGAAAATGTTCTACGTAAATACTTTGTTGATGATAATGCCATTAACATCTGAAATGATAAAAGCCCTGTTTGGGACTCTATACTTGGCAAAGTTTAATGTTGAAGGGTTCAAATATATACCAAGTACATCTGAGAGTTTTTTTCGCTCATTTGTTGCTGCATTAATAACATTACCCTTTTTTCTAATACTGATAACACTTCGATTTGATGCCTTAGAGATAAATGTAAATGGTTACCGGTATTTGTGTCTAGAATTATGTTCATATGCCATCTCCTGGCTCGCATTTCCATTACTAATGGATCACATGAGTTGGCAGATAAAACGGGAAACAAAATTTTTTAAATTTATAATTGCACATAATTGGTCACTAGTTATCCAGAATGTAATATATAGCATCACAATATTTCTAGGTTATATAGGGATACTTACTGACACACTTACCCGTAGCCTCATATTATTGATACTAATGTGGACCTTCGCGTTTACCTGGTTTATTGCAAAAAATGGTTTGAATGTCTCTGTGTTTACTGCGATCAGCGTCGTTTTAGTTGGGTTTTTTCTTAATTTGGCAATTGAATTAACTATCAGTTCACGCTATTAAATGTCTTTGCCTCGCTCTGGAAAAGGCGTGTCAAAATAATCAAATATTTCGTCAAAGCCTGTCAAAATAAAAAATATCAATTTCCCAATTAAAAACAGAAGCTTGATTGATAAAAGTAAACCAATGAGATTGAGTATTAGTCCAAGAAAACCTAATAAAAACTGTCCAAATAATATGGCTAAAATTGAAATAATAAACCCAGCCGGAACAAAAAAAAGACCATTCAAAAAAATTCCAGAAAAACCACAAACAAGTGCTAGCCATCCAATGACAGCACTTTTACTCAGTTTTCTATGGTAATTTGTAAGCTTACTGAGACGTAACGTAAACCGGCTCATTTAGTTCCTAAAAAATTTTCTTTTAAACAAAAAATGA
>MDTG01393224.1_pt1 | contig 12239 bp, 15 predicted proteins | sample 811421 | NCBI WGS metagenome assembly MDTG01 (sample SAMN05326645, study PRJNA326480) | marine metagenome | isolation source: seawater | place: Pacific Ocean: South East | collected 2011
CTAAAAAATTTATTTTCTAAATTAGGAATTTTTTTAATAGGATAAAATGGTTATAGAAATCATACCTTGTCTTAATGATAATTATAGTTATTTAATTAAGGACGATAAAACAAATACGATAGCAATTATTGACCCTTCGGAATTTTGTCCATGCGACGAAAAAATAAATCAAAAATATAAAAAATTAGATTTCATACTTAATACACATCACCATTTTGATCATGTAGGTGGTAATGCTGAACTTAAAAAAAAATATGGTTCTAAAATACTAGGTTGTGAAATGGACAAAATACGAATACCAGAAATAGATATTTTTCTCAAAGATAATCAAGCATTTAAGGTTGGAGATTTAAAGTTTAAAACAATATTTATTCCAGGCCATACCTCGGGTCATATTGCTTTTTACTCAGAGACAGAAAAAGTTGTATTCACTGGTGATACTTTATTTTCCTTAGGATGTGGTAAAATATTTGAAGGAACATATCAACAAATGTTTGACTCATTAAATAAAATCAAAAGTCTTCCTGCAGAAACAAGAATTTATTGTGGCCATGAATATACAAAAAATAATCTTGAGTTCTGCCTTAAATACAATCCCAATAATAATTTCTTGAAGGGTAAACAAAAGATTATAGACACAAAAATAAATGAAAATAAACCTACAATTCCAACTACAGTAGAAGATGAAATTCAAACGAATATATTCTTAAGATATGACGATCTTGATGTTAGAGATACGCTTAATTTAAAAAAAGCCTCAGATTTAGAAATATTTACTAAATTACGTGATCTTAAAGACAATTTTTAAGCTCAATAATCTTGACTTGATAATATTGAGAGATATATTGCCCTGAAACTTAAAAGTGAGAATTTATGTCATTTGCGATTATTGAAACTGGTGGAAAACAATACAAAGTATCCGCAAGTAAAATTTTAGAAATAGAAAAACTTAATGCAAAAATAGGTGAAACCGTCAAATTTAAAAACGTTTTACTTTTAAATGACGATAAAACTACAGAAATTGGTAGCCCTAGTATAAATGGAGCAACCGTTGAGGCTAAACTGCTAGACAATGTAAAAGATAGAACTGTTTTAATTTTCCACAAAAGAAGAAGAAAACATTCAAGAAAAAAGAATGGACACAGACAACGACATTCAAAGATACAAATTACAAAAATTTTATCAAAAGATGGTAAAGTAATTGATGAAGCTAAAGTAACTGGTGAAAAAAAAACAGCTCCAAAAGTTGTTACGACAAAGAAGATAACAACAAAAGCAGTTAAAAAAAAATAGGATAAAAGAATGGCAACAAAAAAAGCAGGTGGATCGTCGAAAAATGGCCGAGACAGTAAAGGCAGACGTCTTGGAGTGAAAAGATACGGTGATCAGTTAGTTATTCCTGGGAACATAATAGTAAGACAAAGAGGAACAAAAATTCACCCTGGTGATAATGTTGGTATGGGTAAAGATCACTCCATATTTTCTTTGATTAAAGGCAAAGTAAAATTCAAAAAATCAAAACTAAACAGAACTTTTGTTTCTGTAATCCCCAATTAAACCTATAAATAACTCAAGTTATTTATATTATACCGACAATGAAATTTTTAGATCAAGCAAAAATATACATCAAAGCTGGTAACGGTGGCTCGGGTTCTGCTAGTTTCCGAAGAGAAAAATTTATTGAATATGGTGGGCCTGATGGAGGTGATGGCGGAAACGGTGGATCAATTATTTTAGAGTCAGATAGAAATTTGAACACTTTAATTGATTTTAGATACGCACAACACTTTAAAGCTCAACATGGTAAACATGGAAGTAAAAGAAATAGAACCGGTGCCAACGGTAAAGATTTAATTTTAAAAGTTCCAGTAGGTACTCAAGTTTATGAAGAAGATAATAATACTTTAATTTACGATTTTATAAAAAATAAAGAAAAATATCTTGTAGCCTCAGGTGGAAAAGGTGGTCTTGGTAATGTAAGGTTTAAAAGCTCAACCAATAGGGCTCCGAAGAAAAAAACTAATGGCAAAAATGGAGAAGAGTTTTGGATTTGGCTTCAATTAAAAGTTATTGCAGATATTGGTATTATAGGAAAGCCTAATGCTGGCAAGTCTAGTTTGCTCGCAGCACTAACCAGGGCAAAGCCTAAAATAGCTAACTATCCCTTTACTACAATAAATCCAAATTTAGGCGTAACTTATTATGATGGAAAAGAGGTAACCTTAGCAGATATACCTGGATTAATTGAAGGAGCTCACAAAGGGATAGGATTAGGTGACAAATTTTTACGTCATATAGAAAGATGCAAAGTTTTACTTCATCTTATAGATATTTCAGAGGATGATTTGATCAGTGTTTATAAAAAAATAAAGTTTGAATTATCAACTTATGATAAAAACTTAATCAAAAAGAAAGAAATTATTTTTTTTAATAAGTCAGATTTACTTGATGATAAGGAAATAATTAAAAAAATGAATGAGTTTAAAAAGAATGTTAAATCCAAATATGAAATTATTTCAGTATTTTCAAATAAAGATATTAAAAAAATAAAAAAAATATTAATTAAAAATGCTCATTGAAAATCCAAAAAAAATTGTCATAAAACTTGGCTCCTCTACTGTTGTTGATAGTAAGGGGACATTTAAAAAGAAATGGGTAACCACTTTAATAAAAGATATTAAAAAATTTGGCAAAAATAAAGATTTTGTAATTGTGTCATCTGGCGCAATTGCACTTGGTCAAAAATATTTAAAGATAAGAAAAAAAAAAATAAAACTTGAAATGTCTCAAGCAATAGCTGCTGTTGGACAAATTCATTTAGCGGGTGAGTTTCAAGAATTATTTGACAAATATAAAATCAAAACTGGTCAAATTCTTATAAGCCCGGATGATACAGAACAAAGAAGAAGAGCAATAAATGTAAGGAGAACTTTTGATAATTTATTTAAATTAAAAGCAATTCCAATAGTGAATGAAAACGACTCTACTGCTACAGCCGAGATTAAATATGGGGACAACGACAGATTAGCCGCAAGAGTTGCGCAGATAATTGGGGCAGATGTTTTAATAATTTTCTCAGATGTTGATGGTTTGTACGATAGATCCAAAAGTAAAAAGATTGTAAAAAATATTAAGCTTATTGATGATAAAATAATTTCATTAATCCAAAAAACTAAAAATAATTATGGCTCTGGAGGAATTATTACAAAATTAGATGCAGCTAAAATTTGTATGAATTCAGGGTGCCATATGTTTATAGCAAATGGTAAAAAAAATAATCCAATTTCTATTATGATAAAAAATGAAAAATTTACTCATTTTTTTCCTAAAGTTTCAAGCCTAGATGCTAAAAAAAAATGGATAATAAGTTCTTTAAGTTCTAATGGAAGAGTAAATATTGATGATGGAGCTTCTAAAGCTCTTCGTGATGGTAAAAGTTTGTTAGCTGCAGGCGTAACTAAAATTGATGGAACTTTCAATAAAGGAGAAAATGTATTGATTCTAGATCAAAATAACAATCAATTGGCTAGAGGTTTATCCTCTTTTAGTTCGGAAGAAATAAATAAGATTAAAGGAAAACATAGTAAAGAAATTGAAAAAATTTTAGGATATTTGAGTAAGACTGAAATAATTCACAAAGATGATATGGTATTATTATAAATGAGCTATTTAGAAAATATTGGAAAGAATGCAAAAAAAGCATTTGAAGATCTTAAGTCTATCAAACACTCTAAAATAAAAAAAGTTTTAGAAAATTATAACAAATCATTACTAATAAATAAAAAAAAAATTATTAAAGAAAATTTAAAAGATGTTAAAAATGTTAAACGAAAACATCTAGTGGACAGGTTAATTTTAAATGAAAAGCGTATTGAAGGTATTAGATATTCTATAAGTCAAATAGCAAAATTTAAAGATCCTATTGGCCGGGTTATTGCTCAATGGCAAAGACCAAACAAATTAAAAATAAAAAAAATTTCTACTCCAATTGGTGTTATTGGAGTAATTTATGAAAGCAGACCGAATGTGACGGCTGACGTTGCAGCGTTATGTCTTAAGTCTGGTAATTGTTCTATTTTAAGAGGCGGGTCTGAAGCGTTTAACTCAAATAAACTTTTAGCTAACCTTTTTAGAGAAGTTTTGAAAAAAAATAATATAAATAAAAATTGTGTTCAATTCATAGAACAAAAAAATAGAAAAATTGTGGATAATTTATTATCAAAAATGAGTTCATACATTGATGTAATAGTTCCGAGAGGTGGTAGAGGATTGGTTTCCAAAGTTCAAAAATTTTCAAATGTTCATGTTATTGGTCATCTTGAAGGATTGTGTCATATATATTTAGACAAAACAGCAAATATTAATATGGCCAAAAAATTAATCGTTAATGCAAAAATGAGAAGGACTAGCATCTGTGGGGCAGTAGAAACACTTCTAATAGATAAAAAGGCGATCAATTCTCACGCAAAAGAGATAATTCAATCCCTAATTAATGCAGGTTGCGAGGTGCGAGTAGATAGTAATATAAATAAATTGTTCAAAGGAAAACTTAAAAAAGCAACAGAAAAAGACTGGAGAACAGAATACTTAGACTCAATTATATCTGTAAAAACTGTTAAAAATGTAAAAGATGGTGTCGATCATATTTTAAAATACGGTACAATGCACACTGACAGTATTATTACAAACAATAGAAAAAACGCACAGATATTTTTAAATGGTGTAAATAGTTCAATCGCTATGCACAATGTATCAACTCAGTTTGCTGACGGGGGTGAATTTGGTTTTGGAGGAGAAATAGGTATCTCTACAAACAAACTTCCACCAAGAGGTCCGGTTGGAATAAATCAATTAACATCATATAAATATTTTGTATCTGGAAAAGGAATTATCAGACCATAGTAAATGGTAAAAGCTTCAAATAAATCAATTGGATTGCTAGGAGGAAGTTTTGATCCTGCGCATAAAGGACATTTAAAAATTTCAAAAATTGCAATAAAAAAAGTAAAATTAAATACAGTTCTATGGCTAGTTACAAAAAAAAATCCTTTTAAAAAGGAACCTTTTTATTCTCTTAAGAAGAGAATGAGTTACGCTAAAAAAATAGCTAAAAATTCAAAAAAAATTAAAGTTGTTCATTTAGACAAAATTGTAAAATCGTCAAGAAGTATAAATATTATCAATTATTTAATACGAATAAAAAAACCTAAAAATATCTATTTTATAATTGGATCGGATAATTTAATTCAATTTCACAAGTGGAAAAACTGGAAAAAAATAGTAAAATTGACAAAATTAGTAGTTTTTTCTCGGAAAGGATATGATAGAAAAGGATATAATTCAATTGTGGCTAAATTTTTAAAAAATAAAATTATATTTATAAAGAACAAGCCAATTATAATTTCGTCATCAAAATTAAGAGAGCAATTAAGTTCAAATTATTAATGGTAACAACAGAGACAAAAAATAATATTCAAAAAATTCTTGATAATAATAAGGCTCAAAACATTATTTCTATTAATTTAAAAAATAAATCATATATAGCAGATTATATGATTATCGCATCAGGAACATCATCAAGACATCTACAATCTTTATCGGAAATTCTAGTAGCAGAATTAAAAAAATTAGGAATTGATGACTGTAGGATAGAGGGAAAAGACAGTAGTGATTGGAAATTGGTTGATGCTCATGATGTAATCGTTCATATATTTCATCCAGAAAAAAGAGAATTTTATGATTTGGAAAAAATGTGGTCGGAAGAATTTCCAAAAGAAAAAGCGATGATATGAAAAAAATATTAATTTGTACAATATTCATCTTCAGTTTTTTGAACAATTATGCTTTATCAAAAAATAATCTCTATGAAAAAATTGATCTCTTTGGAGAAGTGTTAGAAAATATAAAAAAAGAATATGTGGACGATATCGATCAATCAGAAGTAATGGACTCTGCTATCAATGGTGTTTTACAATCTCTAGATCCTTACTCTTCATACATGAGTCCTGAATTATTTAGAGAAATGCAAACAGATACTCGAGGAGAATTTGGCGGATTAGGTATTGAAATTGGAATGGAAGCTGGAGTAGTAAAAGTAATCTCCCCAATAGATGATACGCCTGCTGAAAAAGTGGGTATTAAGGCCGGAGATTACATTGTAAAAATTGGTAAAGAACAAGTTCAAGGTAAATCTTTAATGGAAGCTGTTAAACTTATGCGCGGACCAGTTGGAACATCAATTGATCTTACTATAAGAAGAAAAAATGTAAAAAAACCATTAGAATTTGAAATTACTAGAAAAATAATAGAGGTACAATCAGTTAATGCTGAAATAATAAGTAAAGAAAAAAATATAGGCTATTTAAGACTTAAATCATTTAATGAAAATAGCGATAACCAATTATTGAAATCTCTAAAAATATTTGAAAAAAATAAAAAAATAAAAGGTTATGTTATCGACCTTAGAAATAATCCTGGAGGGTTATTAACGCAAGCTATCAATATAACTGACTTTTTTTTAGATGATGGAGAGATAGTATCAACTAAAAGTCGTAAAATTTCTGAGACAAGAAAATTTTTTGCAAAACGGGGTGATGAAGTTAAGGGTAAACCTATTATAATTTTAATAAATAATGGTTCTGCGTCTGCAGCAGAAATTTTTGCCGGTGCTTTAAAAGATCATAAAAGGGCAATTATTCTTGGAGAAAACTCTTACGGAAAAGGTTCTGTGCAATCAATAATACCTCTAAGAAATGGGGGTGGAATGAGATTAACTATTTCTAAATATTATCTACCATCTGGAAAATCTATTTCAGAAGTAGGAGTAACGCCAGATATTTTAGTAGAAGAAACTGATGAAGATTTTAAAATCAACTCAGATAAAGACAATCAACTTAATTACGCAATTAAACTATTTAATTCTTAAATTATGAATAATCAAAAACTCCCTATGCGAATTGGAGTGGGTGTAATAGTTTTAAATGATGATAATAAAATTTTTGTTGGTAAAAGAAAAGATAATCCAGGTAACCGATGGCAAATGCCACAAGGTGGTGTGAATGATGGTGAAGACTTTATCACAGCGATGAAAAGAGAGTTGAATGAAGAAACAAGTATCACAAAAATAAAAATTCTTAAAGAAATTAATCAAATGTATGAATATCAATTACCGAAAAATTTAGTCGGTATTATATGGAAAGGAAAATTTAGAGGTCAAAAACAAAAATGGTTTATCACTAAATTTTTAGGAGTTGACAGCGAAATAAATATAAACACAGAGCAGCCTGAATTTATAGATTGGAAATGGATTGAACCAGAAAAATTACCCGAAGTAATTGTAAGTTTTAAAAAAGATATGTATATAAATCTTCTAAAAGAAATTAATTCAGTTATTGATTAATTTCTTTTAATGTTTCTATTTTGTATGATGCGATATATTTTTCTTTATCAGATGAGTTAATGTCTTTAATTTTTTTTTCAGCCTCTTCAAGTAACGCATCTATAGATTTTTTGTTTAAATTTGTTATATCCTTCGCTGTTGAAGTTAAAATTAGAAGGTTGTTGTTTGAGAATTCTACTGTTCCTTCCTCAACATAATATTTCTTTTCTTCTTTATCTTTAATTAATATAAACCCTGGTCTCAAAAAAGTTATTAATGAAATATGATCTTTTAAAATACCCATCTGTCCTTCGTACGATGGAATCGTAACTTCGCTAGCATCTGATTTTATGATTGATTTGTCTGGGCTGATAATTTCAACTGAAAATTTTTCTGACATTATTTACTGTCTTGAGATAACTTTTCTGCTTTTTCTATTGCTTCTCCTATTCCACCTACCATATAAAAAGCTGCTTCCGGTAAGTGATCGTATTCTCCTTTACATATAGCGTCAAATCCTTTGATCGTATCTTCGAGATCAACTAATTTTCCTGGTGACCCTGTGAATACCTCAGCAACAAAAAATGGTTGTGAAAGAAATCTTTGAATCTTTCTCGCTCTAGCGACGGTAAGTTTGTCTTCCTCAGAAAGCTCATCCATTCCAAGAATAGCTATAATATCTTGTAATGATTTATAAGCTTGCAAGATTCTTTGTACATCTCTTGCTACTCTGTAATGTTCTTCACCGACAACACGAGGATCTAAAATTCTTGATGTAGAGTCTAGTGGATCAACTGCGGGATATATACCTATTTCGGCAATCTGTCTTGATAATACTGTTGTAGCATCTAAATGTGAAAATGATGTTGCTGGCGCCGGATCTGTCAAGTCATCAGCTGGTACATATATAGCTTGTACAGATGTGATTGATCCTTTGTCTGTTGAAGTAATTCTCTCTTGAAGATTACCCATATCAGTAGCTAAAGTAGGTTGATAGCCTACAGCTGAAGGAATTCTTCCAAGTAAAGCTGAAACTTCTGAGCCTGCTTGAGTAAACCTGAATATGTTATCTACGAAGAATAAAACGTCTTGACCCTCTTTATCTCTAAAATATTCAGCAACAGTTAGGCCTGTAAGAGCAACTCTAGCTCTTGCTCCTGGAGGCTCATTCATTTGTCCATAAACAAGTGCTGCTTTAGAGCCTTTACCGTCAGTTTTGATAACTCCTGACTCTATCATTTCATGATATAAATCGTTTCCTTCTCTAGTTCTCTCTCCTACACCTGCAAAAACTGAAAATCCTCCATGTGCTTTTGCAATATTGTTTATCAATTCCATAATTGTAACTGTTTTACCTACTCCTGCACCTCCAAAGAGACCTATCTTCCCGCCTTTTGCATATGGTGCTAGTAGGTCAATTACTTTAATTCCTGTAACCAACTGTTCTGTTTCTGTCGCCTGATCTGTAAATTTAGGAGCTGATCTGTGTATTGGCCATTTTTCTTTAGTTTTTACCTCACCCTTTTCATCAATAGACTCGCCCACAACATTTATAATTCTACCTAATGTTTCTGGACCAACTGGTACACTTATAGGCGCACCTGTATTTGTCACTTCGTCTCCCCTTTTTAAGCCTTCTGTAGCATCCATAGCTATAGTACGCACATCATTCTCACCTAAATGTTGGGCAACTTCCAAGATTAATTTATTTCCTGAACTATTTACTTGAAGTGCTGTGTAAATTTCTGGCAAGTCCGACTCAAAATTTACATCTACGACTGCTCCAATGATTTGAGTTATCTTTCCTTTTTTGCTCATATTTATAAACTCTCAGCTCCAGAAATAATTTCTATTAGTTCCTTTGTTATTGATGCTTGTCTACTTCTATTATAATTTATTGTTAGTTTATCAACTAGATCTCCTGCATTTCTTGTTGCGTTATCCATAGCTGTCATTCTAGAACCTTGTTCGCTAGCAGCATTTTCTAATAATGCTTTAAAAACCTGTGTAGAAATATTTTTTGGCAAGAGGTCATCTAAAATCTCATCCTCTTCCGGTTCAAATTCATAAAATAATGCTTGTTCATCATCATTATTAGAATGATTAGTTTCTGCAGGTATTATCTGTTGGGCTTGAGGGATTTGAGTTATAACATTTTTGAAATTATTAAAAAATAAAATACATTTATCAAATTCGTTTTGATTGAATAAAGAAATTATCTCTTTTCCTATTATATCTGCTTCATTAAAAGAAATTTGTTTTTTATCTTTAAAGCTAAATTTTTTAATTATATATTTTCCGTATTCTCTTTTTATTTGATCCAAGCCTTTTGATCCCACTGTAATTATTTTTAATTCTTTTCCATCATTAAGAATCTCTTTAAAATTTGATTTTGCCAGCTTACATATATTAGAATTAAAACCTCCACATAACCCTCGATCTGCTGTTAGTACTACGCATAAATATTTCTTATCCTCACCAGTTCCAATTAAAAGTTTTGGAGCATTTTTTGGGTCATTGATAGACTTTGTAAGATTTAATATTATATTTTGCATTTTTTGACTGTATGGCCTTCCTCTTTCAGCACTTTCTTGAGCTTTTCTTAATTTTGCTGCTGCCACCATCTTCATTGCTTTAGTAATTTTTTGTGTTGATTTAACACTTTTAATTCTTTTTTTTAAATCATCTAAACTTGGCATTTTCTATTTTTTATAATCTTCAATTACTTTTGTTAATAATTTTTCTGTTTCTTCCTCTAACTTTCCCGATGATTGAATAGCTTCAATGATTTCAGGTTTGTCAGATTTTATTTTTTGAATAATATCTTTTTCAAATTTTTTAATTTTATCTAAATCTACATCATCTAAATAACCTTTAACCCCTGTAAAAACTGATATAACTTGTTCAGCAACTGTCATCGGAGAATACTGGTCTTGTTTAAGTAATTCGGTTAATTTAGCTCCACGATTCAATAATTGTTGTGTGGAGGCATCTAAATCTGATCCAAATTGTGCAAATGCAGCCATTTCTCGGTATTGAGCAAGTTCAAGTTTAATGGAACCAGCTACTTTTTTCATTGCCTTAGTCTGAGCGGCAGATCCTACTCGTGATACGGACAAACCAACGTTTACTGCTGGCCTAATTCCTTGATTGAATAATTCTGTTTCTAGAAAAATTTGCCCATCAGTAATCGATATAACATTAGTGGGAATATAGGCAGAAACATCACCGGCTTGAGTCTCAATAATCGGTAAAGCTGTAAGAGAGCCTCCACCTTTTGTATTATTTAATTTTGCTGATCTTTCCAAAAGTCTGCTATGTAAATAGAAGACATCTCCTGGATAAGCTTCTCTTCCTGGAGGTCTTCGTAATAATAATGACATTTGTCTATAAGCAACTGCTTGTTTTGACAAATCATCGTAAACTATAAGAGCGTGCATTCCATTATCTCTAAAATATTCGCCGATAGTGCATCCAGTATACGGAGCTAAAAATTGAAGTGGAGCTGAGTCAGATGCAGTAGCCGCTACTATCGTTGTATATTTCAAGGCTCCTGCCTCTTCCAAAGTCTTAGTAATTTGGGCTACAGTAGAACGTTTTTGTCCTATAGCAACATAAACACAATATAATTTCTTCTTTTCATCAGAAGACTCGTTAATTTTTTTTTGATTAATAATTGCATCAATTGCTACTGCAGTTTTACCTGTTTGTCTGTCACCAATTATCAACTCTCTTTGTCCTCGACCCACAGGAATAAGAGAGTCAATTGATTTTAAACCTGTTTGCATTGGCTCACTAACAGATTGCCTAGGAATAATTCCTGGTGCTTTTACTTCCACTCTCTTTCTATTTTTAGACGAAATTGCTCCTTTACCATCAATTGGATTTCCTAAGCCGTCAACTACTCTACCTAAAAGCTCTTTACCAACTGGTACATCCACAATTGCATTGGTTCTTTTTACAGTGTCGCCTTCTTTAATTTTTCTATCATCTCCAAAAATTACAACTCCAACATTATCATTCTCGAGGTTTAGTGCCATTCCTTTAGAACCATCATCGAACTCAACCATCTCTCCTGCTTGTACGTTATCTAAACCGTAAACACGTGCAATTCCGTCACCAACAGATAAAACTTTTCCTATTTCAGAAACTTCAGCTTTTTCGCCAAAATTTTTGATTTGATCTTTTAATAATTTTGTAACTTCAGAAGGGTTTATAGACATATTAATTTTCCAGCATTTTTTGTTCGAATTTTTTTAATTTATTTCTTATTGAGGTATCAATCATGAAGCTTCCAAGTTGGAGTTTTAAACCACCAATCAAATTTTTATCAATCTTACAGTCTAGTTTTATAGTCGAGCCTATAGATTTTGACAGATCTTTACTTATGCTTTCCATTTCTGTGTCGGATAGTTCTTTTGAGGAAATTAATGACGCTTTTAATTCTCCTCTTTTTTTCATACATAATTTTAAGAAGCTATCTATAATTTTTATCACGAAGAAAATTCTTCGTTTTTCAATTAATAAATTGAGAAAATTTTCTAAATTTTTAGATAAATTAAGATTTTTAGATATCAAACTAATAAAATTTTTCTGGTTTTCTATACTTTGTGAGGGATTGTGTATGAAATTATTTATCTCATTACTGTTTTTTAAAAGAGATTGGAAAGCTTTTATATCCGTTTCTACTTTGTTTAACTCACCAGCTTCACTAGCTACTTCAAATAAAGCACGCGAGTACCTTTCTGAGGTTTCTGTTGAGAAAGATTTGTTTGCGCTCATTTTTATTGTAAGAAATTAAAGTGAAATAATGTGCGTGTCGTATCATAAGAGTATATGTTGATCAAGTTAGCAATTTACA
>MDTG01050871.1_pt1 | contig 12238 bp, 12 predicted proteins | sample 811421 | NCBI WGS metagenome assembly MDTG01 (sample SAMN05326645, study PRJNA326480) | marine metagenome | isolation source: seawater | place: Pacific Ocean: South East | collected 2011
GAGCGATACTTAAGAAAAGAGATTAATGGGACTAATTTATATGACAAAGATATCTTATTGGTTTTAGTTGAAAGAGCTATGAGAAGGAATTTGGAAAAGGGGTTGTACTTCAAAAAGATCGTGACCGAAAAATTTAATTTCAACCAATTTCAAATTCAAAAATTAAGATCACGGACTGCAATCATTGCCTCTTCGAAAAGAAGCCCCAAAGCAATCGAGTTGCTCGATTCTATTAGCGGGGATTATGTGGACGCAAAAATTCAGCGCCTTCAAATTCAGCAAGCAATAATCCATAAAAGTTGGGGTAAATTGGCAAAGTGGACAAAAAGAAGCCCATCCGAAGAAATTCCTATCTCCCGATGGCTATACTGGAAGGCATATTCATTGAACCAGACAAATGCCAAGGAGGAAGCAACATTAATTCTTAAACAGCTTGCAGAGAGAAGAGACTACTACGGTTTTCTAGCCGCTGATCAACTAGGAAAGCCCTACAGCTTTAACAGTAAGGAGATATCAATTGAACCCCCAGATTACCAGAAAATAATTAATAGCTCGAACCTAATTCTCGCAAGTAAGTTATTTTCTGCGGGTAAAGAGCTCGATGCAAAAAGAGAGTTCTTGTATAGCATAAAGAAACTAAATGATTCAGAACTGCATGCTGCCGCATTGTTAGCTAATTCTTGGGGGTGGGCTAAAGGAGTCATTTTTGCTATCGGCAAAAGTTCTAGTCTGCATGATCTTAAACTAAGATTCCCAATTTTATATGAGGATATAATAGATAACTATTTAGAGCCAAAAGCAATATATAGAGTTAGAAAAGGAGACTCTTTATGGAAAATCTCTAGAAAACTCAACATTTCCATTAAGGCAATTTCAAGGCATAATCAATTAAAGGATAATTTACTAACCCCTGGTCAAGTACTCAGGCTGCCGACCGTGGAGGAAACACCCTATTCTGATCAACCAATAGTTTACAGAGTCAAAACTGGCGACACTCTATCAACGATAGCTCAAAAATTTAATTCCTCAGTCGCATATTTAAAAAAAATTAACAAGATAAGAAATAGCAATAAAATCAGATTAGGCCAAGTTATTAAGATTAGAAATCAACAAATCAAGCGCAAGTTCAGGGTATCCAAGCATCAAATTCTTGCTATAATTCGTGCAGAAAGTGCGTTTGACAGGTTCGCGAGATCTCCAGCAAATGCTCGGGGTTTGATGCAACTAATACCGACAACTGCCAGAGCAACTGCTAAAAAGCACGGAATCCTTTATAAAAGAAAATCGGATCTTTATAATGCTGAGAAAAATATTCTTCTAGGCAGCTCTTACCTTGAGGACTTGTATAATCGATTTGCCGGAAATTTTGCTATGGCTTCAGCCGGTTACAACGCAGGCCCTCACAGAGTAACTAAATGGCAAAAAAGATACTGTGGAAATCCAATATTGTGGATCGATGCAATACCCATCAATGAAACAAGAAGATATGTTAGAAGAACGCTATTTTATTCATTAATTTATGAATGGAAACAAACAGGAAAATCGAAGAAATTAGATGATATGCTTAAACAAATTCCTGCAAACAAGTCAGACAAAGAAAGGATTTGTGAACTATGAGTAAATTAAATATTGGACTACAAGGGGGAACCGGCTTCATAGGCAGTGTTTTAGCAAATGCACTTGTCAAACGGGGTCATAAAATTAGGATATCAACAAGAAATATTAATCATGGGCGTCATCTATGGGTGTTGCCGAATACTAAAGTAAGCGTAATAGATCTTAATAAACAAGAAGAAATTGACTCTCTTTTTAAAGGCTGTGATGTCCTAATTAACTTAATTGGGATTCTTAACGAAAAAGGGGATGATGGTAAAGGTTTTACCTACGCTCACACAGAGCTTACTAGTCGTGCAGTCCAAACGTGCAAAACAAATCACATCAACCATTTTATCCAACTTAGCTCGTTAGGCGCAGATGCCAATTCGAACTCGAACTATCAAAAAACAAAAGGTAACGCTGAAAATATTATACTTTCAGAACAAAGCTCTCAGTTAAAAGCCTCGATAATTAGACCATCAGTGGTTTTTGGACCAAAAGACAAATTTATAAATAAATTTGCTACATTGGTAAAATTATTCAATGGACGAATTCCTTTAGCTTGTCCGCAAAGTTTGCTCCAGCCAATTTTTGTCAATGATTTAGTAAACGCAATCATCGCAATTATCGAAAATCCACAGCATAAAGAGTCGATTTATGAGTTAGGCGGGCCGGAAGTTAAAACTCTTATAGAAATTGTTAGATATATTTGTGAGATTTTAGACATAAAGGACAGGGTAATCCCCTTGAACCATCTGTTCTCATCGATTCAAGCAGGATTATTGGAATTTGTACCGGGAAAACCTCTATCGAAAGATAATCTTAGGTCTCTCAGAAGCAACGCCATCTGTTCCAAGCTTCCTGGCCTACAAGATTTGGGAATCAAGGCAACTACAATGAACGAAATTATTCCGAGCTATCTATTGAATCGCACATACAAAGATCGTTTCGCATATTATAGGAATAACTCAGGCAGATAAAAAATGCAAATCTATCAAGTTGGGGGTGCAGTAAGAGACATTCTTCTTGGTATAGAGCCAAAAGACAGGGACTGGGTAGTAGTTGGTGCGGAGCAAGAAGAATTAATAACTAAAGGTTACAAGAAAGTAGGACGAGCCTTCCCCGTTTTCCTCCATCCTCAAACAAAAGAGGAATATGCGCTGGCTCGTTCAGAAAGGAAAAAAGGCAGTGGTCATCAAGGTTTCGAGTTGGATTTTCATGCAAAAATAACTCTACAAGAAGATCTTGCAAGAAGAGACTTTACGGTAAATGCAATTGCACTAGATAAAAACGGAAGATTCATCGATCCTTTTGGTGGTATTGATGACTTGAAAAAGAAAGTACTAAGGCATGTAACAGATGCTTTCGCAGAAGATCCCTTGAGAGTACTACGCGCAGCACGGTTTGCCGCGAAACTGGAGTTTAGAATTGCAACCGACACCATGAAACTTTTATGCAAAATAGTAGAAAGTGGTGAGCTATGCACTTTGTCGGAAGAGCGCGTACAACGCGAATTGGTACTTTCTCTGCAAACTAAAGCACCTAATAATTTTTTTAAAACATTGAATGATTGTGATGCATTGTCAAAATTACTACCAGAATGTAATTTGCCACAGCTAATAGACCCAGATTGTGAAGTTTATAGTTATTTTAAAAAACTAAATAACCCTTCAGAAATCGACTACTTGATTCTAATGGCAATCTACGTTTCGAAAGAAGACAAAAATGAATCAACAAGTAGTTTTCCTAAACTAGTAAATAGACTTAAGTTCTCAAAAGTAATACAGGAACAGGTCTCTATTGCGTCAGAAAACTGGAAAGACATAGTGAACGTATCAAAAGCTAGTACTGATTCGGTCTTGAGTTTATTAAAAAAAACAGACGCATATAGAAGGGTTAAGAGATTCAAACAAATCTTAACTAGTATGGAGGCAATGACTTCAGAGTATGGAGTTGTACTAACCAAAAGCCTCGCGCTCTTGAATAAAATCATAGACAACCCAGTGTCTATTAAAGATACTCAAAAAATAAAAGAAAATGATAACGGTAAGATAGCAGATGATATTAAGATAGCCCTAGACAAAAAAAGAAAGGAACAAATTAACAAAGTGCTAGCTGATTAAACATTGGTAAATAATAATTTAAACCAAAAAAATTAAAATTAAGCAACCCAGAACCAAACGATAAATAACGAAAGGTAATAAACCAATTTGTGTTATGAATTTGAAAAGTAATAACAAGCAGAAATAAGCACTAAGCATCGAAACTATAAAAACAAAAATCAAATCTAACAAGTCAAATTTTGGAACCGATACCATAAAAGCCCCTAACTCGGAAAAGGAAGCAAGAATAATTACGGGTATTGAAAGTAAGACCGCAAATTTTAGGGCATCCACTCGCGAGTAACCAAAGAATAATCCTGCAGCTAAAGTTATTCCGGAGCGAGAAACTCCTGGTATTAGTGCTATACTTTGCGCTAGACCAATTAAAAATGCTTCTTTATATGACAAATCGTTGATTTTTTTTGTGCCTCGTTTTTGATCCGCCATCAACAGAACGATGGCAAAAAAGATCGTTGTAATTGCAATAATGTCAGCATTTCTAGCGTACTTTACAATAGCATCTCTGAATAAGAAGCCAATAATTATTGCAGGAGTTGTGGCAATTATTATTTTTTTTATTAATTGGATATCAAATACAGTCTCTGAAAGTTGAAAGAAACCACTATAAGTATAATTTTTTGATCTGTTAAAATAGATGTATAACAAAAACGCAAATAAAGAACCAAGGTGAGCCATAGTGTCTATAACCATGCCTTGATCCTTCCAACCAAATAATTGTGAAATCATTATTAAGTGTGCGGATGATGACACTGGTAAAAACTCAGTTACACCCTGAGTTACTGATAAAATTACTAACTGTATTGTTTCCATGAATAACTCTTTTTTTCTTTAATTTAAACTTCTTTGAACCCCAAAAGGTTTCCTGCAAAGTTCTTTCCTAGAGCAATAGCTTTGACCGCATAACCCATTTCGTTAGGCATCAATAACTGTTTCGCCTCATGTGACAAAGAAAAATCTTCTTTGGGGGAGTTTTTAATTTCTCCACTAAATATTTCCATAATGCCTAAATTAGTGAGCAACTTTTCTAATGGAACAAAGCCCAACACATCAAATCCTACTTGTAGCGCATAATCAGCCAGCAGTGAAAAGTCAACGGAAACGGTTATATCTTTAAGTCCTGGCGATGCCAAAGGATCATAACTAAGTTGATGCTTATAATGACACTTAATTGTTCCATCTCTCCTATTATCATGATAGAACTCGTCTCTCAATGATCCATAGTCTAAAACTATTAAGACGATTTGTTCTGAGTGCTTAAATATATCTTCTAACCAACCATACAATCCGTTAATAAATTCTGTACAATGACCCACTCTCTTTTCAGCCAATTGTTCTATTATATACTTTGGAACGACAGAATTTTTTGGCTTCCAACATAGTTCATCGTCAATTAACGCCACGCCTAATTCAGTCACATGGTTTTCCTCTTTTCGAAAGCATCTAGCAGGCATAGCATCAAGCAACTCATTTGCTATTAAGAAACCGTTAATCTGAATGTCATCCAATCCGCTCAGCCAAGTAAACGAAGTGTCAGAACCTAATAATCTTTTTTGCACTGTCGTAAGATTTTCAGATCTCTCTATTATATTAAAGTTAGGCACGTAATCTAATTGAAATTTAGACGAACAATCGAGAATTGTTTTTGAAAGCCGGCCACTACCCGCTCCCAACTCGTAAAAATTTCCACCAATTTGGAGTAATACATTTTCGACTTCATTTTGAATACACTTGGCAAAAAGACTGCCCATTTCGGGCGCGGTAGTAAAATCGCCGGATTTTCCAAAAATATCTTCTAATTTTTCATAATAACCATATTTGTGGCTATACAGCGCTATATCCATAAATCGGTCAAATGGTAGTACCTCATCAACTTGCTTAGAGATTTCTTTGATGATTTTCTGTCTGACAATATCTAGTCTAATGTGTTCTTCTTTTGAAATTTGCATATTTGATAAAAAGATTCAAGCTTCTTACAATAAAACATCCTAACACTATTGAACAAAAAAATACGATGAATTATCTTACTTCAGAAAACAAGGTAGCATTAATTACCGGCTCTGCCATTCGTGTGGGGAAAGAAATAGCACAAAAACTTCATAAAAATGGTTATAATATTTGTGTTCATTACAACCATTCTTCGTGCAAAGCTGAAAAACTTGTAGAAAGTTTAAACGAAGAAAGAGCTAATTCAGCTTTTTTGATCCAAGGAAATCTTGAATCAAAAAATTCAGCAAAGGAAATTATAAAGAAATTCTCCAAAGTCTCTCAGCGAATTGACCTTTTAGTGAATAATGCCTCAGTTTTTTACACAAACGAACTCGATGCGCCAATTGAAGTCTGGGACTCCATTCATGCAGTAAATCTAAGATCAATTTATTTTCTCTCCACTGGCTTACGGTATCTGCTTAAGCAAAATGACGGGTCTATTATTAACATCTCAGACAGTAATGCAGAATTTGCCCGAGCAGGTTATTCGATATATTCAATTTCAAAATCTGGACTGAATTCTCTAACGCGATCGCTAGCCTTAGAGCTAGCTCCTGAAGTTAGGGTCAACGGCGTGGCTCCAGGCGCAATTATTTGGGCAGATAGTGAAAAAAATACAACAAGAGAAGAAATAATATCAAAAATACCTTTAAAGAAAATAGGTCATCCAAACGACATTGCAGAAGCGGTAATATTTTTAGCGAAATCAAATTATATTACCGGGCAGACACTAAACGTTGACGGAGGTAGATCAATTAGCATCTAACTTTTTTTCAAACAAAGGGAAAGGGGTTTTTAAAAACCACTTATTTCTTATTGGATTAAACCACCAATTTTGCTCAAAAATAGTTTTTCTTAATTTTCCCTCATCAATTTGGTAATACTTAAACTCTGATACTACTCGCGCAGTTATGCCGTCATCAGATAAAAGCTTCGACAAATTTTTATAATCTATAATCCTAAAATTCGACAATTGCTCAGATTTATAATCAATGGAAGTACCAGCAGGTAAACGTTGGAATCGGAAAATTTCGTCGTAATAAGCAAATTTTACTGAATCTGAAAAAGCGTTAATAGTTTCTTCTAGTGCTACAATTCTGTGGCTTCTGCTTGTTCTCTCTAAATTTTTATTATCATTAGTAGAACAACCAGTAAAAATGATAAAAATAAAAAACAGTCTATAGAACATTGTGATTACCATCAGAAATTTCTAGAATAGAAACTAGATTTATTCTCCTATGTCTGACTTGAGACACAAACTCAAAAGTATCACTATATATTTTTTTAATATCAAATTTTTTCGGCAAGATATCTTTTAACGACAAAAAGAAATATGTCGAATTTTCAATGTTTTTAGTTAAGATATTGCATTCCGAGCTATCACATTGAAACAAGTAAATTAAAGCTATGTCAATATCAAGTGCAATAATTTTTTTCATTGAGTCCCTTGTTCTCCCGCATTCTTTCTCTATCTTTACCAATTCATGTTTCAAATCAACGGTTTTTTTCATTTTCAATAACAAAGCTAAATTCCAATAAAACCTTCCTTTCTGTGTTGAGTCATCCGATTTATAAATCCTAGATATTTTAAGAATAGTATATTTTTCTTTGATTAATTTTACACCTTTTTTGAAATTTGCAGATCTCCGGAAGTTGCTACCTAGTATTAAAACAACATAAAGATAACCAGAATTCAAATACTTCCCCTTTCCACGGTAATGCCGATTTCAGTTACATTAGGAATAATCCCAATTTTACTGATTTTTAATTTTATCCATGGCAAAGAGAATTCTTCCATCAATTTCTCACTTAACTGAACAGCCAAAGATTCAACTAACTGCAAACTATTATTTTGAATAAAGTATTCAATCTCAGAGACAACCTGACTATAGTCTTTTGTATCAGATAATTTATCACTCTTAGAAGAAATCGATGTATCTACAGCAAACTCCAAATCTAGACTGATATTCTGGCTAATTAATTTTTCCCAAGCCCAAACACCAATTTTTGTTTTAATCTGAATGTTTTTAAGATGAATGATGTCCATGCCACTGACTTAAAGCTTGAAAACCATTATTATATCAAAATTAAATAGCGCATGGATTAAAGATATAAATATGCACCATTTTTTTTCTATTTTTTTTGTCGGATTGGCCTATTTAGCAGGATCCTTTTCTAGTTCAATTACTATTACGAAATGGTTAAAACTTGAAGATCCAAGAAGAAAAGGATCTGGTAATGCTGGGGCAACAAATGTTTTAAGATATGCTGGAAAATGGCCAGCTATTGCGACCTTAATTGGTGATTTTTCAAAAGGCTTTCTTATGGTTTCAATTGGCAAGTATTTTATGCTGAGCGAATTTTACTTAGGAATGGTATGCTTCGCAGCCGTGTTGGGTCACATATATCCTGTTTTTTATAATTTTAGAGGAGGAAAAGGAGTAGCTGTTTTTATCGGGGTTACTGCAGGATTAGCTCCTCTCACGGCACTATTATTCTGCCTAAATTGGTTAATAATCGCCAAATTCACCAAATATTCCTCCCTATCGGCAATCTTAGCCACAATTCTTTCGATACCAATTATCTACTTTGATAATGGTTCAATAACTCAAACGACTATTTTTATCGTAATCGCTATTCTCATTATTACCAAGCACAAGGATAATATAGCAAGACTTAGAAAAGGAACAGAAGCACGAATAAAGTCTAAGGCGGATTAAGAGCATCAACCGGCCACCTTGCCTTAACAATAAACTTTTCGGGCGGACATTCCCCCTGTTGAATTCTCATTAAACCAGCAAGTGCTATCATAGCGGCATTATCAGTAGAGTATTTTAAAGGGGGGAAGGAAACAGATACCCCCAACTGGTCACATTTTCGTGTAATATTGGTTCTTAAGAATTCGTTAGCACTTACCCCTCCAGAAACAACGAATCTCTTGGCCTTGGTCAATTTTAGTGCCATCTCAATCTTCTTTACTAAAACATCCGATACGGCCTGAAGAAATTCAAGAGAAATATCTGCTCTAACTTGGTCATCCAGAGTTAAATCTTCGATTGCTCTCATAACACCAGTTTTAAGCCCACTAAAACTCATATTTAACCCATTTTTATTTAACATTGGCCTCGGAAACATAAAACGCCCACACGATCCATGTTTCGCCAATTTCTCTATAATCGGACCACCGGGATAGCCCAGTCCAATCATCTTGGCTACCTTGTCGAATGCCTCACCAGCCGCATCATCCACAGATTCTCCAATAATTTCATAGCATCCAAATCGTTTGGCTAAAATAAATTGCGTATGTCCTCCGGACACGAGGAGTGAGAGGAAAGGAAATACAATGTCTCTCGTAGTCAAAAAAGGAGAAATAATATGCCCCTCTAAATGGTTTATTGGAATACACTTAATATTTCTACTCCATGCAAGAGTTTTAGCAAAATCAGCCCCTACCATTAGGGCGCCTAGTAAACCTGGTCCTGCCGTATAAGCAATACAATTAATATCATTTAAATCTTTTTTAGCATCAATTAAAGCTTTTTCGACTACAGACGCAATTTTACTTAGATGATCCCTTGAAGCAAGCTCAGGGACTACTCCTCCGTAAGGAGCATGTGTTTTTATCTGGCTGTAAACCACATTTGACGAAAGCCCCTTAACTGAATCAAAAATGGCGGCGGAAGTTTCATCACAGGAAGTTTCAATTCCAAGTACACAGATATTATTCATTTTTGCTAATATTTTTGCTAATAATTACTCGACATATCAAAAAAAGTGGTTATACTTCATTACCACTAGCAGAGAAACAAGAGTATGCCATCAGTAAGAGTCAGAGACAACGAACCTTTCGATATAGCCATTAGACGCTTCAAACGCGCTTGCGAGAAGGCAGGAATACTAGCAGAGGTTCACAAAAGAGAGTTCTACGAGAAACCAACTTCAGTTAGAAAACGAAAGGCTGCGGCGGCTATAAAAAGATGGCAGAAAAAAAAGGGTAGGATTCTGCCCAGACAAAGACCAAGAATATAGAGATCTAGCGCTCAAGTGGCCCTTAAGAGTAATATTACAGAAGAAATTAAAAGTTCTCTAAAAAACGGCGACAAGGATCGCGTGTCCGCACTTAGACTACTCTTATCAGCTATAAAACAAAAAGAGATTGACTCGAGGTCAGAGTTAGACGACCAAGAAGTTATACAAATCATCACCAAACTCGCGAAACAGCGAACAGAATCCATAAACCAATATTCAAAAGCAGGTCGAACAGACCTTGTTCAAAAAGAAGAATTAGAACTCAAAATATTATCGGACTACCTTCCCTCACAACTTAATGACAAGGAAGTAAAAAAAGTCGTTGAAGAAACACTCAAAGAAATAGGCTGCAAAGATAAGAGTGAGATGGGCAAAGTTATGGGGATAATGACTAAAAAACTAAAGGGTAAAGCTGATATGAGCAAAGTTAGTAAACTAGTTAAGGAAAAACTTAATTAGTTAAAATCTTACAAAGTGCATTTTATTATAAACATCTATAATATTACTGCATGCCAAAAAAAATACCAGAGACAACCATTAATGAAATTCTCAAGCGTACAGATATAGTTGAGCTGATAGGAAGTTATTTATCCTTAAAACAGGCTGGCAAAGATCACGTCGGACTGTGTCCTTTTCATAATGAGAAGACACCTTCCTTTTCAGTAAGTGCCCAAAAACAACTTTATTACTGCTTCGGTTGTGGTGTAGGAGGGAATGCGATTCGTTTCATGATGGATCTCAATGGAACGAGCTTTATAGAAACGCTTGAGGATTTAGGAAAACGCGTTGGCATAAATCTGACCACAATAAACGAAAATAATGGGGGAAGATCCTATAAAAAACTTTATGAAATTATGGATTTAGCCAACAATTTTTATAATTATCAATTAAGAAAATCAGACACAAAAGAATCACCAATAAAATATTTGAAAAATAGAGGCTTGAGTGGCGAAGTTGCTAAAAAATTCCAAATAGGCTGGGCTCCACCCGGTTGGAATAATATTCTTAATCACCTCATAAACCAAGCAATACCAAATAATTTAATCATGGACTCTGGACTGATCAATGAGAGCCGCGGAAAAAAATTTGACCGCCTCAGATCCAGGATTACTTTTCCAATCAAGAATCGAAGAGGTCAGGTGTTGGGTTTTGGGGGTCGAACTATCAATAACGATAAACCAAAATATTTAAACTCGCCTGAAACTAATATTTTTAACAAAGGCTCAACAATTTATGGTATCCACGAGGCAACCGCAGCACAAAAGGTACATGATTTAATCATAACAGAAGGCTATTTAGATGTAATAAGTCTTAGCCAAGCTGGGTTAACCAATGTGGTGGCAACATTGGGAACAGCTATCACTAAAAGCCAATTAAATTTACTTTTTAGAGAAACAGAACATCTCATTTTTTGCTTTGACGGAGATAAAGCAGGTGAAAATGCTGGAATTAAGGCGTGTAAAATTAGCCTCGAGATGCTCTCAGACAATCGACAAGTTGATTTTTGTTTTCTAGAAGAAGGAGATGACCCCGACCAATTGGTAAAAAAAGTCGGGTCAAAAGAATTTTTCAATCACACAAAAAAACAACAAATTCACGACTTTTTGATTGATAGCGTGAAGAAAGAATTAAACCAAGGTGCTTCAGACGCTCAAAATGTAAGATTAGTTGAAAAAGTGAAGCCTTTCATAACGCAAATTTTAGGTCAAAACCAAAAACGTATGGCAATAAAAAAATTAGCATCTGCCACGAGCTTCGATGAACAAATTTTGTATAAAGAAATTATACAACCCACGAAATATCGCTCGAGCCCAAAGTTTCGCAAATTTACTAACAAACCGCTGACAGAGCGTTTAGCTAATCTTATTGTACAATATCCAGACTTAACAAAATTTATCAGCAAAAAAGACTATAATTTTCTTAATAAATTAAAGAACAGCTCTAAAAATATTAAAACAATTATCGACATCACGGAGATTTATCGGGTTAAACCCGTCACGGCTAGTGATATTTTTAATTATTTAGAGGAATATAATTTAGACAAAGAACAGCTATTTGGACCACTTACTTTGTCGCGTCTAGATGCAGAAAAAGAGTTTATTGACGGATTGAATAAACTGATAGAAAAAACCACCCATTTAGAAATTAGTGAAATTTATAAAATTCCGTTTGAAAAGTGGACAAAAGAGCAAAAGGAAGCTGTGAGGAAATTTACTACTCGAAAACAAAATGAACCTATGAATTAAGGTTTTCGTACGATATAATAACTGGTTTTAATCAAAAATTTATAAGGCATAAAGGAGCAGGAGTTGAGCAGAAAAAAAGGGAACCCTTCTTCAAAGAAAGCGTCTAAAAAGAAAGTAGCGACTAAAAAGAAAGTAGCGACTAAAAAGAAAACACCCGCTAAAAAGAAAGTAACAACTAAAAAGAAAACACCCGCTAAAAAGAAAGTAGCGACTAAAAAGAAAACACCCGCTAAAAAGAAAGTAACAACTAAAAAGAAA
>MDTG01362406.1_pt1 | contig 12238 bp, 10 predicted proteins | sample 811421 | NCBI WGS metagenome assembly MDTG01 (sample SAMN05326645, study PRJNA326480) | marine metagenome | isolation source: seawater | place: Pacific Ocean: South East | collected 2011
CGAAAATTATCCTGGATTTCCAAAAGGTGTAATGGGTCCTGAAATGATGGACTTATTCAGAGATCAAGCAAAGAAATTTGGAGCTGAATGTTTTTTTAAACATGTTACTAAAGTAGATTTTAGTTCAAAACCCTATAAAGTTTATGTTGGAGATGAAGAATTTCTATCAGAAACTGTTATTATTTCAACTGGAGCTTCTGCTCGAATGTTAGGTCTAAAAGAGGAAGAAGAGTTAATGGGGTATGGAATTAGCACTTGCGCAACTTGCGATGGATATTTCTTTAAGGAGAAAAACATTGTTGTCATTGGAGGTGGTGATTCAGCTATGGAGGAAGCATCATTCCTCACTAAATTTGCAAAAAAAGTAACTATCATTCACAGAAGAGAAGTATTTAAAGCTTCAAAAATTATGCTTGATAGAGCAAAAAATAATCCCCTAATTGACATAATGGTTAATAAAAGCATTGATTCTATTATCGGTTCACAAAAAGACGGAGTCTCAAGCATTGTGCTTAAAGATACTATTTCAGGAGAAAAATCTACTTTTGAATGCGAGGGTGTTTTTTATGGAATTGGTCATAACCCTAATACAGATCTTTTTAATGGAGTGATTGATTTGGATGATAATGGATACATCATTACTAAACCTGATTCCACTTTAACTAATATTCCAGGAGTTTTTGCATGTGGAGATGTTCAAGATAATCATTATCGACAAGCTATTACCGCTGCTGGATCTGGTTGTATGGCCACCATAGATGCTGAAAAATATTTAGAAGAAGATATTGAATAGTTTTACTGTCCTTTTTTGGAGGATGTAATGGAACTTAAACAGATATACGATGTTCAAAACCTTAAGCTAAGGTTTAAAACTAAGAAAGCTTTAGAGATAAAAACTCTAAAGTTTCACAATGGCTTAATTTACGGCGTTTGTGGAAATTTTGGTTCAGGAAAGACCTCTTTATTAAAAGTCTTATCTGGAGAAATTAGAGAAACAAGCGGTACCGTTCTTTATCAGGGAAATGAATTTAAAAAAGGGTTTTTTGGAAAAATAAAGAAACACCAAGATATTCAATATCTAGATGTTAAATCAGTGAATTCTTCTTTAACCGTTGAACAATTCATTAAGAAAAGATTTCCTAAAAAAACTCAACAAATAAAATCTAGGCATTTTACTAGTTTTCAAATGGAGGCAGTTTGGAAAACTCCAATTAACTTAATCTCAGATGGGGAAAGGCACTGGTTAAAGACTATTATTGGAGTTGAAAAAGATCCAAGAGTGTTATTGATTGATGACTATGGACTATTAATTGATCCCAGAACAGAGATGATGCTAAGAAAAAAAATTGTCAAAATGAATAATATCCTTGGAACAACAGTTTTATTGTCGTCAAGCAATGATTATTTTTTAAAACAATTTGCTAGTGTTATAATTTATTTAGATAATGGACATGTTTCAAAAGTTAGAAAAGGTTTTAAAAAGAATTCATCATACAAAAATAAATAAACTGTTTTTCATTCAATTTATTTTTTTCTTTGATACTCTTTGTGCACAAATTGACCAAAGATTCGATTTGTTTGACTGGGAAATTATAAGGCAAAATGAATCTATAAATTCTATATCAGAAGGATATCAATATATTTACTTTGCGACCGATGCAAATGGTATTCTAAGATTTAATAAATTTTCAAGAAAATTTGAGTCTAACCTTTTTTTAGGTCAGGGAATCAAATCAAATAAAATTAAGCAGGTTTATGTTGATAGAAACACAGGTATACTTTGGATAATTGGAAATAGAGGATTAGAATTTTCTAGTACTAGAGAGGGTAACTGGAATAGGATTCCGCTCGATATATTGAACACCTCTTTAAGAAGTATCGAAGATTTAGGATCTTCAAAAAACTTCTTATGGATAAAGACATCTTCAAGGTTTATCAAGCTAGATCATGTTAGCGGATCTTTTCTTGGAGTTTTTACTTACCCAGATGAAGAAAGTATTGATTGGAGTGACATTGGTTTTAAAAATAAATTTATCTATAAAGATTTTTCATTTGAGGATTACTTTATCGAAAAGGGCTGGCTTTTAGGAAATGATTCTGCAGCTGATAATAATGGTATTTTTCATGATTATAATTCATTTTTGATGACTGAAAATGGATTTGGTTGGATTGGATTATCAAATGGACAATTACTCTATATTGATGATTTTAGCCAAACTATAACTCCTAAAACTGTTGGTATTGCAGTTTCAGTGCCATTAACAGTTTCAATCAAGAATCATATATGGCTAGGAGGCATCAATAATTCAAAGGTCAGCGGAATATCTTCAATTGATAATAGTTTTAGTGAAATAAATAATTTTTTTGAAACAAATTATTCTGGATTTTTCAATGCTGATTTTTATTCTAGTGAGATAATTAATAATGAAGTATGGTTTGGTGCTGATGGAAAAGTGGTTGTATATAATAAAAGAAGTGATTTTTTTAGAACTTTAGGTTATGAAAAGGGTATACCTTCACAAAGAATTGAATTTATCGAACATTTAGATGATAAAATTTACATAGCTTCAAAAAATGATTTGATTGTTCTTGATATAAAAAGTAAGAAAATTATTAATTCCCAAATATCAAATCTTATAAAAAGGAATAATTTATCAATTAATTATTTAGATGTGATCAATGATAAACTTTATTTATCCCTCAATGGAAGAGTTTATGTTTTTGATAAAGAAGAAAATATAAATGTTGAAAAGTTTGAATTCTTAGTGAACAATAATTTTAGAGTTAATGGAATTTATGGAAACGAGAACTCCTTATTTTTTTCTTCTGAAAAAGGAATTTTAAGCAATAGAGATAATAAATTTGTTCCTTCAAGCTTGTACTTCAACAATAAAGTAAATGATATTATTCTCATAAATGATATTTTATACATCGGAACATCTGGTGGCTTAGCGATCTATGATTTAGTTGAAGAGCAATTAAACAATTTCTATGATTTTTCTTTTATTAGAAATATTTTTGAATTGGAACAAGTTGATAAATTTTTGGTATTACTTTCAAGTACCGGTTTAATTAAATTAAGGCTATCTCTATGAAAAAAAATATCTTGATAATTCTTTTTACAGCTCTAGTTGGAGCTCAAGGAATCAATTCAAATATCAACTCTTTCAAAACAAATGTAGTTTTGAGACCTTCGGAGAATAATATCGAAGTAATTGCTTTTGTTGAGATTTTTAATAGAAATCTGCAATTTTTGAAGAAAGACTCCAACTTTGAGTCTTCTTATGATCTCAATATTTCACTTATATCTGAAGACGGTAGTAAGATTGATGAAAAATCTTTTTCAGAAACTATTGCAGTTGAAAACTTTTCTCAAACTGTTTCGATAGCTAACCCCATACTAATTACCACTTCTTTTAAAATTCCACTGCAAGAGTTTAACGTAAATTTTTCATTAAAAGATATGGATACAAAGCTAACTGGTAAGAAACAAAAAAAATTCACAAAAAAGAATTTACCATCTGGAAAATACTCTAAAATTTTTGACCCAATATTTGTTAAGAATAAAAAAGGAAGTTGGGAGTTTGGCCTTGACAGGTATCCAATTAATATAAAAAAAGTTGAGGTTAAGGATAATATATTAGAATTTTATCAATATTTTGCTTTAGATAAAGGAGATTACTTTTTAGATATATCGTTGGTTTCAGATAAAAAAATAGTATGGAATAGGTCTTTTGAAGGTGAAACAAATAAGAATTATGATTACAAATTTCTTCAGATTCCCATAGAAAACATTGATACATCAGATTTGAGAGTAAAAATCCAAGTTTCTCAACAAGGAAATGTTTCATCTAAGTCTTTTCCAATTGAGTTTAAGAATGATTATTTAATGCTTTCTTCAATTAATAATGTCAATGCAGCATTAGAACAAATGAAATATATTTTAAGTACAGAAGAAAGAAAAGAACTAAGAGAATTAAAAAGCGCAGACAAAGAAAAGTTTTTTAAAAAAGTATGGGCAAAGAGAGATCCAGATGTTACTACCAGAGAAAATGAATTAATGATAGAGTATTTTAAGAGAGTTGCTTTTGCGGAAGATAATTTTTCCAGAGGTACTTCTGGAGGTTGGAGATCCGATATGGGTATGATTTATATTCTCTTTGGAAGACCTGATGATATTTCAAGATCTATGAACCCTCAACAAAGCTATAATTATGAAACATGGTATTATTTTCAAATTAATGAAGAATTTAGATTTGTAGATGATTTTGGTTTTGGAGATTACAGGCTTAGAACGCCATTTATGTACTAAAATTATGAATAGCAAAAATAAAAAAATTTCAAAAATATTAGATAAATATAAATCATCTTTTTCAAATACCGATTTATCGATTTTAAAATCCTTGCTATCAAATGATTCAGAGATTAATGAAGAATACTCATTGTTTACAGACGGCGCTTGTGAGTTTGATAATGAGTATAAGCCAATTAATGCAGGCATTGGAGGCGTAATAAAGCTTGAGGATAAAACTTTATTTTCTTTCTCTGAAAATGTTGGTGTTAAAACGAATAATGAGGCTGAATATTTAGCTTTGATTAAAGGTATAAATCTTTGTATCAAAAATAATATTTCTAATGTATCAATTTTTGCCGATAGTGAGTTAGTCGTAAAGCAAATTAATGGGGATTATAAGGTCAAGAATGAAAGAATGGCTGAATTACATAAAAAAACCCATGACTTACTTAAAATGTTTTTATCTTGGGAAATTAATCATGTGCTTAGAGATAAAAACACTGAAGCGGATGATTTAAGCAAGCAAGGGCTAATTAAATAAAAAACTAATGTTTAATATTAAATATTTCATAAATTATGCTCTATGAGTTTCTTTGGATCAGTAAAAAATTCAATTTCAGATAGCTTTAATTGGGTAAGTGGTGACATTGCAATAGACCTTGGAACCGCCAATACATTAATTTGGTTGTCTGGAAAAGGTATAATTATCAACGAACCATCTATTATTGCTCGTTCTACAAAAACTGGATCTGTTCTAGCAGTTGGAGACGATGCAAAAGAAATGCTTGGTAAAACTCATGAAGGCATTGAAACGATAAGACCGCTTAGAGATGGTGTTATTGCTGACTTTACTGCAGTGGATGAGATGCTTCAGGGCTTTATTAGAAAAGTAAATTTAAATAGACTTACAAGACCTAGAATGGTAATATGTGTTCCATCTGGAGTAACAGAAGTTGAAAGAAGGGCTGTTAGAGATTCTGGAGAAAAGCAAGCAGCAAGAGAAGTATTTTTGGTTGATGAACCTGTAGCTGCTGCTATTGGAATTGGTCTCGACATCAGTAAACCAGTTGGAAATATAATTGTTGATATTGGTGGAGGAACTACTGAGGTTGCTGTTATTTCGCTTAATGGTGTTGTCACTAAAAAAGCAATAAGAGTAGCTGGAGATGAGATGGATGATTCCATTCAGCATTGGTTTAGAAATGAACACAAATTAGAAATTGGCGCTCAAACAGCAGAACAAATAAAGATTACAGTAGGATCAGCAATGAGAACCCGATCAAGAAATATTCTAGTAAAAGGAAGAGATTTAGTGTCAGGTATACCAAAAACTATAGATATAAGAACGGATGAGATAAGACAGGCATTGAAAGATCCTGTTAAAAGAATTTTAGATGTAATAAAAGATGCTTTAGAGGCTACTCCTGCTGAGCTTTCTTCTGATATTATTGATAGAGGTATTGTTCTTGCAGGAGGTGGTTCCCAGCTTAGAGGTCTGGATCAAGTACTTAGAGAGAAAACTGGTGTTCCTGTAAATGTTGCTGATGAACCTCATTTAGCAATTGTTAAAGGTTGTGGATTAGTCATCGAAGATTTGGAAAAATATAAGCATGTTCTATTGTAAACATGCCTAGAATTCAATTAATTTTTCAAAACTCGCAAGAAAAAATAACTCTATTTTTTTGCTTAATTATTTCTCTTACACTCATTTCTAATAATGATTCAGATTTAATTAAAAATGCAAAAATAAATTCATTAAATAGCTTTTCATTTCTTTATCAGCCATTTAATTGGCTTGATAACCAACTTTTTTTAAATAGAAAATTAGAAGTTTTATCTTCTGAAAATCTGCGTTTAAATCTTGAAAATCAATTACTAAAAGTACATGAAACTGAAAATATTCAATACAGAAAATTTTTAAATTTTAAGAAAAGAGAAAACCTTGATTTTGTTGGTGCAGATGTGATTTCTAAAGGCGTTACTTCCAATATGTCATCCATAATTATTAATAGAGGTTCAAATGATGGATTGTCACAAAACTTACCAGTTCTTTCTTCAAGAGGAGTAATTGGTAAAATTAATGCAGTATCTAAATCTTCATCTGAAGTTCAACTTATTAGCGATGTTAATTTTAGATTAAGCGTTAAAATTGTTCCTGATGAAGTGGAGGGTATCATGAGATGGATTGGAGAAGATGTTTGTGAAATTGCTGAACTTAGGAAAATATCTGATATCGAGATTGGCGATATTGTTTTGACCTCTAATCTAAGTATTTATTTTCCTTCAAATCTTCCTGTAGGTGAAGTTGTGAGTATTTTTGAAAAGTCTGATAGTTCAAACAGGGTTGTTAGAATGAGACTCTTCTCTGATTTATATACCATAAATCAATTATTTGTATTATTGAATGAGGATGTTAAGTGAGTTTTTATTTTAAATACTTTCCAATCGCTGTTCTATTGCAATTAACATTTTCAGAATTACTTTCATTCAATGGCTATCAAGCCAACATCATGTTGCTATATGTAATTCTTTTTTCAATGCCAATCGGTAACACTTCACAATCAACATTTTATGGCTTTTTAGTGGGTTTGTTTACTGATTTTGTACTTTTTAGTGGAATTTATGTTGGAGCATCCAGTTTAGTTTTTTCAATTTGTGGATTTTGGGCTTCAAAAATAAGTTATAATTTTGCGTTTAGAAATTTTGATATATACTGGATTTCTTTTGTACACCTTGGTGTTTTCATTTATTCATTATTTAGGTATGATTTTTTCTTTTTTAATGATTTTTTCCTATTTTTAAGTAACTGGTTTTTTGTTACATACTTCACATGCTTTATTGGATTTGTTCTAATCACTCTCTTTTCTTTGAAGGACAAGATTCTTAATGCTTAAAATTGAAAATAAAGCAGATATTTTTCATTATAGGACCCTGTTGTGCGTTTTAATTTTTTCAATATTAACTCTTCTTTTTAGATATTTTTATCTTCAGGTAATTGAATATGAAAGATATTCATCTAAGTCTCGAGTTAATAGCGTAAGAGCCCAAGCCACATATGCGCCTAGAGGACTTATTTTGGATAGGAATGGAGTTGTGTTGGTCGAAAATTATCCTACATATGTTTTGACAGTCATACCCTATGAGCTTGATGATAAAGAAAAACAATTTAAAATTATCTCTGATATTACTGAAATATCCATTGATGAGCTTTCAAGAAGATATAAAAAATATTATCAGGGTCAATTTTTATCTACTGTTATAGCAAAAAATCTTTCTTTTGCAGAGATATCTCAAATTGAAGAAAGACGTCTAGAGCTTGCTGGATTTCAGTATAAAAGGTTTGATGAGAGGGTATATAATGATGTTTTAAAGGATGCTCATTTTCTTGGATATCTAAGAGAATTAGATCGTGAATCAATCCCTTTTTTGGATAAATCAAAGATATATCGAGCTGGCGAACTTATTGGATGGCAGGGTCTTGAGAAGCAATATGAAACTGAATTGAGATACTCTAAAGGAATTAAATACATTGAGGTTGATACTTATGGAAGAGAAATTAATACGATTAATGATAATAATATTCCAGCCTATCCTGGTAAAAATTTGATTTTATCGATTGATTCAAAACTACAACAGTTTTCGAAGAATCTTTTAACTGATCAAAGAGGAGTTATTTTAGTTTCTAATGTTGATAATGGAGATATCTTATCAATGGTAAGTAATCCATCTTATAATTTAGATATTTATCGAGGAGAAACAACTGATTCTGATTGGAGCGATTTACTTTCAGATGAGGGTAAACCAATAATCAATAGGAATATAGCTGGGCTTTATCCTCCTGGATCATCTTTTAAAATCATTACTGCCTTTAATCTCATTGAGGATGGATTATTAGACCCTGAAGATAGTTTAATGTGTTCAGGATCTTATAATCCTCCAGGAAGTTCAAATACATTCAATTGTTGGAAAGAAGATGGACATGGATTGGTTGATTTGAATAAAGCTATCGCACAGTCTTGTAATGTCTATTTTTACGAGACAGTACAGTTAATAAAATTAGCAGATTGGACAAAAACAGCTAAAATATTTGGTTTTCAAAATAAAACTAATATTGACCTTCCTAATGAATTAATTGGACAAATTCCTGATAAGGAATTTTTTGTAAATACTTATGGAAGATGGGGTTGGTCTGAAAGAGGGGTTTTATTAAACTTAACGCTTGGTCAAGGAGATATCTTAGTTACTCCATTACAGTCATTAAGATATATTAATCACATTGCATCAAAAGGTAAGACTGCTAAGCTTAAACTCAATGCTAATAAAAAAGTTGAATATTATGATGAAATAACCCTTTCAAAACAAACATGGGATAGGGTGATCAAAGGTTTATATGATGTAGTTAATACAGAGGGTGGAAGTGGATGGAGAGCAAAGCAATCAGAGGTAAAATTGTACGGTAAAACAAGTACTGCTGAAAATCCACACGGAGAACCGCATGCATGGTTTAATGGATTCTTTGATTTTGAAGGACAAACGTATTCATTAGTTGTTTTAGTTGAAAATGGCGGAGGGGGAGGAGCAGTTGCTTCGCCAATAGCTGGAGAGATTGTAAAATTTTTTACCAATGAGCAAATTGAAATGGTTGATAAATGAGTTTTTTTAATAGCTACATTTATGGATCTAACGAGTACTTAGGTAGATTGTATTTAGTCGTATCATCGTTAATTACTTTTGGACTTATTACTCTTTACAGCATTTCTACTGATCCATTATCAATAAATAGTTCATTTATGAGACAAATTATTTTTATAATTTTTTCATTATTTGTGTTCTTTATTCTTAATCAAATTAATGTTAAAGCCATTCATGATAACTCAACTCTAATTTATAGTTTTTCATTTTTACTATGTTTTATACCGTTCTTTTTAACACCTGTGGAAAATACTTATAGATGGATTGATCTTGGGTTCTTTTATATTCAGCCAGGAGAGTACTTGAAGTGTGCTACAATTATTTTAATAGCAAAATATCTTTCCAATCATCAGCTAGAAGTTAAAGAAGGCTATATAGTTTTTATACCAATCTTAATTGCGCTCTTGTCATCATTTTTAGTTTTAAATCAGCCAGACTTGGGAACAGCAGTTATTATTTTTGCTCCAGTATTACCTATGATGCTTTGGGCGGGGGTTAATGGTTTTATACTTTTCCTTTTGATAGCTCCTGTAGTTACCATTATTGCCGCTGCAAACAATATGATTTTTAACATTTGGGGAGTTTTAATGTTTATTATTTTCATGACTTTTCAGGGAAGTCTTTTGAAAAGAGTTTTGATATATTTTGCAAATATCTTCACTGGCTTATTATTTCCCTTTTTTTGGAATGATTTTTTAAATGGCTATCAAAGACAAAGATTCATTGACTTTTTAAATCCTGATTTAGATCCAATGGGTTCTTCATATCATATAATTCAAAGTATAACAGCAATTGGTTCCGGAGGGATGTTTGGAAAAGGGTGGGGTCAAGGCTCTCAAACACAATTAAAATTCCTTCCTGTGCAAGAATCTGATTTTATTTTATCAGTTATAGCTGAAGAATTTGGTTTCTTTGGTATAGCTATTATAATGTTTTTATTCTTTATGCTTATTAAAACTTTATTAGACATTGCTTTTAAATCATCTGACTATTTCTCGTCTTTAGTTATAATTGGTTTAACATCAATCTTATTTTCACATATTTTTGTGAATTCAGCTATGACAATTGGTTTAATGCCTGTTAAAGGACTTCCAACTCCATTTGTTTCAGCAGGAGGTTCTTTTATGCTACTTTGTTTTATAATTCTTTCATTGGTATCTAATTTTTCAAAAAATTAATTATTATTGGCAGTTGTAGTTTTGATAGTGTTTTGTTAAGTTCTTTTGCTCATTATCATGGTTAAAAAAATCTTTTATATAAATAGCGAAATGGAGCCATTTGCGTCGGTTTCAAATTTAGCTAATCTTTCTGTAGACATTCCACTAGGATTACAAGAGCAAGGCAATGATGTGAGATGTTTAATGCCAAAATATGGATTCATTAGTGAAAGAAAATATATTTTAAGAGAAGTCATAAGACTAAAAGAAATTTTATTTAATTATAATGATATTGATTACGAATGTTCTTCCAAAAGTGCTTTTTTACCTAAGTCACGTTTACAAGTTTATTTTCTAGAGAATGAAGAAAAGTTTGGCGAATCTAATAATTTGTTATTCAAATCAAAAAATGGGAGATTTCTTACTGACAATGATGTTAGATTTGCATTCTACTCATTAGCTGCAATTAAAATGCTTCCCAATTTATTTTGGTTTCCTAATGTTATTATTTGTAATGGATGGACATCAGCTCTAGTTCCATTTCTTATTAAGAAATTGGCAGAAAACGATAAAGATCTTTCAAAAATAAAGACTATATATCTTACAAATTCATTAAATAAAGATGTTCTTTTTGATTCTTCTAATCTTCCATTTAATAATGAAACAAAAGAAGAAATTAAATCGTATAATTTAAATCAAATCGGTTGTGCTTATGCAGATGCAACAATTGTAATAGACGATGAAGAAAAAGTAAGTGGTAATATTATGAAGTCTAATATATTTAAAAATTCTAAATCTTGCTCTACAGTTGACTTGACAAAGTCAGATGGAGACTCTTCAGCTCTTTTAGATGAAATTGAAAAAGTTATTAAGGCTTTATAATCATATGTTCAGATTCATTTTAGATGCCAAAAAATTTTTAATTTTAATGATTTTCATTATGTCTTGTAGTGAAGAAACAATCATCTACGATGAAATTGAAAATAAAGATTCAACTATACAAACTTCAACATTGCCCCAAACCAACAGCAAGCTCTTTCAAACTTATCCTCAATTTAGCACTAGAGATAAATTATTCTTTGGAAGTGTAAAAGAATCTGAAAATCTGTACTCATTAGTTCAAATGACTCTTTTTTCTGGAAATATTCCACCTTTTAGTCTTGTTGACCTATTAGCAGATACAATTCAAGTGGACAGTGCAATGGTTTACTTTCAAACTGAAGATTCTTTGAGTACTGGATTTGATTTGGGTTTATTCTCAATTATTACTGAGGATGATAGTGTATTTTCAGATTCCTTAAATTTCTATAATCAAGGCGACTTTGTTGATTTTGAATCAAATTCTTTTTTATTAAATGGGGTTTATTTAGATCCTGAAGATTTTACTCCAGATTCAACAGGTTTAGATACTGTTAAAATAATGTTTACAGAAGAAGATGGGTCATTAAAAAATCTTAAGGAGTATTTTTTTGATTCAGATACATATCCAGCAAGGACCTTTATGCTCAAAGATGCTGGAAATACGCTTGATGAATTATTTTCTCTTGAAAGCAATGAGTCTGTAAATGGTCCAAAAATGCGCGTATGGTATAAGGCAATTATTGATGAGCAAACAACTTTAGATACTTTTGTTACATTTTTTTCGCAAAAAGATATTAATGTTTTTAGTCCACCAGCAATTAATAATGATGATTTTAATTATATTTCGCTTAACTCAGGATCGGGTTTGAGATCTATTATTGAATTTGATTTAAATCTTTTAGATACATTATCCAGAAATGAGCTGTTTAAAAATTCTAACTTAGTTCTTGATGTAGAAAACTCAAATCTTCTTGAGGAAGACGAGTTTTATGTTATTATTAGCGCTATTCAAGATTCAGTGCAAAATTGGAATTTTACCTCTCCATTTATTGACACTTCTGAAGGCGAAGAAGATTCTTCTTCTGAAGTTGAAACAAGTTATACCATGGATCCAAATTTTATTGTTTCAAGGAAAATTGAAGATAATCAAGTGAGAATTCCTATTCAGGCATTTTTGCAGGGATATAAAAATGGTCTATTTCAGCACAATGAGTTAATGATTTACAGTGCTCCA
>MDTG01082574.1_pt1 | contig 12237 bp, 11 predicted proteins | sample 811421 | NCBI WGS metagenome assembly MDTG01 (sample SAMN05326645, study PRJNA326480) | marine metagenome | isolation source: seawater | place: Pacific Ocean: South East | collected 2011
CAGCACACCGCCAAGCGCGTCCTTGACTGCCTGGCGGCTGGGCTTTTGATTTTGTCTTAAAAGGGCCGTTGCTGCCATCATCATCCCCGGTGTGCAGATCCCGCATTGCGCAGCACCATGCCGTAGAAATGATTGTTGTAACGCTGACAAACGGCCGTCGTCTTTGTTCAGTGATATCGCTGTTTCGATTTCGCGGTTAGTAGCTTGGCCAGCGGGGACAAGGCAGGCACATACTGGATCACCATCAAGAAGAATTGTGCATGCGCCACAATCGCCGGCATTGCAACCCACTTTAGTGTCACGAAGGCCAATTTTCTCACGCAAAACCTCACTCAATCGCATTGATTGTGGGCACTCCACCTCCGTGGTGACACCATTGACATTGAATTCCATCCGATTTCTAGCCTGTGAAATACCGTCCATTATGCAGCCTCAACACATAAGTCTGCTATCATGCGCTGGGTGATTTTGGCGGCGGCCCTGTACCGGTAGTCAGTCGAAGCCCGCACATCATCAATCGGTGCAAGTGATCTGTGAATAAAATCGTCTATTTGCTGCGCTCGGGCAGGTGCTTCATCAAGACTCACGCCAACAAGTGTTGCTTCGAGTTCCTGCAGGCGGGTCGCTACGGGGGCGCAGGCGCCAATCGCAATCCGTGCCGAGATTATCACATCGGCTTCGATAACCAACCTGACAGCGACCATGGCGATGGAGATAACTAGATAATGCCGCGCCCCAAGTTTGTGAAAGCTTGAGATGCCGGCTTCCGCTTCTTCGGGGATGTGAATTGCGATTACCAGTTCATCGGGTTGTAGCGCCGTTTGCCGTGCCCCGGTCAAAAAGGCAGCAAGGCCAAGTCGGCGACGACCACGCACAGATGACAGCTCGATTTCTGCGTCAAGAGCCATCAAACAAGGCACGCTATCCGCTGCGGGAGATGCCGTACACAAATTACCACCGATAGTGCCGCTGTTCTGGATCTGTACTGCTCCGATCTCACTACTGGCCTGCTTGAGCATGGCATAGCTAGTGGGAAGCGGTGTTCGCAGGATTTCGCTCCAGCTTGTGGCCGCGCCAAAACGCCGCCAACCATCTTTCATCTCAATGCCGCGGAGCTCGTCAATGGCAGTGATGTCGAGAAGGGGCCCCTCAAGCGAGTGCGTGTGGCGCGTTGGATAGATGTCAGTGCAACCCGCTATCACTAGAGGCTGTTCAACTGCTAGCCAGTCCAATGCGTCATCGAGTTTGTCAGGCCGTAAATATGCCACCGATCAAGCACCAGATACCACGATGAAAATTGTTTGTGTACAAATAGACTGTGCTATGGTGTTTGAGGTGTGTCAACCGGGATTTGCGGGTTTCACGCTGCGGGTGAGAGACGCATCTCATGGATGAAAATGACGGCTATATTTTGGAAAGTCAGGTTGGCTTTATTATGCGCCGAGCGGTGCAGCGACACATCGCGATTTTTTCATCACTGATTCCACATATGACGCCCACTCAATTCGCCGCGTTGGCCAAATTGTGTGAATAAGGGCAGGCGTCACAGAACGAGCTTGGGCGGCTGACCTCAATGGATGTTTCTACGGTAAAGGGCGTCGTCGACAGGTTGCGTGGTCGGGGTTTGGTATCTGCGGAAACGCTGCACAGTGATAGCCGCCTTTTAATTCTGACACCGACTCCGCGAGGCAAAGCAAAATATCACGAATTGTTGTCAAAAGCCAAAGATGTATCGCAGCAAACGCTGAGCCCACTCTCAATTGACGAACGTCGCTATTTAATGAAATTGCTGAAAAAAACTCGTCTAAGACATTGTTAGACACCTACAAACTGTGCCAAAAGCTCAGGGTGCGCTTCCAAATAAGCGGTGGTGATAGGTAGATGATTTCTCCCATTTTCTAGAAATACCACCCTGTCCGCAATCGACAGCACAGCGTCGACGCGCTGTTCGACCAGAAGAATGGCTACACCCTGTTCGCGCAGTGCCGTGACCGCCTGCCGGATCTGTTCAATCATCGAGGGTTGAAGCCCCTCTGTCGGCTCGTCGAGCAGCAGAAGCGATGGGTTGATGCATAATGCTCGTCCGGTGGCTAGCATCTGCTGTTCACCGCCTGACAGTGTTTCGGCACGCTGATCAAGACGTTCGCGTAGCCGCGGAAACATCGAAAGTACCTGATCCCGGATATCATTTTCCTGTTTACGCACCATCAGGCCGATTTCCAAATTCTCCGCGACGGTCAGTTCGGGAAAAAGTCGTCGACCCTGTGGGATATAGCCAATCCCGCGCTTTGGCACTTCATGCGCTGGAAGGGATGAAATAATTTCGCCATTCAATTCAACCGAGCCTGCATTGGCACTGATCAACCCCATGATTGTTTTCATGCAGGTGGTTTTCCCTGCGCCATTGCGGCCTAACAGGCAGACGATCTCACCAGGATTCACGTCAAACGAGATGTCGTGAAGCATCTGCGCATTGCCGTATCCAGATGACAGACCTTTGAGTGAAAGCATCATTCCGACCCCAGATAGACAGCCTGAACAGCAGAATTTTCACGAATTTCTGCCGGCGTACCCTCGGCCAGAACTTTACCACTGTTGAGAACCGTGATCACATTAGCTGTTTTCATCACAACATTAATGTTGTGTTCGATAAGCAGGATTGTCATCTCGCCGGCAAGTCCACGGATCAGGGCGATGAAATCAGCAATTTCACCGTCGGCAAGACCCTGGGTTGGCTCATCTAGGATTAGCAGCCTCGGTTGCTGGCTCACGCCCATTGCAATCTCGAGAAGTCGCTGATGGCCATAGCTTAGATCACCGGCAAGCTGGCTCGCCCGCTCGGCGATGCCGACACGCTCCAACGCGTCGCTAACGCATCTCGCAGTCTCTGCCTCGTTATCTTTGGTGCGCCACCGCAAGGCCAGAGCGACATTTTCATGGACTGAAAGGCGAGCATAGATGGAGGTGATCTGGAAGGTATAAGCCATACCAGCTCGGATGCGCTGATGCGCGGGCATATGGGTGATGTCCGTCCCACCAAATGTAACCGTTCCCGAACTCGCCGGAACGCGTCCTGACAACATGCCAACATAGGTCGTTTTTCCGGCTCCATTGGGCCCGATCAGTGCGCGCACCTGCCCCTCAGGAAGGTCGAAATCGACATCTTCAACTGCTTTCAATCCGGCGAACTGGCGGCTCAATCCTCGTGTCGACAACAGCGTCATGGCAGCCACCTAAAACTTCTGCGCCGCAACTCGCCAACCAGACCCTGCGGCGCAAACAGCGTCAGTAGAACCAACGTTACGCCTGCAATCAGCATGTAAGCTGTCGATATATCGCTGGATAGATCAATCAGATAGAACATAAACAGAGTACCGACAAATGGTCCCAGAACAGTGCCAGCTCCACCAAGCAGTACCCATAACAGGGGAAAAATGGAATATTGCACAGAGGCAAAGGTAGCCCCGGCATAGCCGAACAGCAGTCCATAACCAGCCCCTGAGACGGCTGAAATCGTGCCGGAGAGCAGGATTGCTAGCAGCTTGTAGCGATGCACATCATACCCCAGCATACGTGTACGTTCCTCATTTTCGCGGATCGCGACAAGTACCCGGCCAAAACTAGTCTGCACAACCCACAGTATGATCAATAGGCAAGCGGTGAACATCACCAATGCGGCAACATACCGATTCATCGGATCAGAAAGATCAATGCCGATGATTTGACGTGATGCCTTCTGGATGACAAATCCCTCATCTCCCCTTGTATAATCACCAAAATACAGCACCGCCAGATAGCCCGCTTGTGCAAACATCAAGGTGACTATCATGAAGGCGACCCCTGCAGTGCGAAGCGAGAGCACACCAACTACCAAAGACATCAGCAGACCGCTGGCAAACCCGACAAGCATTGCTGGTCCCGCCGACCATCCCAGATGCTGTACTGTCAAGGACATGCCATACATGCCGGCGGCAAAAAACAGTGCGTGGCCCAGACTCAGCAACCCAGTATACCCAAACAGCACATTGTAGCCCATGGCATAGCAGGCTAACACCATTACCCGAGCCAAATTGCCATGGTGATAGTCTGGTAGAATGAAATTTAGCGCCAGCAGTAGGACCACCAAACCAAGATGTAGAACCCATGATTTGCGTGTTTCACTCATAGACTGCGTTTCCCAAACAGGCCCTGAGGCATGAAAATTAGGACAAAGGCGACGCCCAGTGTTGCAATAATCTTTGCAAGAGTTGGCGAGAAAAAGACTGAAATCATACCATCACTTATGCCGATCAACAGTGCGGCGACGACGGTGCCGGGAAGGCTGCCAAGCCCACCGATGATGACAACAATGAATGACAGCAGCAGTGGGTCATGTCCCATTAGATAATGTGCCTGCTGAATGGGAACAATTAGCACCCCAGCAAGTGCGGCTAACGCCGCGCCCAATCCAAACACGGCTGCGTAGACCCTGCTCACCGGAATAGCAAAAGCTTGCGCCATTTCGCGGTCAAGTTGTGTTGCGCGCATCAACAAGCCAAAGCGGGTACGCGTCATCAGTATCCAGATTCCTGTCAGCAGAATGATTGCTGCTATGATCACGGCAAGTTTGTAGGTTGTTGTACTGAGGCCCCAGGGCCAATAAAGTGACAGACCATTCTCCGTCCATTCGAGAAGTGGAATTGACAACCGATGATTAAAGGGAGCCTCGACAGGTCGTGCATCGGGGCCATAGGTCATTAGAGTGACTTGCTGGATTATGTATAAAAGTCCGATTGTTGCAACGATAGTGCGTTCTGGGTCATATTCGATGCGGCTGAGAACCAGCTGATTTGCTGCAACGGCGATGCAGGCGGTCAGTGGCGGCGCAACCAGCACTGCCGCAAGAAATCCCCAGGCAGGATGCCCGTCGAAAAGGCTCGCAATCTGCCAGGCGAGAACCGCACCAACCATGAAAAATTCGCCATGGGCAACATTTACAACGCGCATCACGCCAAAGACGAGTGACAGACCGAGCGCCATCAATGACAGTACCGCCGCGGTCACAAGACCTTCAAGTAATCCAAGAATGAGATAGGGGATAAGTTCCATAAGAATCGCTAGATTAATATCCCCGGGCAGGATGAAATAGAGCAAATGAAGCAGCCCGGCGTTACCGCCGGGCCGATGGATTTTGTCTAGAAGGATTGCGTCGTGTAGTCGACTTCGTCCGGATAATAGGTGTCGGCAATCGACGTTGTGTGCGCCAGCACTAATTTGCCATTCTTGACGCGGGTGATGTACTGATGGCCGAAGGTTTGGTGCGTTTTTCCATTGAATTCCTTTGCCCCTTGAGGATGTGCATCGGAATGCGGCATCGATTTCATGGCCTCAACAGCCTCGATAAGCCTTGCCCGGTCACCGGCACCCGAATAGCCGGATGCCTCCATACCCGCCTTGACAATATGTAGGGTTTCCCAGCATCCAAACATGTGGGCATAGGTAGAAACATCCTTTGGATCAGAAATCGAAGCGCCATTGTTGTCTACGCCGACTGCCGCGCGATAGGCCTTGTCATAATCCGACTGATTGGACTGTGCGTAGCGTGGATTACCTTCCCAGAAATATGTTCCCTCAAGAAATTCAAGGCCTGGGCTGGCCAGATCGACCGCTTCTAGAGAGTCGATGAAGCCAAAAATTTCCGGGCGGGAATTGCCAAAAAATTCACCCATTTCTTTAACGAAAGTAAGGACCGCTGGCCCTACCATGACATGATAGATTACATCTGTATCCCTCGGAATTTTCGGAAAATATTTGGTGAATGACGATTCTGTCGGTGGAATCGCAATCTTGGCAACGACCCGTCCGCCTTGTGCCTCGACAGCAGCTGAAAAATAGTCCCGATGGTCGTGACCAAACGCAAAGTCAGGATAGATCATCGTTACCTTCTTGCCGAGCGTGTTATTAACAAATGGTGCCATAGCCTGCACCTGACTTTTCACATCGGTAATGCCAGGCTGCAACGTATAGCGGTTCAGCATGCCGCTGGCGACATGGTGACCCTCTGACACCACAAAATAAGGTATTTTCAGTTCGCCCGCACGAGGTGCGGAGCCGATAACAACGTGGCTAAACAGAGTGCCAAAGGCGATATCACAGCCATGTTGAGTTGCCAGTTTCTCGACAACTTCAGCGCCACGCTTAGGGTCAGTTCCATCATCTTCGGCGATGATCTGGACTTCCCGCCCGTTGATACCGCCCTCGTTATTGATTTTCTTAACTGCGGCTTCTGTTGTTCTATTGTACCAGCGGCCATAGGCGGCGCCAATGCCGGTACGGTGCACTTGAAAGCCAATCTTGATAGGCTCAGCACTCTGCGCTTGGCCATAACGGCCGAAAAGCGGTGTTGCACTGGCAATGGCAGCCAGCGAAGTAGTGGCCGCAAGGGTTTTTATCGCTTGTCGACGGGTGGGTCGCTTGACATCACTAACGGTTGGTGTTTCAACGATTTTAGTAGTATCTCGGTTAGCCTTTGTCATAAGATTCTCCCTCATTTTGTTTTAGCACCCGGATCTTAAGTCCGGTATGGCTCACGATCTGTCATAGGAAGTTTGTGAGTGCACAAACAAATTGTCCAGCCAAATTTTATCCACCCTTCGGCGCTGCTAGTAGCCAGAGCCCCAGCCACGTATAGATAATCATAAAAATCGCCAACGGCATGCCAGCGATAAAGGCACGCTGCAAACTGCGATAGGTCTGTAACGACTGCGCATGTGCTAACATCACGGCAAGGACGTGTCCACTAACAATGATTAACGCCTGGCTCAGCCAAATCAGCCGCATTGATTCCCGATGATTGAAGAATCCGGTGGTGACATAGATCCCTTCACGGCCAAGTAGATTAGCTCCCGTGTCAAATGGATCGTTAAGGGCCGCCAGCACATATTGGCCGTCAACCAGAAGCGACGGTATATAATGTGCCGTATGGTAGGCCAGCGCGATTGGCAGGATCGTTGGGGCGAACACCGGCAAGAGTTGGCCCGCATTTAATTTTCCACCGACGATCCGATCTCCCAGTATGAGCAATAGCGTAAAGGCGATAACAAGCAGCAGATTGCCTACGGCAAGGCCACAAATCACCGGAATAACAACCGCCGAGCGTCCAGGAAATGCTAGTGGATTGACACCAATGAGATCAAGCCAGACGAAAGTTTCATTAAATCCATCGAATGAACCTGTGCCCAGAAGTACTAAAATGAAAATGGGCAGGCCCGGTCGCAAAAAAATCCCGCGCCCAAGTTGCCAGCCATGCCATCCTAATCGGATATTCGGGCTACGACCACCAAATGGTGCCAAACTGCCAAAAAGCGCCATGATAATTGAAAAAAATTCCATCTGGGCTAACCAACGACGTGGACCGAACAGGAGCATCCCCGTTATTGTAAAACAAAAATAAACGACGCCAATGCGCGCTAGTTTTGATGGATCATCAGGTGCAGGGTCGGCTAAGGTAAAAGCGGAAAAGCAAAGCAGTAGGCCAACCGCAGGCCAGACGCCTATGCTCCATGGAAGTGTCGCCTTGTTGTTTCCCCTCATGTCGATTATCGGACGGATCAGCCACTGCCATGGCGATATCCATTCCCACAGATTGAAGATCAGGCCCTGAAGCATCAACGCTGCCATCCAGAATGCAACCCAAAACCCCAGTATCAAACGATTTTCGAGAGGATCACGCGTTCCACTTAAACCGCCAAGCAGCAACCAACAGAACACAAGAAAAAAGCCAAAGCTGCTGGCAGTCCTTATTTGGCGTGGCATGGTGAACCGGGCAATTGAAAGGCTTGGCAGAAAACGCTCCGCTGCCCGGTTGGGTAGGAACCATAATAACAAAATGCTGAGTGCGACGATCATCACACCAACTGCCATATAGGGGCCGGTCGGTAACAGTGCTACAAAGCTCTGGCCGGTTGCATGGGCAAGGGCAGGGCTCGATAACATGGCAAGGGTAATGCTGCCGGTAATCACGGGTAGGTAGCTTTTACGTCCTATTGTAATCAAATCGTTCATGACCCAAGAATGGAAACATCATTGACAAGATGTCAATATTTGAGGCCCATTCGTATGCGAACAACGTACATGCAATTAATTAGCGCTGGCGTCGTTGCACGTCCTTGCGCGACAGAACTCTTGGCAAGTCAGGTAAATGGAAAAAAGCGATAAAGAATATCGAGGTGATCTGATAGGCGTTGATGTTGGCGGTACTTTCACTGATCTCGTAAGGCTGGATCAGACGACCGGCACGGTACGGCTTGCCAAAGTTGCCAGCACGCTTGAAAATCAGGCATTTGGCGTAATGGAGGCGCTTGTTGAGGCGGAGACGATTCTGTCCGATGTAGCACTTGTTGTTCATGGTACAACGACCACGACGAATGCTGTTCTGGAGCGTAAGCTTAGCCAAACTGGTCTGATCACGACAGCCGGGTTTCGTGATATTCTCGAGCTCGGTCGACGCACACGCCCACAACCCTACGGTATGAAGGGTCATTTTTCGCCAATTATCCCCCGCGACCTGCGCCTTGAAGTTGGTGGGAGGATGGATCACGTTGGGCGTGTTGTGACACCGCTTGATGAGGCTGCGGTGCGAGATGCTGGCAAAGCGCTTCTCAAAGCCGGGGTTGAGTCGGTGGTTGTGCACTTCCTGCATGCCTATGCTAATTCAGAACATGAACGGCGTGCTGCGGAAATTCTGACTGAATTCTGGCCCAATGAACACATCACGACAGGACATTCCCTGCTCTCCGAAAGCCGAGAGTTTGAACGCGGCGTCACCGCAGCAGTTAATGCCTCAGTGCAGCCGATTCTCAAACGGTATATCGCTCGGCTAGACAAAGAGCTTGTTGCCGGCGGTTATGCAGGTGAATTGCTTGTGATGAATGGTAATGGTGGCACTGTCTCGGCTAAGCGGGTTGTCCGCGAGGCAGCAAAGACGGTTATGTCAGGGCCAGCTTCTGGCGTAATTGCAGCGGCATATACCGGGCGCGCTGCTGATCGACCAAACTTGATTACCTATGATATGGGTGGAACCTCAACGGATGTTGCCTTGATAAGCGGGGGCGAGCCCTCCGTTTCGCACGAGATTGAACTTGAATATGCGATGCCGATCCATTTGCCAATGGTCGATGTGCGGACTATTGGCGCTGGTGGTGGTTCAATCGCTAGGGTCAATGATGCCGGTCTTCTTGAGGTCGGGCCGCAAAGCGCAGGCGCAGACCCTGGGCCGATCTGCTATGGGCGGGGTGGCGACGAGCCAACAATCTCCGACGCCAATCTACTGCTTGGACGCCTTGATGTCAGCAAACTCAAATCGGTTTCCGGTGCCATTGACATTGCCGATATACGTGCCATTTTCCAGAAAAAACTGGGAGATCCGCTTGGTACCAATGCTGAAACTGCCGCTGCCGCTGTATTGCAGATGGCGACAACGCGCATGGCTGGTGCAACGCGAATGGTGTCAGTGTCGCTTGGCGAGGACCCGCGTGATTTTTCACTGTTTGCATTTGGTGGGGCCGGACCGATGCATGCCTCTGCGTTGGCACGGGAACTCGGCATTCCTGAAGTTTTGGTGCCTGCGCGTCCCGGGATCACCAATGCGCTCGGCTGCATAGTCGCTGATCTCAAGCATGATTTTGTTCGCACTGTCAACCTTCCGCTTGATCTAGTTGACATTGATCAGATTATTGCGATCGTTAATTCGCAACGCGATAAAGGCATTGCAATGATCCGTCAGGAACCGATTTCTATCAATAAAATTAAGGTCACTCATTCACTTGACATGCAATTTGTTGGGCAAACCCATATCTTGCAGGTCCCTCTGGAAACGGATTACGTGAACCATGAGGCTATTCAGGCTGCATTTGATGAGGTTTATTTCGCGCGTTTCAGAGTCAGTCTTCCCGAAATCCGAGCACAAATTGTCAACGTCAACACGACAGTGACAGGCCGCCGACCAGATGTTGATCTTGCCGGGTTGATTGATGCGGATGGCCGCGCTGAAACACTAGCAGCTGCACAAACTGGCATACGTCCTGTTTGGTTTAATGGGAACTGGCAGGAGACACGCATTTTCGCTCGCGAGGCATTGCCGCTGAATGCACAAATCAAAGGACCAGCGGTACTGGAACAGATGGATACGATGGTTTTGATAGAACCCGGAGATCAAGCTGTGTCCGATAGGGATGGTAATATACTGATTACCCTTGGAGGTGGATCATGAATCTTGATTCAATAACACTCAGCGTTATTCAGGCCGGCCTCCAGCAGGTTTGTGACGAGATGGATCTCAGTTTTTCACGAGCGGCTTTTTCGCCGGTGATTGCCGAAGCGAATGACCGTTCCGATGGCATTTATGCTGCCGATGACGGGGCGTTGATCGCCCAGGGGGCCGGCGGCCTGCCGGTTTTTGTTGGAACCATGCAATATTCTACCGCAGAATTGATTCGCCTTATTGGCGAGGGTTTGACAATTCCACCCGAGCCAAATGACATCTATATCGTCAATGATCCCTATCTCGGTGGCACGCATCTTATGGATGTACGCTTTGTGCGTCCCTATTATAGGAAGGGTAAGCTCTGGTGTTGGCTGTCGAATACTGGGCATTGGCCTGATACTGGTGGCTCAGTTCCCGGTGGTTTTTCGGCATCCGCAACGTCGGTGGAACAGGAAGGTCTGCGCTTGCCTCCAGTTAAGCTATTTAAGAGGGGCGAATTAGACCGTGAAATCTACGCGATAATCTGTTCCAATATTCGAGTTGCCAACCAGCGAATTGGTGATGTTAAGGCTCAGGCGGCGGCTCTGGAGATTGGTGCTGACCGGCTAGATCTGCTGCTTGATCGCTATGGTGATGACACGGTGCAGGCGGCAATCGCAGAATTGCGAGCGCGGGCATCAAAGCATATGCGCCAGATGATCGCGCGTATGCCGGATGGCGCATGGCAGTCGACGGCCTATATCGATAGTGACGGGGTCATTGACGAGCCGTTGGTAATCAGGTTGCAAGTGACCAAGGATGATGACAGATTGATCTTCGATTTTGACGGATCTAGCCCTCCGTGTCGGGGCCCAATGAATTCGGTGATGGCGACGACCCAAAGTTCAGTCTTTCTAGCGATGCGCCATATTTTTCCCGAGGTGCCAATAAGCGCTGGTGCTTTTGAACCGCTCGAGGTTATTCGGCCTGAAGGTACATTCCTCGACGCCCATTATCCAAGGCCTGTTTCAGGTTGCGCCGCTGAGGTTAGCCAGCGTATTGCCGAAGCTGTTTTTGCCGCACTTGTCGACGCTTTGCCAAACAGGGTGACCGCGGCGCCGGCGGGAACAAGCGGAAATTTTGCGCTTGGCGGGCATGATGCGGAACGTGGCCGCGACTTCGTTATGTATCAGTTGTCAGGCGGCGGTTATGGTGGTAACGCCGATGGTGACGGTCTGAGCAATGGATGCTCGACAATTGGCATTTCCAAGGCGCCGCCGGTGGAAATAATGGAACAAGCCTTTCCCGTGCTCTACCATCATTATGCCTTGCATGAGGGATCAGCAGGGGCGGGGCGAACACGCGGCGGCTTCGGCCTTGATTATGAACTTGAGATTCGCAATGGTGAGGCCCGTGCCAGTTTCGTCATGGATCATGGTCGCTTCGGTCCACAGGGGGTGCTTGGTGGGGCTGATGGTGATGTGAACAAGGTGGTGGTACTGCGTGATGGTATCGCCTATGTACCAAAACATCTCTCCAAGGAACAGGATATTGCACTTGTACAGGGAGATCGCGTCTGGGTCCGCACCCCGGGTGGTGGAGGCTATGGCGACCCTTTGCAGCGGTCTGTTGATGCTGTTTTTGAGGATGTACGCCTGAAACGCTACAGCTCGGCGCAGGCGCGCGATCTCTATGGCGTAGTTTTTGACGATGATGAAAATCCGTCTGCTGTCGACACCATTGCAACCGTTCGTTTGCGGGCCAAGATGAATAGTACTGCCTAAAAATATAGCGCAATCGGAAAGCTGTTTGCCTCTGGTAAGGGCATTGCGTCGTCTGCTTCGCTGACCCTTGATCCGCAGATTTATTAGAAATTTGATCAAACTATTCTAGTGCACGTTAGCGGGCACACGGCAGAAATGACCGATAGCAATGATTTTTTGGCAAACATTCAAATGCCCTTTAATGCGGCGCTTCGGAGAAAGTCTTTTACATCAGCCAACATTGTGCGTTGG